>Ga0180218_1000687_pt1 | contig 27143 bp, 32 predicted proteins | sample eDN3rd37CKraftBY_FD_151334 | JGI IMG/M metagenome (GOLD analysis project Ga0180218, IMG submission 151334) | Enriched backyard soil microbial communities from Emeryville, California, USA - eDNA 3rd pass 37_C Kraft BY (version 2) (version 2) | ecosystem: Environmental > Terrestrial > Soil >...
GCTTGCGGGCAGGCGCCTTTTTGCGCCGCGCCGGGGCCGCGAGAAGCGCCCCGATCGCCTCGGTCACCTCGTCGATCCCGGCCATGCCGTTGGTGGCCTTGTGCAGGCCCTTCCGGCGGTAATAGTGCGACAGCGGCGCGGTCTGCGCGTGGTAGGCGTCGAGCCGCTTTTTCAGCGATTCGGCATTGTCGTCCGCCCGGACTGGCTCCCCACGCGCCTGCATCTCGGCGACACGCTTCTCGATTCGCTGGAGCAGGATGTCGTCATCGACCTCCAGCTCGATCACAGCGTCCAGCTTCAGACCCTTCCTGGCCAGGAGCTTCTCAAGCGCCTCCGCCTGCGCAACCGTGCGCGGAAAGCCATCCAGAATGAAGCCCTTGCGGGCGTCCGGCTGCTCGATTCGCTCCTCGATGATGCCGACCACGACCTCATCGGGCACGAGCTCGCCGCGCGCCATGATGTCCTTTGCCCGCAGCCCGATCGGCGTCTCCGCCTTGACCGCAGCGCGCAGCATGTCGCCCGTGGAGAGCTGCACGATACCGTGCTTCTCCACCAGCCGCTGCGCCTGAGTGCCCTTGCCCGCCCCCGGCGGTCCGAGCAGGATCAGCCTCATCGTCGTCGCCCCCGCAACTTGGATTTCTTGATCAGGCCTTCATATTGATGGGCCAGCAGATGGCCCTGCACCTGCGCAACCGTATCCATGGTCACGCTGACGACGATCAGAAGCGAAGTGCCGCCGAAATAGAATGGTACGGCAGCGTATGAGATCAGAATCTCGGGAATGATACAGACGATAGACAGGTAGATCGCCCCGATCACGGTGATGCGCGTGAGTACGTAGTCGATATATTCGGCCGTGCGCTCGCCCGGACGGATACCCGGAATGAAGCCGCCGTGCTTCTTCAGATTCTCGGCCGTCTCGGTCGGGTTGAACACGATCGCGGTGTAGAAGAACGCGAAGAACACGATCAGCGAGACATAGAGCACGAGGAACAGCGGCCGCCCGTGGCTCAGCTGCGTCGTGATCGTGGTGAGCCACCCCGGCCCCTGCCCGACATTGAAGTTCGCGATCGTGGTCGGCAGCAGCAGCAGCGACGACGCGAAGATCGGCGGGATCACGCCCGAGGTGTTCAGCTTCAGCGGTAGATGCGAGGTCTGGCCCTCGAACATCCGGTTGCCGACCTGACGCTTCGGATACTGGATCAGGAGGCGGCGCTGCGCGCGCTCCATGAACACGATGAAGGCGGTGACGACGAAAGCCATCACGATGACGACCAGAATAAGACCGGTCGACAGCGCGCCCTGGCGGCCAAGTTCGAGGGTTCCTGCAATCGCCGATGGCAGTTCTGCGACGATGCCCGCCATGATGATCAGCGAGATACCGTTGCCGATACCGCGCGAGGTAATCTGCTCGCCGAGCCACATCAGGAACATCGTGCCGCCGGTCAGCGTGATGACCGTGGAGATGCGGAAGAACCAGCCCGGATCGCTGATGACGTTGCCCGCGCCCTCAAGACCGATGGCGATGCCATAAGCCTGAACGGCGGCGAGGAATACGGTCAGATAGCGCGTATACTGGTTGATGGTCTTGCGGCCCGCCTCACCCTCTTTCTTGAGGGCTTCGAGCGTCGGCGAAACCGTCGTCATCAGCTGGATGATGATGGACGCCGAGATGTACGGCATGATGTTCAGCGCAAAGATCGCCATGCGCTGAATGCCGCCGCCGGCAAACATATTGAACATGCCGAGAATGCCGCCGGCCTGGGTGCGGAAGATCTGCTCCCATTGGCCGGGGTCGATACCCGGAAGCGGAATGTAAGTCCCGAGGCGATAGACCAGCAGCGCGCCAAGCGTGAACCAGATTCGCTTTTTCAGCTCCTCGGCCTTGGAAAGCGCGGAGAAGTTGATATTGGCCGCAAGTTGTTCCGCTGCTGAGACCATGCTCGCTCCTGACCCGCCTTAACCCCAACGACGTCCCGACGTCATATAGGGGTTACTGGGGCTTTTTGCCCGCGGGCTTGGCCGCCTTCTCGGCCTTCGGGGCGTCGGCATCGGCCTTCTTCTTGGCAGGTGCCGGAGCCGCCTCGACAACCTTCGGCTTGGCGAGGCCGGCCGCGAAGCGCGCATTCTTGCCGCGCGGCTCCTTCGGCTCTTCCTTGGCCGGAGCCAGGACCTTCACCGAACCGCCGGCCTTCTCGACCGCAGCGATCGCCGACTTGGAGGCGCGCCACACGGTAAACTCGACCTTTGCCTTCAGTTCCCCACCGCCGAGCAGCTTCACGCCATCGCGGGCGCGGCTGAGGATCCCGGCCTTCACCAGCGCAGCCACGTCGAGCGGCGCCTTGGCATCGAGCGCGCCGGCATCGATCGCGGCCTGGACGCGGCCGAGATTGACCTCGTTCAGATCGAGCTGGAACGCGGTGTTGCGGAAGCCACGCTTCGGCAGGCGCCGATGCAACGGCATCTGGCCGCCTTCGAAGCCCTTGATGCGGACGCCGGTACGCGCGGTCTGGCCCTTGCCACCGCGGCCGCCGGTCTTGCCCTTGCCGGAACCGATACCGCGCCCGATACGGGTGCGGGCTTTCGATGAGCCGGGCTGGCCGGCCAGCTGATTGAGCTTCATCGCTTACTTTCCTTCCTCGACCACGCGGACGAGATGCGCGACCTTCGCGATCATGCCGCGGGTCGACGGAGTGTCGGGGACTTCTTTCGTGCGGCCGATCTTGTTCAGACCGAGACCGATCAGCGTCGCACGCTGAGTGCTGTCGCGGCGGATCGGGCTGCCGGTCTGTTCGACCTTGATTGTCTTGTTCGCTGCCATGACGCGTTGCCTTCCGGATCGCTAAGCCGATTACTCGGCCGTGGCCTCGACACCCTCTTCACGGCGGCGAGCCTGCAGGGTCGAGACTTTCATCGAGCGGCGCGCCGCGACCGAACGCGGCGAGTCCTGGTTCTTCAGCGCGTCGAAGGTCGCCCGCACCATGTTGTAGGGGTTCGACGAGCCGAGCGACTTCGCGACCACGTCCTGCATGCCGAGCGATTCAAACACCGCGCGCATCGGACCGCCAGCGATGATGCCGGTACCGGCCGGAGCCGCACGCAGCTGCACCCTGCCCGCGCCGTGGCGGCCGGTGACGTCGTGATGCAGCGTACGGCCTTCACGCAGCGGTACACGGACCAGCGCGCGCTTGGCGGCATCGGTCGCCTTGCGGATCGCTTCCGGCACTTCGCGCGCCTTGCCGTGGCCGAAACCGACCCGGCCCTTCTGGTCGCCGACGACCACGAGCGCTGCGAAACCGAAGCGCCGGCCGCCCTTCACCACCTTGGCGACGCGGTTGATGTGAACGAGCTTGTCGATGAATTCCGACTCTTCCCGCTCACCGCGCTCGGAGCGCTCGCGTTCGCGTCTGGGTTCACGTGCCATATCGTTTCGTCCTTCGGGTCCGGCCCGTTTAGAAGTTCAGTCCGCCTTCGCGTGCGGCATCGGCGAGCGCCTTGATGCGCCCGTGATACATGTAGCCGCCGCGATCGAAGACCACGTTCTTGATGCCCTTCTGCGTGGCACGCTCGGCAACGAGCTTGCCGACGGCCTTCGCCGCCTCGATATCGGCGCCGGTCTTGCCGGCGTCGCGCTGCACCTTTTCGATCGTGGATGCCGAGACCAGCGTCACGCCCTTGGTGTCGTCGATCACCTGGGCGTAGATGTGCTTCGACGAGCGGTGCACCGAAAGCCGCATGCGGCCATTGGCGGCCGCCTTGAGTGCGCGGCGCACGCGCGCCTTGCGGCGCTCTGTTGGGGTTTTGTGTGCCATCGTCGTTACTTCTTCTTGCCTTCCTTACGGAAGATGAACTCGTCGGCGTATTTCACGCCCTTGCCCTTGTAAGGCTCCGGCGGCCGATAGGCGCGGATTTCCGCAGCAACCTGTCCGACCTTCTTCTTGTCGATGCCGGACACCACGATTTCGGTCGGCTTCGGGGTCGCGACCGCGATGCCCTCCGGGATCGGGTACAGTACGTCATGGCTGTAGCCGAGCGCGAGCTGCAGGTTCTTGCCCTGCACCGCCGCACGATAACCGACGCCGGTGATCTCGAGCTTGCGCTCGAAGCCTTTGGTGACGCCGGTCATGATGTTGTTCAGGTTCGCACGGGTGGTACCCCACAGCGCGCGCGCCTCCTTCGACCCGTCCTTCGGGTCGACCTTGATCTCGCCCTTGTCCATCGCGATCGCGACGCGATCATCGACGACGATCGAGAGGGTGCCTTTCGGCCCCTTCACGTTGATGGTCTTGCCCGAGACGTTGGCGGTGACGCCTGACGGAACGGGGACCGGTTTCTTGCCGACGCGCGACATCAGAACACCGTGCAGAGCAATTCGCCACCGACATTGGCGTCACGTGCGGAGTGGTCCGCCATCACGCCCTTCGGGGTCGAGAGGATCGAAATGCCGAGGCCGTTATTGACCCGCGGCAGGTTCTTCACGGCCACGTAAACGCGGCGGCCGGGCTTGGACACGCGGGCGATCTCGCGGATCACCGGTGCGCCGTCGAAATATTTCAGCTCGATCTCGAGCTCGTTGCGTCCGTCCTTGTGAGCGACGGTCGAATAGCCACGGATATAGCCTTCGGACTTGAGCACCTCGAGAACGCGCTCGCGCAGCTTGGAACCGGGCGAAGACACCTTCTGCTTGTGGCGCTCCTGGGCGTTGCGGATGCGGGTGATGAGATCGCCGACTGGATCGTTCATGGCTCTCCCCTCCTTACCAGCTCGACTTCACAAGGCCCGGAATCAGGCCCTTGTTGCCGAGCTCGCGCAGCGCAATACGCGACAGCTTGTGCTTGCGGTAATAGGCGCGCGGACGGCCCGTCACTTCGCAGCGGTTACGGACCCGCGTCGGCGCCGAATTGCGCGGCAGTTCGGCAAGCTTGAGCGAAGCCTGGAAGCGCTCTTCCATCGGCTTGGTCTTGTCGTTGACGATCGCCTTCAGCCGCTCACGCCGGCCGCCAAACGACTTCGCCATCTTGCGACGCCGCTTGTTCTTCTCGATCGAACTCTTCTTCGCCATCAAAGTCTCCTGACTATCCGCGTCTGAGAGGGTTCAGCTCTCACTGCCGGAAGGGGAAGTTCAGTGCCGCGAGCAGCGCGCGCGCCTCGTCGTCGGTGCGCGCCGTCGTGCAAATCGTAATGTCCATGCCCCAGGTTTCCTGGGTCTTGTCGTAGTCGATTTCCGGGAACACGATGTGCTCCTTCAGGCCGAGCGAGTAATTGCCCATGCCATCGAAGCTCTTCGGGTTCAGGCCGCGGAAGTCGCGCACGCGAGGCAGCGCGATATTCACGAGGCGATCGATGAAGTCGTACATGCGCGCCTTGCGCAGCGTGACCTTGGCGCCGATCGACTGACCGTCGCGCAGCTTGAAGGTCGCGATCGACTTGCGCGACTTGGTGATCACGGCCTTCTGGCCGGCGATCAGGGTCAGGTCGGCCGCAGCGTTGTCGACCTTCTTGCGGTCGTTCACACCTTCGCCGACGCCCATATTGAGCACGACCTTGGTGATCACCGGCACCTGCATCGGATTCGTGTAACCGAAATCCTTGGTCAGCTTGGCGCGGATGTCCTTTTCGAACTGGGCCTTGAGGCGCGGCACATAGGCCGGCGCCGACGCGCCCTTCTTGGAGGCCTTCTCGGTATCAGCCATCGATCTCAACTCCCGAACGCCGTGCGACGCGGATCTTGCGGCCGTCGTTCATAATCTTGAAGCCGACGCGGGTCGGCTTGCCGTCCTTCGGATCGGCGATCGCGATATTGGACAGGTTGATGCTCGCCTCTTTCGAGATGATGCCGCCTTCCTGCTGCGGGGTCTGACGCTGGTGGCGCTTGACCATGTTGACGCCGCGCACGAGCGCGCGCCCTTCGGACGGGTGCACCGCGATGACTTCGCCGGTGCGGCCCTTGTCGCGGCCGGTCAGTACGACGACCTTGTCGCCCTTGCGGATCTTAGCCGCCATCACAGCACCTCCGGTGCGAGCGAGATGATCTTCATGTGGTTCTTTGCACGCAGTTCGCGCGGCACCGGTCCGAAGATACGGGTGCCGACCGGCTCCTGCTGATTGTTGATCAGCACCGCCGCATTGCGATCGAAACGGATCACCGACCCGTCCGAACGCTTGATGTCCTTCGAAATCCGAACGACGACCGCCTTCATGACGTCGCCCTTCTTCACGCGGCCGCGCGGGATCGCCTCCTTCACCGAGACGACGATGACGTCGCCGATGGTGGCGTATTTCCGCTTCGAGCCGCCCAGCACCTTGATGCACATGACGCGGCGCGCGCCGGAATTGTCGGCAACGTCCAGGTTAGTCTGCATCTGAATCATGGGGCACCCAATCCTTTGTCCGCCGCTCGAGCGCGAAAGCGCGCTCAGAGCACCTTTTTCTTTTTCTCGCCCTGGATCACCGTCCAGCGCTTCAACTTCGAGATCGGCTTGTGTTCCTCGATCCAGACCATGTCGCCGACCGAATATTCGTTGGTCTCGTCATGGGCGTGGAACTTGGTGGTGCGCCGCACCGTCTTCTTCAGCACCGGATGCGTAAAACGGCGCTCGACGCTGACGATGACAGTCTTGTCCTGCTTGTCGCTGACCACGAGGCCATGCAGTTGACGCTTCGGCATGATGGGCCCCTTACTTGGCTTTCTTCTGGCGCGCGACCGTCTTCAGGCGCGCGATATCGCGACGCACCTGGCGCACGCGCGAGGTGTTTTCGAGCTGACCCGTGGCGCGCTGGAATCGCAGGTTGAACTGCTCCTTCTTCAGCTTCAGCACCTCGTCGTCGATCTGGTCGACGGTCATGACCTTAATGTCTTCGGCCTTCATCGTCGTTACTCCGCAATGCGCTGGATGAAGCGCGTCTTGATCGGCAGCTTGGCGGCGGCCAGGTGCAGCGCCTCCCTGGCCAGTTCGACCGGCACGCCGTCGATCTCGAAGATGACGCGGCCCGGCTTCACGCGGGCGACCCAGAGCTCCGGCGTACCCTTGCCCTTGCCCATGCGGACTTCGATCGGCTTCTTCGACACCGGCACGTCCGGGAAGATGCGGATCCAGACGCGGCCGGCGCGCTTCATGTGGCGCGTGAGCGCGCGGCGTGCGGCTTCGATCTGACGCGCGGTGACGCGCTCAGGCTCCATCGCCTTCAGGCCGAACTGGCCGAAGTCGAGCGCATTGCCGGACGTCGCAACGCCGTGAATTCGGCCCTTGAAGGCCTTGCGGTATTTGGTGCGCTTCGGTTGCAGCATGACGTTTACTCGTTATCCCGCGGTCATTTCGCGGCGCGGACGGCCGGCTTCGGCCTCGTTCATCTTCTTGTCCTGCGCCATCGAGTCGTGCTCGAGGATCTCGCCCTTGAAGATCCAGACCTTGACGCCGCAAGTGCCGTAAGTGGTGAACGCTGTCGCGACGCCATAATCGACATCGGCGCGCAACGTGTGCAGCGGCACCCGGCCCTCACGATACCATTCGAGACGCGCGATTTCGGCGCCGCCCAGGCGACCCGAGCAGTTGATCCGGATGCCTTCGGCGCCGAGACGCATCGCGGTCTGCACCGCGCGCTTCATGGCGCGACGGAAAGCGACGCGACGCTCCAGCTGCTGAGCGATCGACTCGGCAACCAGCTGGGCGTCGAGTTCCGGCTTGCGGATCTCGACGATGTTGATGACCACGTCCGAATGCGTGAGCTTCGCAACCGACTTGCGCAGCTTCTCGATGTCGGAGCCCTTCTTGCCGATCACCACACCCGGACGCGCCGAGTAGATCGTCACCCGGCACTTCTTGTGCGGGCGCTCGATCACGATCTTGGACACGGCGGCCTGCTTGAGCTGCTTCATCAGCTCGGCCCGGATCTTCATGTCCTCGTGCAGCAGGGTGCCGTACTCGTTCTTGCCGGCGTACCAGCGCGAGTCCCAAGTCCGGTTGATGCCGAGCCGCAGCCCGATCGGATTGATCTTCTGACCCATCCCAAACTCTCCTTAGGCCGCTGTCTGCTCGACCTGACGAACAACGATCGTCAGATGCGAGAACGGCTTCAAAATACGTCCCGACCGGCCGCGGCCACGTGATGCCCAGCGCTTCATGACCAGGCCCTTGCCGACATGGGCTTCCGACACGATCAGATCGTCGACATCGAGATCGTGATTGTTCTCGGCATTCGCTATCGCCGATTCCAGGCACTTCTTCACGTCGACCGCGATCCGCTTGCGCGAAAATTGCAGATCGTTGAGCGCGATCGCGACCTTCTTGCCGCGGATCAACTGCGCAACCAGGTTCAGCTTCTGCGGCGAGACCCGGATGTTGCGGGCAACAGCCTTGGCCTCGTTCTCGGGGAGCGCACGCTCTCGCGCGGGTTTACCCATGACCTTACCCTCTCAATCTTACGCGCCGGCGCGCTTGGCCTTGCGATCGGACGCATGGCCATGGAACGTCCGGCTCGGCGAAAACTCGCCGAACTTGTGGCCAACCATTTCTTCGTTGACCTGCACCGGCACATGCTTCTGGCCGTTGTAGACACCAAAGGTCAGGCCGACGAATTGCGGCAGGATGGTCGAGCGCCGGCTCCAGATCTTGATGACCTCGTGCCGTCCCGACCCGCGCGCCTTCTCTGCCTTCTTCAGCAGATAGCCGTCGACGAATGGACCCTTCCAGACCGAACGCGCCATGACGATCGTTCCTTACTTCTTATTCTTCCGAGCGTGGCGGCTCGAAACGATGAATTTCGTGGTGGACTTGTTCTTGCGGGTCTTCTTGCCCTTGGTGGGGAAGCCCCAGGGCGTGACCGGATGACGGCCGCCCGAAGTGCGGCCTTCGCCGCCGCCGTGCGGGTGATCGACCGGGTTCATCGTGACGCCGCGGTTGTGCGGACGGCGGCCGAGCCAGCGGGTACGGCCGGCCTTGCCGATCGAGATGTTCATGTGATCGGGGTTCGAAACCGCGCCGATGGTCGCCATGCAGCGGCCATGCACGAGACGCTGCTCGCCCGAGTTCAGACGCAGGATGACGTATTCGCCATCGCGGCCGACGATCTGCGCGTAGGAGCCGGCGGAACGCGCAACCACCCCGCCCTTCCCGATCTTCAGCTCGATGTTGTGCACGATGGTACCGACCGGGATGTTACCGGTGGGCATCGCGTTGCCCGGCTTCACGTCGACATGCTCGCCGGCGACGACCGTGTCACCAACCGCCATGCGCTGCGCCGCCAGGATATAGGACAGCTCGCCATCCTCGTACTTCACCAGCGCGATGAACGCGGTGCGGTTCGGATCGTATTCCAGACGCTCGACCTTGGCCGGCGCATCGAACTTGCGACGCTTGAAGTCGATCACGCGGAACGACTTCTTGTGACCGCCGCCGCGGAAGCGCGTGGTGATCCGGCCGTTGTTGTTGCGGCCACCGGTCGAGGGCTTGCCCTCGGTCAGGGTCTTGACCGGAGCGCCCTTGTAGAGGGCCGAACGGTCAACCAGCACCAACTGGCGCTGGCCCGGCGTGGTCGGCTTATATGATTTCAGTGCCATGACTCAGTTTCCCGCCGATATCCTCAGAGGCCCGTCGTCACGTCGATGCGGTGGCCCTCTTCCAGGGTCACGACAGCGCGCTTGGAGTTCGACTGCTTGCCGACGACGCCACGGAATGCCTTCACCTTGCCCTTGCGGACGATGGTGTTGACGCCCTTCACCTTGACGTCGAACAGCTTCTCGACCGCGTCCTTGATCTGCGGCTTTGTCGCATCAAGGCGCACCTTGAACACGACCTTGTTGTACTCGGACGCGTTCGTCGACTTTTCGGTGATCACCGGAGCGACGATCACGTCGTAATGGCGCGGATCCTTGCTCATTTGAAGCGCGCCTCCAGCGCATCGAGAGCCGCCTTGGTCAGCACGAGCTTTCCATGGCGCAGAATGTCGTAAACATTGATGCCGGCGATCGGCAGCACGTCCACGTGCGGGATATTGCGCGCGGCGTTACGGAAATTCGTATCGATCTCCGCACCGTCGATGATCAGCGCATTGGCGATATCGAGCTTCGCGAAGCGCTCGGTCAAAGCCTTAGTCTTGGCTTCCTGGAGCTTGGCTTCGCTGAGAACGACGATGCCGCCGTCCTTGGCCTTGGCCGATAGAGCGTGACGGAGCGCGAGCGCCCGCACCTTCTTCGGCAGACCGATCTCGTGGCTGCGCACGACCGGACCGAACGACCGGCCGCCGCCGCGGAACAGGTTCACGCGATGCGAACCGTGACGCGCGCCGCCGGTGCCCTTCTGGGCCGCCAGCTTCTTGCCGGTACGGGCCACCTCACCGCGGTTCTTCACCTTGTGGGTACCCGCACGTCGCTTGGCCAGCTGCCACACGATGCAACGGTGGATCAGGTCCGCACGCGGCTCGAGACCGAAGATTTCCTTGTTGAGCGTGACGGCGCCAGCTTCGTTGCCGTCAAGCGAGAGCATCTTGAGTTCCATCACGCGCCCTCTTTGGTCTCGGCTTCAGGTGCAGCTTCAGCCGGCTTGTCGGCGGCAACGCTCGCGGCTCCAGCCTCACGGAACTTGCCCGGCTTCGGTGCGTCCTTCGGGAGCGCCTTCTTCACCGCGTCACGAACGGTAATCCAGCCCCCCGCGTGACCCGGCACGGCGCCTTCGACGAGGATCAGGCCGCGCTCGGTGTCCGTCTGCACAACCTTGAGGTTGAGCGTGGTCACGCGCTCGACACCGAGATGACCCGGCATCTTCTTGTTCTTGAAGGTCTTGCCGGGGTCCTGACGGCCACCGGTCGAACCGATCGAACGATGTGAAATCGACACACCGTGAGAGGCACGCAGACCGCCGAAATTCCAGCGCTTCATGCCGCCGGCGAAGCCCTTGCCGATGGTGGTGCCGGTCACGTCGACGAACTGGCCGACCACGAAATGGTCAGCGGTGATCTCGGCGCCAACCGGGATCATGGCGTCGTCGCTGACGCGGAATTCCACGATCGTGTGCTTCGGCTCGACCTTGGCAACGGCAAAATTACCGCGCTCGGCCTTCGACACGTTCTTCACCTTGCGGCTGCCGGCGCCAAGCTGCAGCGCAACGTAGCCGTTCTTGTCCTTGGTACGATGACCAAGCACCTGGCATCCCGCGAGCTTCAGCACCGTCACCGGCACATGCTCGCCGGCCTCGGTGAAGACCCGCGTCATTCCGACCTTCTGTGCGACCACTCCGGTGCGCATGGCTTTTGTTCCTTAGGTCCGCGGCTCAGAGTTTGATCTCGACGTCGACACCGGCAGCGAGGTCGAGCTTCATCAGCGCGTCCACGGTCTGCGGGGTCGGATCGACGATGTCGAGAAGGCGCTTGTGAGTGCGCATCTCGAACTGCTCGCGGCTCTTCTTGTCGATATGGGGCGAGCGGTTCACCGTGAACTTCTCGATCTTCGTCGGAAGCGGAATCGGTCCCCGCACCTGCGCACCCGTGCGCTTGGCGGTGTTGACGATCTCGCGGGTCGACGCATCGAGGATGCGGTGATCGAACGCCTTGAGCCGGATCCGGATATTCTGGCCGTTCATTTGTCGTTTCTCTCTGAACTGTCGTCGTCCACCAAAGTGGACGACCCAGTAAACGCTAAATCTCAGTCACCCGACATCGCGGGCACTGGGCCCCCCGCTCTCGCGGGGGGCGACATTTCAGTTACTCGATGATGCTGGTGACGACGCCGGCGCCGACGGTGCGGCCGCCCTCACGGATGGCGAAGCGGAGCTTCTCTTCCATCGCGATCGGAACGATCAGCTCGACCGTCATGTTCACGGTGTCGCCCGGGATCACCATCTCGGTGCCTTCCGGCAGGTGCACGATGCCGGTCACGTCGGTCGTCCGGAAGTAGAACTGCGGACGGTAGTTCGTCATGAACGGCGTGTGGCGGCCACCTTCGTCCTTGGTCAGGATGTAGGCTTCGGCCTTGAACTTGGTGTGCGGCTTCACCGAACCCGGCTTGCAGAGGACCTGGCCGCGCTCAACTTCCTCGCGCTTGGTGCCGCGCAGCAGCGCGCCGATGTTGTCGCCCGCCTGGCCCTGATCGAGCAGCTTGCGGAACATTTCAACGCCGGTGACGGTGGTCTTCAGGGTCGGCTTCAGGCCGACGATCTCGACTTCCTCACCGACCTTCACGATGCCGCGCTCGACACGACCCGTGCACACAGTGCCGCGGCCCGAGATCGAGAACACGTCTTCGACCGGCATCAGGAACGGCTGGTCGACCGGACGCTCCGGCTGCGGGATGTATTCGTCGACGTTGCGCATCAGCTCGAGGATGGCTTCCTTGCCGAGCTTCGGATCCTTGTCTTCCAGCGCCATCAGGGCCGAACCCTTGATGATGGGGATGGTGTCGCCCGGGAAGTTGTACTTCGACAGGAGCTCACGAACTTCGAGTTCGACCAGCTCAAGCAACTCCGGATCGTCGACCATGTCGACCTTGTTCAGGAACACGACCAGCGCCGGAACGCCGACCTGACGGGCGAGCAGGATGTGCTCGCGGGTCTGCGGCATCGGGCCGTCGGCAGCCGACACGACCAGGATCGCGCCGTCCATCTGCGCGGCGCCGGTGATCATGTTCTTCACATAGTCGGCGTGGCCGGGGCAGTCGACGTGCGCATAGTGGCGGTTGTTGGTCTCGTACTCGACGTGCGCGGTCGAGATGGTGATGCCGCGCGCCTTCTCTTCCGGCGCCTTGTCGATCTGATCGTAAGCGGTGAAGGTAGCACCACCCGTTTCCGCCAGAACCTTCGTGATGGCAGCGGTCAGCGACGTCTTGCCGTGGTCGACGTGGCCGATCGTGCCGATATTGCAGTGCGGCTTGCTGCGGTTGAATTTCTCTTTAGCCATAGAACTCTCCCTTCCGGGTCTTTCTGACGGTTAGACGTTTAACGTTTCAGATCACGCGAATTTCTTCTGGACCTCTTCCGAAACGTTTCGCGGCGCTTCGGCGTAATGATCGAACTGCATCGTAAAGGTCGCGCGCCCCTGAGACATCGAGCGCAACGTGTTCACGTAGCCGAACATGTTCATCAGCGGCACCATCGCGTTGATCACGTTGGCATTGCCGCGCATGTCCTGGCCCTGGATCTGACCGCGCCGCGAATTCAGGTCGCCGATGACAGAACCGGTGTAGTCCTCCGGTGTCACCACCTCGACCTTCATGATCGGCTCGAGCAGGACCGACTTGCCCTTCTGCAGCGCCTCGCGGAACGCGGCACGCGCAGCGATTTCGAAGGCCAGCGCCGACGAGTCGACTTCGTGATACGCGCCGTCGATCAACTGCACCTTCACGTCGACAACCGGGAAGCCGGCGACCACACCCGAACCGAGAACAGACTCAAGGCCCTTCTCGACGCCCGGGATGTATTCCTTCGGAACCGCGCCGCCGACAATCTTCGACTCGAACTCGAAGCCCTTGCCTGGCTCGTTCGGCTCGACGATGAACTTGACCCGCGCGAACTGGCCGGTACCGCCGGTCTGCTTCTTGTGGGTGTAGTCGACTTCGGCAGCCTTGGTGATGCGCTCACGGAACGCCACCTGCGGCGCGCCGATATTGGCATCGACCTTATAAGTACGACGCAGGATGTCGACCTTGATGTCGAGATGCAGTTCGCCCATTCCCTTCAGGATGGTCTGGCCGCTCTCGGTGTCGGTCGACACGCGGAAGGACGGGTCCTCTGCCGCGAGCTTCGCCAGCGCGACCCCGAGCTTTTCCTGGTCGGCCTTCGACTTCGGCTCGATCGCGATTTCGATGACCGGCTCCGGGAATTCCATCTTCTCGAGAATGACCGGCTTGTCGGGATCGCACAGCGTGTCGCCGGTGCGGGTCTCTTTCAGACCTGCGAGCGCGACGATGTCGCCAGCATAGGCTTCCTTGATGTCTTCGCGGTTGTTCGCATGCATCAACAGCATGCGGCCGACACGCTCCTTGCGCTCACGGGTCGAGTTCACGACGCCGGTGCCGCTCTGGAGGACACCCGAATAGATGCGGCAGAACGTGATCGTGCCGACGAACGGATCGTCCATGATCTTGAAGGCCAGCAGAGCCATCGGCTCGCTGTCTTCAGGCTTGCGGACGACCTCGTTGCCGCGATCATCGACGCCCTTGATGGCCGGAACGTCGACCGGGCTCGGCAGATAATCCACAACCGCGTCGAGCAGCGGCTGCACACCCTTGTTCTTGAACGCGGAGCCGCACAGCACCGGATAGAAGGCACCGGTCAGCACCGCCTTGCGAAGCAGGCGCTTGAGCGTGGCTTCATCGGGCTCGTTGCCTTCAAGGAAGGCCGTCAGAGCGTCGTCATCGAGCTCGACCGCGGCTTCGATCATCTTCTCGCGATATTCCTTGGCCTGATCGAGCAGGTCGGCCGGAATATCGACGTCGTTGAATTTCGCACCGAGCGCCTCATCTTCCCAGATGACCGCCTTCATGCGCACGAGATCGACGATGCCCTTGAACTGGCTCTCCGCGCCGATCGGCAGCTGGATCGCGACAGGCTTCGCGCCGAGACGCTTCACGATGTCATCGAGACACTTGAAGAAGTCGGCACCGATCTTGTCCATCTTGTTGGCGAACACGATACGCGGGACGCGATACTTGTCGCCCTGACGCCACACCGTCTCGGTCTGCGGCTCGACACCCTGGTTGCCGTCGAGCACGACGACAGCACCGTCGAGCACGCGCAGCGAACGCTCCACCTCGATGGTGAAGTCGACGTGCCCCGGGGTGTCGATGATATTGAGACGCTTTTCCTTCCAGAACGCGGTGGTCGCGGCGGACGTGATGGTGATGCCCCGCTCCTGCTCCTGCTCCATCCAGTCCATCGTCGCGGCGCCTTCGTGCACCTCGCCGATCTTGTGGCTCTTGCCGGTGTAATAGAGGATCCGCTCGGTCGTGGTCGTCTTGCCGGCATCAATGTGGGCCATGATGCCGAAGTTGCGGTAGTCCTCAATCTTGTGACTGCGGGGCATTGGCGGTCCTTTACCAGCGGTAATGCGAGAAGGCGCGATTGGCTTCCGCCATACGGTGCACGTCTTCGCGCTTCTTGACGGCATTCCCCCGGTTGTTCGAAGCGTCGAGGAGCTCGGCCGAGAGCCGGTCCATCATCGTCTTTTCGTTGCGGTCACGCGCAGCCGAGATCAGCCAGCGAATGCCGAGCGCCTGACGGCGGGTCGAACGCACTTCGACCGGCACCTGATAGGTCGCGCCACCGACGCGGCGGGAACGCACTTCGATGGATGGCATCACGTTGTCGAGCGCCTGCTGGAAGACCTGCAGCGGATTCGACTTGGTCTTGCCCTCGATGATGTCGAAGGCACCATAGACGATGCGCTCGGCAGCCGACTTCTTGCCGTCATACATCAGCGAATTCATGAACTTCGATACGATGAGATTTCCGAACTTCGGATCCGGATTGATCTCGCGCTTCTCGGCGGAGTGACGACGGGACATGACGCGCTACCTCACTTCGGCCGTTTCGCGCCGTACTTGGAGCGGCGCTGCTTGCGGTTCTTGACGCCCTGGGTGTCGAGGACGCCGCGGAGGATGTGATAGCGAACGCCCGGAAGGTCCTTCACGCGACCGCCGCGGATCATGACCACCGAGTGCTCCTGGAGGTTATGACCCTCGCCCGGGATGTAGCCGATGACCTCGAACTGGTTGGTCAGACGCACCTTCGCGACCTTGCGAAGCGCGGAGTTCGGCTTCTTCGGCGTGGTCGTATAGACGCGCGTGCACACGCCGCGCTTCTGCGGAGCGGCCTGCAGGGCCGGCACCGTATTGCGGTAGGTCGGTTTCACCCGGCCCTTGCGGATCAACTGGTTGATCGTCGGCATCCGATTTAAGCCTTCATCCTCACCGTCGGAGCGACCTCGGCCACCCCTCACCGGAACACGCGCTTACACGCGCAAAACGAAAACACGCCATCCGCTCCGGTTTCGCGGACTGGCGCTTCGCGATGCAGAGGACCGCGCGGCGAGCTGCCCCGCGGTCATGACTTTCCAACTGGCTTTCTTTGCCGTCAGCGGCAGCGTTTGAGATTCATTCGTCGAGGCTTTTGGTCGCCGTCCGCGGCAGTCAAAAGAGCTTCAAGCTCAATCACTTAGTCGCAGTCAGGGGGCCGTGCCGACGAGGCGAAACTCACCGCCTGCCGAAAGTGGGCGGGTTGTATAAGCGGGAATCGGTCAAGTCAAGCAAAGAAAGCCCGATTCCTCGGGGCTTTCGTGCACTTGATCGCGAGCGCGGACGGCATTCTCAGCCCTGCTTCAGCAACCGCGCCAGCACAATAATACCTAGGAACAGGAAAATTGCGGCAAAACTGCCCCATACGGGGCCGGATTGGTCGAGATAGACGTCTGCGGTGGCCGGGTCGAAGCATCGCCCGAGCTCATTAAAGCAATCCCGCCAGCGCCAATAACGATCGTAGAACATGAATAGAGACAGCAAGCCCGCGACGGTAAGCAGGCTGGAAAGCAGGCCGAGTGCGATTCTCCACACAGAATCAGCCCCCTCATGGTGACCGCGAGACATCCGGGCACGTGCGATTCCGCTCAGCCGGACGCCACTGCAGCCGGCAACTACCGGCGGTTCATCTCACGAAAGTCCGCGCGCGAGGTCCCGAAAGCGCAACCGCTCCACCCGATAGGACGAGGCGTGCATCTCGACCAGCGCCGCACCTTCGACCGGCGTCGCGTGACACTCGGCCTGGAATGCGCCGTGCTGTTCGCGGTCGAGATCGATGCTGACAACAAAGATCTTCGCGCACACCTCGCGCCAATGCGCGAACCGGTCACGCGGCGCAATGTCTTCGGTCGAAAAAGTCGGCATCCTTCGAACCCGCGGTGCGGACCAAACTCAATCGATCAAGTGTAGGCAACCTAATACAGCCCCGGACAAAACAAAAAGGCCGCCCGAGGGGCGGCCTTTTCGCATTTCGTTGGTGTGGAATTTCTTATTCCGCCGCAGGCAGCGCGGCAGGAGCTTCGGCCTGCTTGGACGCCGCCTCCTTCTCGCGCTCCTCGAGAATGAGCGTGTCGCGCTTGGTGGCGATCTCGCGGAGCGTGCTCATCATCGCGCCCGTTCCCGCCGGGATCAGGCGGCCGACAATGACGTTTTCCTTGAGGCCGTCGAGCGTGTCCGACTTGCCGTTGACGGCAGCTTCGGTGAGCACGCGCGTGGTCTCCTGGAACGACGCAGCCGAGATGAACGAACGGGTCTGCAGCGAAGCCTTGGTGATGCCGAGCAGCACCGGAGTTCCGGTCGCCGGCTTCTTGCCCTGCTCCGCAGCCTTCGCGTTGATCTGGTCCATCTCGACACGGTCGAGCTGCTCGCCCTGGATCAGGTCGGTCTCGCCCGCGTCGTCGATCTCCACCTTCTGGAGCATCTGACGGACAATCACCTCGATGTGCTTGTCGTTGATGCCCACGCCCTGCAGCCGGTAGACCTCCTGGATTTCGTTGACCAGGTAAGCGGCGAGTTCCTCGACGCCCTTGATCGCCAGAATGTCGTGCGGTGCCGGATTTCCTTCGACGATGGAATCGCCCTTTTCGACGATATCGCCGTCCTGCAGATGGATGTGCTTGCCCTTCGGGATCAGATACTCGACGGGCTCGACATCCTTCTCCGCAGGCTCGATCGAGATGCGGCGCTTGTTCTTGTAGTCGCGGCCGAAGCGGATGGTGCCGGAGATTTCGGCGATAACCGCCGCCTCCTTCGGACGCCGCGCTTCGAACAGTTCCGCAACACGCGGCAGACCGCCGGTGATGTCGCGGGTCTTGGCGCTTTCGGTCGGGATACGGGCAATGACGTCGCCCGCATGGACCTGAGCACCCTGGTCGACCGACAGAATGGCGTCGATTGCGAGCGGATAGCGCGCCTCGCCGCCACGCGACAGCTTCAGGATCTTGCCGTCCTTGTCCTTGATCACGATCGCCGGACGCAGGTCGGCCGCACGCTGGGACGTACGCCAATCGGTCACCACGCGCTTGGTGATGCCGGTGGACTCGTCCTGCGTTTCCGCAACCGACTGGCCTTCGACCAGATCCTCGAACTCGGCATGACCGTCGACTTCGGTGATGATCGGACGGGTATACGGATCCCATTCCGCCAGACGCTGGCCCCGCTTGACCTTGTCGCCTTCGTTGACGCGCAACCGCGCGCCGAACGGCAGACGATGGGTCGCCCGCTCGGTACCGTCGGCATCGACAACCGCGAGCGTGACGTTGCGGCTCATGACGATCAGTTCGCCTTCCGAATTCTTGATCACAGCATTCGGCTGGTTGTCCTTGGCCTTCAGCTTGACCGTGCCTTCGAAATTCGACTCGATCGCGGACTGCTCGTTGATCTGCGCTGCGCCGCCGATGTGGAACGTACGCATGGTGAGCTGGGTGCCCGGCTCACCGATCGACTGCGCCGCGATGACGCCGACGGCCTCGCCCATATTGACAGGCGTACCGCGTGCGAGGTCGCGTCCGTAGCAGGCGCCGCAGACGCCGTTGGTTGACTCGCAGGTCAGCACAGAGCGGATGCGCACTTCCTGCACATTCGCCTGAGTGATCTTCTCGACCTCGGCTTCGCCGAGCAGCGTGCCGTTCTTGACGATCACTTCGCCGGTCGCCGGATCCTTCACGTCCTCGGCCGTGGTGCGGCCCAGGATACGGATGCCGAGCGAGGCGACGACCGTGCCCGCGTCGATGATCGCGCGCACCTTGATGCCGGCCTCGGTCCCGCAATCATACGAGGTGATGATGCAGTCCTGCGCCACGTCGACGAGACGACGGGTCAGGTAACCGGAGTTCGCGGTCTTCAGCGCGGTGTCGGCCAGACCCTTACGGGCGCCGTGGGTGGAGTTGAAGTACTCCATCACGGTCAGGCCTTCCTTGAAGTTCGACACGATCGGCGTCTCGATGATCGAGCCGTCCGGCTTGGCCATCAGGCCGCGCATGCCGGCGAGCTGACGCATCTGGGCGGGCGAGCCGCGCGCTCCGGAATGCGCCATCATGTAGATCGAGTTGACCTGCGCCTCGCGGCCGGTCTTCGGATCCTTCTTGGTCGTCGAGATCTCCTTCATCATCGCAGCGGCGATCTCTTCGGTGCACTTCGACCAGGCGTCGACCACCTTGTTGTACTTTTCGCCCTGCGTGATCAGGCCGTCATTGTATTGCTGCTCGAAGTCCTTGGCCTCTTCGCGATAATTCTCGACGATCGACCACTTCTTCTCCGGCACCACCATGTCGTCCTTGCCGAACGAGATGCCGGCCCTGAACGCGTGGTAGAAGCCGAGCGCCATGATGCGATCGCAGAAGATGACCGTGTCCTTCTGACCGCAGTGACGGTAGACGGTGTCGATCATGTTCGAGATTTCGCGCTTCGTCATCAGCTTGTTGACGACGTCGAACGTCACGACCTTGCTCTTGGGCAGAACCTGACCGAGCAGCACGCGGCCGGGCGTCGTGTCATAGACCTTCGGGAAAGGCTCGCCATCGGGACCGAGGCCGATCCAGCGATACTTGATCTTCGTATGAAGTGTGATCGCCTTCTGCGACAGCGCATGCTCGATCTCGGCAACATTGCCGAACACCTTGCCCTGCCCCGGCTCGCCTTCGCGCTCCAGCGAGAGATAATAGAGACCGAGAACGATATCCTGCGACGGCACGATGATCGGCTGGCCGTTCGCGGGATGCAGGATGTTGTTGGTCGACATCATCAGGACGCGCGCTTCCAGCTGCGCTTCGAGCGACAGCGGAACGTGCACGGCCATCTGGTCGCCGTCGAAGTCGGCGTTGAACGCCGCGCAGACCAGCGGATGAAGCTGGATCGCCTTGCCTTCGATCAGCACCGGCTCGAACGCCTGGATGCCCAGACGATGCAGCGTCGGCGCGCGGTTCAGCATCACCGGATGCTCGCGGATCACCTCGTCGAGGATATCCCAAACCTCGGGCTTCTCCTTCTCGACGAGCTTCTTCGCCTGCTTCACGGTGGTGGACAGGCCCTTCGCGTCCAGCCGCGAATAGATGAACGGCTTGAACAGCTCGAGCGCCATTTTCTTCGGCAGGCCGCACTGGTGCAGCTTGAGCTCTGGACCGACCACGATCACCGAGCGGCCGGAATAGTCGACGCGCTTGCCGAGCAGGTTCTGACGGAAGCGGCCCTGCTTGCCCTTCAGCATGTCGGCGAGCGACTTCAGCGGACGCTTGTTGGCGCCGGTGATGACGCGGCCGCGACGGCCGTTGTCGAACAGCGCATCCACCGCCTCCTGAAGCATGCGCTTCTCGTTGCGGATGATGATGTCCGGCGCGCGCAGTTCGATCAGCCGCTTCAGGCGGTTGTTACGATTGATGACGCGGCGATAGAGGTCGTTCAGGTCCGACGTCGCGAAGCGGCCACCGTCGAGCGGGACGAGCGGACGCAGGTCCGGCGGGATCACCGGCACATGCGTCAGGATCATCCATTCCGGCTTGTTGCCGGATTCGATGAACGCCTCGATCAGCTTCACGCGCTTGGCGAGCTTCTTCTTCTTGATGTCGGAATCGGTCTCCGCGATCTCGGCGCGCAGGTCGGCCTGCAGCTTCTGCAGGTCCATCGCCTTGAGCATCTCGCGGATCGCTTCGGCGCCGATCATGGCGGTGAAGCTGTCCTGGCCGTACTCGTCCTGCGCCTTGAGGTATTCCTCTTCGGACAGCAGCTGACGGTCCTGCAGCGGGGTGAGACCCGGCTCGAGCACGACGTAGTATTCGAAATACAGGATGCGCTCGAGATCCTTCAGCGTCATGTCGAGCAGCATGCCAATGCGGCTCGGCAGCGACTTCAGGAACCAGATGTGAGCGACCGGCGCTGCGAGCTCGATATGGCCCATGCGCTCGCGACGCACGCGCGACAGCGTGACTTCAACCGAGCACTTCTCGCAGATGATGCCCTTGTACTTCATGCGCTTGTACTTGCCGCACAAGCACTCGTAGTCCTTGATCGGGCCGAAGATCCGCGCGCAGAACAGGCCGTCGCGCTCCGGCTTGAAGGTTCGGTAGTTGATCGTCTCGGGCTTCTTGATTTCGCCGTACGACCAGGACTGAATCTTCTCAGGCGAAGCGATCGAGATGCGGATCTGGTCGAAGACCTGAGCCGGCACCTGCGGGCTGAACAGATTCATAATTTCTTGGTTCATTGTCGTCTCCTCGGCCTTCACTCCGGCGTCCCGGAATTTTCAGCCGTAAATTGTTTCGCCATAGACCCGGGACGGCGCCCTCGCCGTCCCGTCTCGTTTGCGAATTACTCCGCCGCCTCGGGCAGATCGGTCGGACGCTGCAGCTTCGAATTGTGCAGGTCGACATTGAGGCCGAGCGAACGCATTTCCTTGACCAGCACGTTGAAGCTTTCGGGGATGCCGGCTTCGAACGTGTCGTCTCCGCGTACGATCGCCTCGTAGACCTTGGTGCGGCCAGCGACGTCGTCAGACTTCACGGTCAGCATTTCCTGCAGCGTGTAGGCGGCGCCGTAAGCCTCGAGCGCCCAGACCTCCATTTCGCCGAAGCGCTGACCGCCGAACTGCGCCTTGCCGCCCAGCGGCTGCTGGGTGACGAGCGAGTACGGGCCGATCGAACGGGCGTGGATCTTGTCGTCCACAAGGTGATGCAACTTCAACATGTAGATGTAGCCGACCGTCACCTTACGATCGAACTGCTCGCCGGTACGTCCGTCGAACAGCGTGACCTGTCCCGAGTGATCGAGACCCGCCAGATCGAGCATCTGCTCGATGTCGCTTTCCTTGGCGCCGTCGAAGACCGGCGTCGCGATCGGAACGCCATGCCGCAGGTTGGTGCCGAGTTCGATGATACCCTTCTCGTCCAGGGACTTGATGGTCTCGTCCTCGCCATAGACCTTCTTCAGGGTCTCCTTCAGGGGCTTGGTGTCCTGCTTGGCGTAATAGGCGTCCACGGCCTGACCGATGCGCTTGCCGAGACCGGCGCAGGCCCAGCCGAGATGCGTCTCGAGGATCTGACCGACATTCATGCGGCTCGGCACGCCGAGCGGGTTCAGCACGATGTCGGCATGCGTACCGTCCTCAAGGAACGGCATATCTTCGATCGGGACGATCTTGGACACGACACCCTTGTTGCCGTGACGGCCGGCCATCTTGTCGCCGGGCTGGATCTTGCGCTTCACCGCGACGAAGACCTTGACCATCTTCATCACGCCGGGCGGAAGTTCGTCGCCGCGCTGCAGCTTCTCGACCTTGTCGAGGAAGCGCTGCTCGAGCATCTTCTTCGACTCGTCGTACTGCTTCCGCATGGCCTCGATTTCGGCCATCAGCTTGTCGTTCGGCGAGGCAAACAGCCACCACTGCGACTTCGGATACTCTTCAAGAATCGCGCGGGTGATCTTGGTGTCCTTCTTGAAGCCCTTCGGACCCGCGATGCCCTGACGGCCGTCCAGCATTTCGGCCAGACGTCCGAACACGTTGCGATCGAGGATCGCCTGCTCGTCGTCGCGGTCCTTGGCGAGGCGTTCGATTTCCTCGCGCTCGATCGCGAGCGCACGCTCGTCCTTGTCCACGCCGTGACGGTTGAAGACGCGCACTTCGACGACGGTGCCCTGCACGCCTGGCGGCACGCGGAGCGAGGTGTCGCGAACGTCGGACGCCTTTTCACCGAAGATGGCGCGCAGAAGCTTTTCTTCCGGCGTCATCGGGCTCTCGCCCTTCGGCGTGATCTTGCCGCACAGGATGTCGCCTGCACGCACTTCGGCGCCGATATAGACGATGCCGGCTTCGTCGAGGTTCTTCAGCGCCTCTTCCGAAACGTTCGGAATATCGCGGGTGATTTCTTCCGGTCCGAGCTTGGTGTCACGGGCCATCACCTCGAATTCCTCGATGTGGATGGACGTGAACACGTCGTCGCGCACGATGCGCTCGGACAGAAGGATCGAGTCCTCGAAGTTGTAGCCGTTCCACGGCATGAACGCGACGAGCACGTTCCTGCCAAGCGCGAGCTCACCGAGCTCGGTCGAGGGACCGTCGGCGATGATGTCGCCTTTCTTCACGTAGTCGCCGACGCGGACCAGAGGACGCTGGTTGATGCAGGTATTCTGGTTCGAGCGCTGGAACTTCATCAGGCGATAGATGTCGACGCCCGGCTTGGTCGGGTCGGTCTCTTCCGTCGCGCGGATGACGATACGGGTGGCGTCGACCTGGTCGACCACGCCGGCGCGGCGGGCGCCGATCGCGGCGCCCGAGTCACGGGCCACCACGCCTTCCATGCCGGTGCCGACGAACGGCGCTTCGGCGCGGACCAGCGGCACCGCCTGGCGCTGCATGTTCGAGCCCATCAGCGCGCGGTTGGCGTCGTCGTTCTCAAGGAACGGGATCAGCGCCGCGGCCACCGACACGAGCTGCTTCGGCGACACGTCCATGAAGTCGACCTTGTCGCGCGGATACGGCGCAACTTCGCCGGCGTGACGGCAGACGATCATGTCTTCGGTGAAGCGGCCCTTGGCGTCGATCGGGGCGTTGGCCTGCGCCACCGTGTAGCGGGCCTCCTCCATCGCCGAGAGATAGATGACCTCGTCGGTGACGCGGCCGTCCTTCACCTTGCGATACGGAGTTTCGACGAAGCCGTATTTGTTCACGCGCGCGTAGGTCGCGAGCGAGTTGATCAGACCGATATTCGGTCCTTCCGGCGTTTCGATCGGGCAGATGCGGCCATAGTGGGTCGGATGCACGTCGCGCACTTCGAAGCCGGCGCGCTCGCGGGTCAGACCGCCCGGTCCAAGCGCCGAGAGACGACGCTTGTGCGTGATCTCGGACAGCGGGTTGGTCTGGTCCATGAACTGCGACAGCTGCGAGGATCCGAAGAACTCGCGCACCGCGGCGGCGGCAGGCTTCGCGTTGATCAGGTCCTGCGGCATGACGGTGTCGATATCGACGCTCGACATGCGCTCCTTGATCGCGCGCTCCATGCGCAGGAGGCCGATGCGGTACTGGTTCTCCATCAGCTCGCCGACCGAACGCACGCGGCGATTGCCGAGATTGTCGATATCGTCGATCTCGCCCTTGCCGTCGCGCAGGTCCACGAGCGTCTTCACCACCGCGAGGATGTCTTCCTTGCGGAGCACGCGGTGGGTGTCAGGCGCATCGAGGTCGAGGCGCATGTTCATCTTCACGCGGCCGACGGCCGAGAGGTCGTAGCGGTCGGCGTCGAAGAACAGCGACTGGAACATCGCCGACGCGGTTTCGACCGTGGGCGGCTCGCCCGGACGCATCACGCGGTAGATGTCGAACAGCGCGTCTTCACGCGTCATGTTCTTGTCGACCGCAAGCGTGTTGCGGATGTAGGCGCCGATATTGATGTGGTCGATGTCGAGGATCGGCAGTTCCTTGAAGCCGAGCTCGTTGATCTTCTCGAGCAGCTTCTCGGTGATTTCCTCGCCGGCTTCGGCGTAGATCTCGCCGGTCTTCATGTTGACGAGGTCCTCGGCGATGTAGTTGCCGAGCAATTCCTCGTCGGTCATGCGGAGCGCCTTGAGGCCCTTCTCCGCGAGCTGCCGCGCCTGACGCACGGTGATCTTGCGACCGGCTTCGACCACCACCTTGCCGCTATCGGCATCGACGAGGTCGTTGATCGCCTTGTAACCCTTCATGCGGTTGGCATCGAAGGGCACGCGCCAGCCTTCCTTGGCGCGCTTGTAGGTGACGATGTTGTAGAAGGTCTTGAGAATCTCCTCGCCGTCCATGCCCAGCGCATAGAGAAGCGACGTCACCGGGATCTTGCGGCGACGGTCGATACGCGCGTGCACGATGTCCTTGGCGTCGAACTCGATATCGAGCCAGGAGCCGCGATACGGGATGATGCGGGCAGCAAACAGCAGCTTGCCGGACGAATGCGTCTTGCCCTTGTCGTGGTCGAAGAACACACCGGGCGAACGATGCATCTGGGAGACGATGACGCGCTCGGTGCCGTTCACAATGAACGTACCGTTGTTGGTCATCAGCGGGATGTCGCCCATGTAGACATCCTGCTCCTTGATGTCCTTCACGGAGCGGGCGCCGGTCTCCTCGTCCACATCGAATACGATGAGGCGCAGCGTCACCTTCAGCGGCGCAGCGTAGGTCATGCCGCGCTGGCGGCACTCGTCGACGTCATATTTCGGAGGATCGAACTCGTAGCTGACGAAATCGAGCTGCGAGGTATTGGAAAAGTCCTTGATCGGAAAAACGGACTTGAACACCGCCTGCAGGCCCTCGTCGGGCCGCCCGCCGGGCGGAGGCGTGACCAGCAGGAACTGGTCGTAAGACGCCTTCTGAACCTCGATGAGGTTCGGCATCTCCGCCACTTCCTGAATTTTTCCGAAAAACTTCCTAACGCGCTTCCGACCGATAAACGTCTGCGCTTGCGCCATCGTTCTCTTTCTCTCGTCTGCCGCTATGGAGACAGCCGAGACGACTCTCCGAACGGCCGCCATCAATCGCGACCATCAGGACAGGCGTCGGGGTGCCTGCGTTCTAGATGATTCGAGCGGGGCTCGAACCAAAGCCAATGCCGCCGCAATGCGGCGCTATAAGGGGATGCGGAACCGTATATGGGTCCCGCACCCCCTATGTCTAGGCCTAATCGCAGGAATTCGGCCGGAAACGTGAAAATTTCCGAGCCGGTTCCCGTCACATTGGCGTTAAAGCCCGGCGGTCCGGTGTCCCCAACCCGATAGCGGATCGGGGTACCGTCGCGCACCGATTACTTCAGCTCGACCTTGGCGCCGACCTTCTCGAGGGTCGCCTTGATCTTGTCGGCCTCTTCCTTGTTGGCGCCTTCCTTCAGGGTCTTCGGAGCGCCTTCGACGAGGTCCTTGGCTTCCTTCAGGCCGAGGCCGGTCAGAGCGCGGACTTCCTTGATGACCTCGATCTTCTTGTCGCCGGCGGAAGCCAGAACGACGGTGAAGTCGGTCTTTTCCTCGGCCGGAGCGGCACCACCGCCAGCACCCGGAGCGGCGGCAACGGCCACAGCAGCGGCGGCGGAAACGCCCCACTTCTCTTCGAGCATCTTGGCGAGGTCAGCGGCCTCGAGGACGGTGAGCGACGAGAGGTCGTCGACGATTTTCTGCAAGTCAGCCATGGTGATATTGTCCTATTCGAACCTGATTGTTGAGGATTGGTGTCACGCCGCGTCTTTGCTGGCATAGGCCTGGACAACGCGCGCGACCTTGGCGGCCGGGGCGTTGGTGAGCTGCGCGATCTTGGTCGCCGGGGCCACGAGAAGGCCAACCAGCTTGCCACGCAGTTCGTCGAGCGACGGCAGGGAAGCGAGTTGCTTCACGCCGTTCACATCCAGGGCGGTCTTGCCCATCGCTCCGCCGAGGATAACGAATTGCTCGTTGGCCTTGGCGAAATCGGTGGCGACCTTCGGTGCCGCGACCGGATCGTTTAAAGAATAAGCGATCAGGGTCGGCCCCTTCAGAAGGGGCACGATCGAGGCGGCATCGGAGCCATCAAGAGCGATCTTGGCGAGACGGTTTTTCGCGACCTTCACCTGAGCGCCCGCCTGCTTCATCTGCTTGCGCAGGGTCTGCATCTGGGCGACGGTGAGGCCGGAATAGTGAGCCACCACGACCACCTTGGAGGCGTTGAAGACCTCCTTCAGTGACGCAACGGACTCTTGCTTTTCCGCTCGATTCACAAGCTCTCTCCGGTTGGCGGAACCACGAAAGTTCCGCCGGTTGCGACTGCCGTTCGGCCCCGGAAAAAGGATTTCGAGGGCAGAACGGCGCTTGCCAGTGCCTGCCCTCCGCGCAGCTCAGAGCGTGCGTGGAAACGAAAGGTTCGAACCGGATCAAGGCCTTACCGGGGATTGCTCCCTTGGAAACCCGATCTCGTCTCTCACCCGTCTATGCTGGCTACCGGCATCCTTGGGATGGCGGCGATTAAGCGGGTCGCCCCGCACCTGCAGTCTCGGACAGGAACCGCGTCCGGCCTTCGGACCGGAACGCGCAAAGGCGCACCGACAGCGGCACGCCTTCTGGGGCGCTCTAGTAGCGGGATCGGAAGGAATTGCAAGCCTGAATTCGGCCAGGGGCTGGTCCGGGCCGCCGCGCCACTCCCGAAAAGTTGCGCGGAGCGAGAGTG
>Ga0180218_1000688_pt1 | contig 27076 bp, 26 predicted proteins | sample eDN3rd37CKraftBY_FD_151334 | JGI IMG/M metagenome (GOLD analysis project Ga0180218, IMG submission 151334) | Enriched backyard soil microbial communities from Emeryville, California, USA - eDNA 3rd pass 37_C Kraft BY (version 2) (version 2) | ecosystem: Environmental > Terrestrial > Soil >...
TACATTCCCTCGGTGGAGGAAGGCGTGATCGACGCCTTGAAGCACGGCCCGCTCGGCTTTCCGGTCGTCGACCTCCATGTCGCGCTGACCGACGGCAGCTATCACACCGTCGATTCCTCCGACATGGCGTTCCGCACCGCCGGCCGCATCGCCATCGTCGAGGGCCTGCCGCAGTGCCAGCCGGTGCTGCTGGAGCCGATCCATCTGGTCGAGATCGTCTGCCCGAGCGAGGCGACGGCGAAGATCAACGCCATCCTGTCCGGCCGGCGCGGGCAGATCCTCGGCTTCGACACCCGCGAGGGCTGGCCGGGCTGGGACTGCGTGCGGGCGCAGATGCCGGAGGCCGAGATCGGCGATCTGATCATCGAGCTGCGCTCGGCGACCGCGGGCGTCGGCTCGTTCTCGTTCAAGTTCGACCACATGGCGGAGCTGACGGGGCGCACCGCCGACCAGATCGTCGCGGCACGGCGCGCGGCGGAGTAGGTATCCTCGTCATTCCGGGACGACCGCCGAAGGCGGGCGGACCCGGAATCCAGCTATCAGCGCGGACGTGGCTGGATTCCGGGTTCGCGCCATAGCGCGTGAACGCGCTAATGCGCGCCCCGGAATGACAAATAGCGCAAGCGTGATTTGCCTGTGAGGGGCGCTGGTCGTACCCCTGATCGCGCACGACTCCGGCAAGAGGACGACTTCGATGAATGTGATCCGCCGTCGCGGCTGGGACATGCCCGAGCGCGAAGCGACCCCCGAGCACCTGTTCTTCAACCGCCGCAATTTTCTGGCGGCGACGGCAAGCGCCGGCGCGATCATGCTGGCGCCAGGTCTCGCCGCCGCGCAGCGCGTCGCCGATGCGCCGGACCCGACCGCCGATCTCTATCCGGCCAAGCGGAACGAGACCTTCACGCTCGACCGGCCGGTCACCGACGAGACGCTGAACGGCCACTTCAATAATTTCTACGAGTTCGGCACTTCGAAGACTATCGCCGAGGCCGCGCAGGCGCTGCCGATCCGGCCATGGACGGTGAAGATCGACGGCATGGTCGAGAAGGAGCAGACGCTCGACATCGACGCGCTGATCCGCAAGGTCGGCATCGAGGAGCGGCTCTATCGTCACCGCTGCGTCGAGGCCTGGTCGATGGCGGTGCCGTGGTCGGGCTTCCCGCTGGCCAAGCTCGTCGCGCTGGCGAAGCCGCTCGGCTCGGCGAAATATGTCCGCATGGAAACCTTCATGAACCCGAAGGTCGCCGGCGAGCAGCGCAAGACCTGGTATCCGTGGCCCTATGTCGAGGGGCTGACGATGGCGGAAGCCAACAACGATCTCGCCTTCCTCGTCACCGGCGCCTACGGTCACCCGCTGCCGAAGCAGCACGGCGCGCCGCTGCGGCTCGCTACGCCGTGGAAATACGGCTTCAAGCACATCAAGTCGATCGTGCGCTTCAGCTTCACCGACAAGCGGCCGAGGGGCTACTGGGAGGCGCTGCAGGAGTCCGAATACGGCTTCTGGGCCAACGTGAACCCGGAGGTGCCGCATCCGCGCTGGAGTCAGGCGAGCGAGGAGGTGATCGGCACCGGCGAGCGGCGTCCGACGCTCTTGTTCAACGGCTATGGCGAGCAGGTCGCCGGCCTCTATACCGGTCTCGAAAAGACCGAGCGGCTCTGGGCCTGATCGCCCGAAGCGATCTTCCGTTTTCGTCACGGCTTCCTATCTGCAAGGCGACCTGTCCTTTCCGGGAGGCTGCCTTGCGCCGTCTGTTTGCCGTTCTCGCCGCCGTGGTCGCGCTGGTTCCGGCACTTGCCGTCCTGCCCGCCCGCGCGGCCGACGAGCCCGACCTGATCTTCAAGAAGTCGACGGTGTTCAAGTGGCTGACACCGAACGACAAGCTCGCCACCTACGGGCTCGACGACCCGGAGGTTCAGGGCGTCGCCTGTCACTTCACGGTGCCGGAGAAGGGCGGCTTCAAGGGCTGGATCGGCGTCGCCGAGGAAGTCTCCGACATCTCGCTGTCGTGCCGGCAGATCGGGCCGATCGCCTTCAAGAAGAAATTCGAGCAGGGCGAAGATGTGTTCCGCCAACGCCGCTCGCTGTTCTTCAAGAAGATGCAGATCGTGCGCGGCTGCGACGTGAAGCGCAACGTGCTGGTCTACATGGTCTACAGCGACCGCATCATCGAGGGCTCGCCGAAGAACTCGACCTCGTCGGTGCCGATCATGCCGTGGGGCGGGCAGGGCGAGGTCGCCAAATGCGGCGATTGGGTGGAAAAATAGCGTCAAGCGCCCTCAACCGCGCCGCAATGCAAAAGAAACCAAGCAAGAAAAAGTGAGCGGCCGCCGACTCAACGAGCGTGCTAGACTTCGCTCGTTCGTGGCCATGGGGCAACAATCCAAGGGCCGGCGAATGCGGGCACTTCGATTGTCCTTGCGCCATTGGGCCACCCAACGCTGAACGCGAAGGGAGACCGCTCATGGCTTATTCCCATCTTCTGCTCGGTATCGGAACCTCGCCCGCCGAGATCGGCGTGCGCCGCATCGGCTTTGCCGACCTGAAGGACGCCTTGTCGAAGGGCTTCGACGACTTCCTGGCGATGCCCTCGCACGCGATGTTCCTCTGCCTGATCTATCCGGTGCTCGGTTTCGTGCTGGCGCGGCTCGCCTTCGGCTATCCGGTGTTCACATTGATTTATCCGCTCGCCGCCGGCTTCGCGCTGGTCGGGCCGGTCGCCGCGCTCGGTCTGTACGAGATGAGCCGGCGCCGCGAGGCGGGCCTGCCGGTGTCGGTGGCGAACGCCTTCGACGTCGTGCGGTCGTCCTCGATCGGCGCGATCCTGACGCTGGCGCTCATGCTGTTCGCGGTGTTCGGCCTCTGGCTCGCGGTCGCGCATGCGATCTATGTCGCCAATTTCGGTTATGCGCAGCCGGCGACGCTCGAGGGCTTCGCGCGCGACCTGTTCACCACGCAAGCCGGCTGGACCATGATCGTGGTCGGCAACGCGGTCGGCTTCTGCTTCGCGGTGGTGGCGCTGACGCTCGGCGTGGTGTCGTTCCCGCTGCTGCTCGACCGCGACGTCGGCGCCGCGGTGGCGCTGTCGACCTCGATCCGCGCGGTCACCGCCAATCCGGTGGTGATGGCGGCGTGGGGCTTTATCGTCGCGGCGCTGTTGCTGATGGGCTCACTGCCGTTCTTCCTCGGCCTGACGGTGGTGATGCCGGTGCTCGGCCATGCCACCTGGCATCTCTATCGCAAGCTGGTCGATCCCGCGGGAAGCCCGCGCCCCGAACACCGGCCGCCGCCGAGCGAGCGGCGCTATGCCGCCGATTTCCCGGTCAATCTGATCCGCTGGCGATAGGTACCCGAAGCGGCTACCTCCGGAGCCCGCGCGGCGCTATGCTGCGCGGGCGTCCTTGCATGTGGAGGTTGCCATGTCCATCGATCCCGGCGGCATTGATAAGGCCCAGGCTGCGGTCGAAACCGCGCTTCGCGAACACTGGAAGCTGTTCCTCATCGAAGGCATCGTGCTGCTGATCCTCGGCGGCATCGCCGTGGCCGTGCCGCCGCTGGCGACGCTTGCGGTGACGCTGGTGCTCGGCTGGCTGTTCCTGATCTCCGGCGTGATCGGCCTTTACACCACCTGGATGATGCGCACGGCGCCCGGTTTCTGGTGGTCACTCGTCTCGGCCGCGCTCGCCATTCTGGTCGGCGGCATGTTGCTGGCGCGGCCGGTCACCGGCGCGGTCTCGCTGACGCTGGTGCTGATCGCCTTCTTCGTCATCGAAGGCGTCGCCTCGATCATGTATGCGACGAGCCATCGCAATACGCCGCGCTGGGGCTGGCTGCTGGTCAGCGGCATCGTCGATCTGGTGCTGGCCGTGATGATCTTCGCCGGCCTGCCGAGCGCGGCGGCCTGGGCGATCGGCCTCCTGGTCGGCATCAACATGATCTTCGGCGGCGCGGCGCTGGTCGCCATGGCGCTCGGCGCGCGCAACAGCGCTTGAGCGTTCGCCGCCTTTCCCTCCAGCGACCCACGGTCGCGCGAGCCGCACGCCGCGCGGCCGTGGTTTTGACGCCCTGAGCGGCGCGCCATAAGCTATGCCTGATCGGTATAGCTGGGCCCGAGCCGTCGATGGAATTCAAGCACCTGCGGCACTTCATGCGCGTGGCGCGCGCCGGCAGCGTCAGCCGCGCGGCGGAGGACCTGCGTCTTGCCCAGCCGGCCCTGAGCCGCCAGATCCGGCAACTCGAACGCGAGCTGGGCGTGCCGCTGTTTACCCGGCACGGGCGCGGAGTGCGGCTGAGCCCCGCCGGCTCGCTGTTGCTCGAACGCGCCGAGGCAATCGCGCATCTCGTCCACCAAACGCGCGAGGAGATCAGGGAAGACCGCCCGCCCGAAGGCGGCCGGCTCGCGCTCGGCGTGCCGCCGGCGGCCGGGCGCATTCTCACGCCGCGTTTCGTCGCCCGCTTTCAGGAGGCCTGGCCGAAAACGGCGCTGCACATGGTGGAAGGCATCACCAGTTCGTTGCAGGAATGGCTGCTGGAAAAGCGGCTCGACATCGCCATCCTGCACAATCCCCCGCATCTCGAGGCGCTCGATATTACGCCGATTTTGACGGAGCGGATGATGGTGATCGGGCCGCCGGTTCGCGGCAAGGCGCAGGCGAGGCAGTTTCGCATTCGCGATCTGGCCGAGCTGCCGCTGATCCTGCCCAGCGTCGCCCATAACAACCGCCGACTGGTGGAGAATGCGGCGCTCGAACATGGCGTCAGGCTGCGCATCAGGATCGAGGTCGACAGCGTGGCCTTCGCCAAGGCGATGGTCGAGGAAGGTCACGGCTACACCATTCTGACTTACGCCGCGGTGCAGGACGAGGTCGGCCGCAACCGCCTTTGCGCCTATCCGATCGTGCGGCCGACGCTGCCGACCATGGTCAATGCGGTGATGCTGCGCGGCCAGCCGGCGGCGCCGCATCTCGCTGGCGCCTTCGACATCCTGCGCGGCGTCTGCCGGGACCTGGTGCGCGACGGCAGCTGGGTCGGCACCAAGCTCTGCTGAGGCCGTCGCGGCCCGCCCGCCATGCCGAAATAGTATCGCCCGTCAACTTTCCAGCACGCATGCGGTGATTTACGTTTCGGGTTCGCCAAGCCGGCGCCAGACCGGCTGCGATTGACGAAAGGGAGGATCGCCGTGACGATGATTTTGAGGGCGCTGCTGATTGCGGTCTGTAGCCTCGCATGGCCGGGCCTTGCCGCGGCCGACAACTTTCCGAGCAAGACGATCAAGCTCGTCGTGCCGTTCCCGGCCGGCGGACCGAACGACATCATCGCGCGAACGGTCGCGCATCGCATGTCCGAAATCCTCAAGCAGACGATCGTGATCGAGAACCGCGGCGGGCAGGGCGGCGTGCTCGGCACCGACGCGGTCGCCAAGTCGGCGCCGGATGGATACACCATCGCGGTCACCAGCGCGGGCGCGCTCGCGATCAGCCCGAGCATGCAGAAGATCGCCTATGACACGCTGAAGGATCTCGCGCCGGTGACGCTGGTCGCCACGGTGCCGGAAATGCTGGTGGTCGCGACCAATGTCCCGGCCAACAACATGAAGGAACTGGTAGCGCTGGCGAAGGAGAAGCCGGGCAAGCTGAACTTCGCGTCGTCCGGCTCCGGCAGCCTGCCGCATCTCGCGGGCGAGTTGTTCAAGCTCACCGCCAAGATCGATATCGTGCATGTGCCCTATCGCGGCGCGGCACCCGCGGTGAACGACCTGCTCGCGCAGCAGGTGCAGATGGTGTTCCTCGACCTGCCGGTGCTGCTGCCGCAGATCGAGGCCGGCAAGCTGAGGCCGATCGCGATCGGCACCACCAAGCGGGTGCCGAGCGCGCCGAACGTGCCGACGACGGTGGAGGTCGGAATGCCCGATCTGCAGACGGAGAACTGGTACGGCATGGTCGCGCCGGCAAAGACTCCGCCGGAGGTGATCGCCGTCCTCAACAAGGCGGCGAACGAGGCGATGAAGGACCCGACGGTGAAGGACAAGCTCGGCAAGCTCGGCGCCTCGTTGCCGGGCGGCTCGCCGGACGAGTTCCGCGCCTTCATCGACAAGGAAATCAAAAAGTGGGCCAAGGTCATCAAGGACGCCGGCGTCCCGACCACGAAATAGCCTGACCGGAGCGCGGTCATGTCTCCGCCGGTGGCTGGCCGTCTCGCCGGAAAAGTCGCCATCGTCACCGGGGCCGGCTGCGTCGGCCCCGGCTGGGGCAACGGCCGCGCCGCCGCCGTGCTGTTCGCCCGCGAAGGCGCGACAGTATTCGCGGTCGACAAGAGCGCGGACGCGATGGCGGAAACCGCCGAACGCGCCCGCGAGCACGGCGGCATCATCACGCATGTGTGCGACGTGCTCGATGATGCCGCGGTCGAGGCGATGGTCGAGGCCTGTCGCGCGCAATTCGGGCGGGTCGACGTTCTCGTCAACAATGTGGGCGGCTCGGCGGCCGGCGGCGCCGCCGAACTCAGCGAGGACGCCTGGGACAGCCAGCTCGACTACAACCTCAAAAGCGTGTTCCTGACGTGCCGTCACGTCATTCCGGTCATGCTGGCGCAGGGCGGCGGCGCGATCGTCAACACGTCATCGACCTCCGGCACCCGCTACACCGGCTCGCCGCAGGTCGGCTATGCCGCCTCGAAAGCCGCGATCATCCAGTTCTCGCGCGTCACCGCCGTGCAATATGCGAGCGGCGGCATCCGGGTGAATACGGTGGTGCCGGGGCAGATGCATACGCCGATGGTCGAGGCGCGGCTCGCCCGGCAGCGCGCCGGCGGCGACGTCGACACGCTGCTGAAGCAGCGCGTCGCCCGCATTCCGCTCGGCTTCATGGGCGACGGCCGCGACACCGCGCATGCCGCGCTGTTCCTGGCTTCCGACGAGGCGCGGTTCATCACCGGCACCGAGATCGTCGTCGACGGCGGCATGACCGCGCGATGCGACTGACATGATCGCGCGCGGCGGCGACGCGCCGGCCTGCCTGCCGCCGGACCCCAACCCGCGGACGTCGCGCCTCAGGCTGCCGCCGCTGAGCTGCGACTCGCATTTCCATGTGTTCGGCCCGCGTGCCGTGTTTCCATTCTCGCCGGAGCGGACCTTCACGCCGCAGGATGCGCCGAAGGAGGCGCTGTTCGCGCTGCACCGGCGTCTCGGCGTCGAGCGTGGCGTGTTCGTCCAGTCGGCCTGCCACGGCAGCGATCATGCCGTGGTGTTGGACCTGCTTGCCGCAGGGGAGGGCCGTTACCGTGCCGTCGGCCTGATCGCGCCCGGCACGCCGAAGGCCGACCTCGCGCGCTATGACGCGGCCGGGATGTGCGGGGTGCGGTTCCATTTCTTCTCGCATCTCGGCCCGCCGGTGCCGGCCGACGACATCCGCGCGGTGATCGCGGCGGTGGCGCCGCTCGGCTGGCATATCGCCATCCATGTCGGCGGCGACGGCGTGCTGGAGCAATACGATTTCATCGCCGGGATCGAAGCGCCGGTGGTGATCGACCATATCGGCCGCATCGACGTGCGCGAGGGCCTCGACGGTGCGGCCTTCACCGCGCTGCGGCGGCTCGTCGATCGCGGCAATGTCTGGGTGAAACTGTCGGGCGCCGACCGCATCACCCGCGAGGCTTACCCCTATCGCGACGCGGTGCCCTTTGCACGCGCGCTGATGGATCATGCGCCCGACCGCATGGTGTGGGGCACCGACTGGCCGCACCCGAACCACAAGGGCGTGCCGAACGACGGCGACCTGGTCGATCTGATCGCGACGATCGCGCCCGACGACGACAGTCGCCGGCAACTGCTGGTCGACAACCCGGCGCGGCTGTTCGGTTTCGGCGCCTCATAGGCGCGGCGGCTTCAGCTCTGGCCTTCGCCGGCTTCGGCCTCGGCGAGCTGGTCGCGCCAGTCCTTGCGCTTGAAGAAGAACGAGAAGGCGGAGGCCGCGAGCAGGATCGCGCAGACGATCAGCAGCCCGCAGGCGATCGGACGGGTGAAGAAGATCGCGTAGTGGCCGGCCGACATGATGAGCGACTGGCGCAGGCTCTGCTCGAACAGCGGCGCGATGACGAGGCCGAGCACCAAAGGCGCGGGGTCGAAATCGAACTTGCGCAGCGCGTAGCCGAGCGCGCCCATGATCAGCATGATCCAGATGTCGACCGTCGAGTGGTTCACCTCGTAAACGCCGACGATGCAGAACATGATGATCAGCGGATAGAGATAAGTATAGGGAATCCGCAGCACGCTGACGAACACGCTGACCAGCGGCAGGTTGAGCAGCAGCAGCATCACGTTGCCGACATACATGGAGGCGACGAAGCCCCAGAACAGGTCGCGATGCTCGGTGACGAGCGCGGGCCCGGCCGGCACGCCGTGGATCATCAAGGCGCCGATCAGCACGGCGGTGATCGGGCCGGTCGGGATGCCGAGCGCCAGCATCGGCACGAAAGCGCCGGTCGAGGCGGAGTTGTTGGCGGATTCGGGACCGGCGACGCCGGCGACCGCGCCCTTGCCGAACTCGCCGGGCGTCTTCGAGAGCCGCCGCTCCAGCGCATAGGACAGGAAGCTCGAGATGATGTGGGCGGAGCCCGGGATGATGCCGATGATGAAGCCGAGCACGCTGCCGCGCGCGATCGGCCAGCTTGCCTCGCGCCATTCCTGCCGCGTCGGCAGCAGCTCGCGGAACCTCGGCGAGATCACGTCGCCCGCGATCTTGTGGCTCGGGGTCGAGAGAATCTCGCCGACGCCGAACAGGCCGACCGCGACCGGCACGATGCTCAACCCGTCGCCCAGCTCGTTGAGGTCGAACGAATAGCGGAAATGGCCTGTCATGTTGTCGATGCCGATCATGCCGAGCATCAGGCCGAGCGAGGCCATGGCGAGCGTGCGCACCAGCGAGGTCGACGACATGTAGGCGAGGAAGATCAGGCCCATCACCAGCAGGGCGGTGTATTCCGGCGGGCCGAATTTCAGCGCGATGGTGGCGAGCGGCGGCGCGATCACGGTCAGCACCACGATGCCGAAGGTGCCGGCGACGAAGGAGCCGACCGCGGCGATACAGAGCGCGGCGCCGGCGCGGCCTTTCTTCGCCATGGCGTGGCCGTCGATGCAGGTCATCACCGAGCTCGCTTCGCCCGGAATGCGCATCAGGATCGAGGTGGTCGAGCCGCCATATTGCGAGCCGTAATAGATGCCGGCGAGCATGATGACGGCCTGCGTGGCGTTGAGGCCGAAGGTCACCGGCAGCAGGATCGAGATGCCGGACAAGGGCCCGATGCCGGGCAGCACGCCGACCAGCGTGCCGACCAGACAGCCGATGAAGGCGTACCAGAGATTGTCGAACTGCAGCGCGACGGAAAACCCGTGGGCGAGGCTGAGAAGGGTGCTTTCCACGGATTGGCCCTATTCCGCTTCGCGCACGATCTGATCCAAAAGCCGGCGTCCGCGTTTTGGGATCATGCGCGTGGTCCTAGTCGCCGAGGATGCCGCCGGGCAGCGGCGACTGCAGCAGATGGACGAACACCACATAGGTCGTGACCACGACCACCACGCTGTAGGCGGCGGCGCGCAGCACATTGCGGCGTTCGATGACGATCAGGATGAACGCCATCATCAAGGTCATGGTGATGACGAAGCCGAGCGTGGCGTAGAGCGCGACGGCGACGACCGTGATCGCCAGCACCTGCGCGGCGTGGCGGCCGTCGTCCCAGCCGATGTCGGAGAACGGCCGGTTTTCGCGGGCGCGCAGAATCAGCGCGGCGCCGAACACGATCAGCAGCACCGCGATCAGCACCGGCATGAAGCCGGCGCCGGGCATCGACATCTGCCCGAACGGCAGGTCGCCGCTCAGCGCGATCACGACCGCGCCGAGCACCATGAAAAAGCCTCCCGCCACGTGATCGGCATACAGTTTCATGGGCTTCGTTCCGGCGGGACAAAGGCCCCCCGCGCCGGCGGGCGCGGGAGATGCGGTGAAGCGATCAGCTCTGCTTGCCGATCGAGCGGACCGCTGCCTCGATCTTGGCGGCATCGTTCGCCCAGAACTTGGCGAATTCGGGCTGATCCATGTAGTCGAGTTCCTGGCCCAGATTCTTCATCGCGGTCTTGAACGCCTCGGTATGCGCGGCCTTGTCGGAGGCTTCGCGGATCACCTTGATGATGGTGTCCGGCGTGCCCTTCGGCGCGAACAGGCCGACCCAGAGATAATATTCGAGGTCGTAGCCGAGCTCCTTCATGGTCGGCACCTCGGGCAGCGCCTTGGAACGCTTGCCGCCGAACATGGCGAGCGGTTTCGCCTTGCCGGCCTGGATCTGCGTCATCGCCGCGGAGATCGAGGACACCAGGCATTGCGCATTGTTGCCGAGGAACGCGGTGAGGGCCGGGCCGCCGCCGCGCGTCGGCAGATGACGCATCTTGATGTCGGCCTTCTGCATGAACTGCGCCATCGGGATGTGCAGCGCGCCGTAGAGGCCCGAGGACGAGAACACGATCTCATCCGGCCGTTTCTTGGCGTCGTCGACGAAGTCCTTGAGCGTCTTGTAGGGCGTCTGGTCGTTGACCAGCAGCGCGCACGGATCGGCGACGTAACGCGCGATCGGGATGAAGTCGGCGGTGGTGAATTTCGGCGTGCGGCCGAACAGCTTGTCGACTTCGGCAAAGCCGGAGATCGAGGTGATGTGCAACAGCAGCGTGTAGCCGTCCGGCTTCGCGGAGGCCGCGTATTGCGCGCCGACCGCGCCGGCGGCGCCGGACTTGGTCTCGATGATGACCGGCTGCTTGAGAACGGGCTCGAGCACCGCCTTCAGCGGCTGGCCCACCTTGTCGGCGGCGCCGCCGGGCGGAAACGGATTGACGAGCGTGACGGCATGCGTCGGATAGGCGCCCTGCGCGAAACCTGGGCGAACGGCAAGCGCTGCGGCGGCCGCAGCGGTACCGGCGACGAAGTGGCGTCGGTCCACGGAATCCTCCCATTGTTCTTTGTGCTTGGCCGGCAGGACACCGGCTTCTTGATCTTTGGAGGAATGCTATCGTCGGTTGTGGGCAGCTACAAGCAATAAAGCCCTCATGTGTCGACGATCGCCACGGCGCGCGTCCATCCGGCCGAGCCGCCGCGGACTTTGACCGGAAAGCAGCTCACCATGAAACCGTGCGCCGGCAGCACTTCGAGATTGTGGAGTTTCTCGATGTGGCAGTAGCCGATGTCGCGGCCGGCGCGATGACCTTCCCAGATGATCTTCGGATCGTGCGTCTTCAGCCAGCGCTCCTTGGTGTGAACGAAGGGCGCGTCCCAGCTCCAGCCGTCGATGCCGGTGACGCGCACGCCGCGCTCCAGCAGATAAAGCGTCGCCTCGCGTCCCATGCCGCAACCGCGCGAGACATAGTCGGGCTGGCCATAGGCGGCGCCGGCCGATGTGTTGACCAACACAATTTCAAGCGGCGAAAGCGTGTGGCCGATGCGTTTCAATTCCGCTTCGACATCGGCGGCGGTCGCGACGTAGCCGTCTGGGAAACGGCGGAAGTCGAGCTTCACGCCGGGCTGCAGGCACCAGTCGAGCGGAATCTCGTCGATGGTGGCGGCGCGCTTGCCGCCGTCCATGGTCGAGGCGAAGTGATAGGGCGCATCGAGATGCGTGGTGCAGTGCGTGGACAGCCGCACCCATTCGAAGCCCCAGCCTTCGCCGTCCGGCAGATCCTCCTTCTTCAGCCCCGGGAAGAATTTCAGCACGTCCGCGGCGGTCTGCTCGTGATCGAGATACTCGATCTGCGGGCCGTAGCCCGGCGGGTCGGCCGCGACATCGTTTTCGAGCGGGATCGAGATGTCGATCAGTTGACGCGCCATGACTGCATGTTCCTTCCGGGTTGTCGCCGCTATAGTGCGATGAAGGGTGATCGCGTCCCACTCCGGTGGGCCGACCGCCGCTAATCTGAGTGACAGCCACTGACGTGTCTAGGAGGATACCCGCATGCCTGCGTATTGGGTCGCGCGCTCGAAAATCAACGATCCGGTCGAATACAAGAAATACACGGACCTCGTTCCCGGTATCCTGGCCAAGTTCGGCGGCAAGGTGCTGGCCCGTGGAGGCAAGTTTCAGATCATGGAGGGGCCGGACAAGTTTCACCGTTTCGTGGTGCTCGAATTCCCGACCTTCGAGCAGGGCGTGGCTTGCTTTACCTCGCCCGAATATGAACGCGCCGCGGCGTTCCGCCGGAGCGGGGCGGGCGAGGTCGAGACCATCATGGTCGAGGGCGTCTGACGGTGGCAAAGGCAGGCGGGGCCTCTAGCCTCTGCGTGTCGAGTTCGCATAGAATGCTGCAAAACGAGAGCAAAAAGGGAGGATCGTAATGCTTCGTTTCTTGAAATCCGGTGCCGTCGCCGGGCTTGCCGTTGCGGCAGGCGTGGCGATGGCCGCAGGCGCGGCGAACGCGCAGGGCAAGGAGCCGATCAAGATCGGCTTCGCCCAGTCGCTGACTGGTCCGCTGTCGCCGAACGGAAAGCAGGCGCTGCTCGGCATGAAGATCTGGGAAGACCAGATCAACAAGGAAGGCGGCCTGCTCGGCCGTCAGGTCAAGCTCGTCTATTACGATGACAAGAGCTCGCCGGCCGAAGTGCCCGGCATCTACACCAAGCTGCTCGACGTCGACAAAGCCGATCTCGTAGTGAGCGGCTACGCCACCAACCAGATCGCGCCCGCGATGCCGGTCGTGATCCGCAAGGGCAAGACCTTCATCGGCCTGTTCGGTCTCGATGTGAACGACAAGTTCAAATATCCGAAATACTTCGCGATCATCCCGACCGGCCAGGACACCAAGGGCTCGTTCACCGAAGGGTTCTTCGCGGCCGCCGCCGCGCAGAAGCCGAAGCCGCAGACCGTGTCGCTCGCTTACGCCGACGCGGAGTTCTCCCAGAACGCCTGCGAGGGCGCCCGCGCCAACGCCAAGAAGTACGGCTTCAAGGTCGTCTACGACAAGGCCTATCCGCCGCCGCCGAAGACCACCGACTTCGCGCCGATCGTGCAGGCGCTGAAGGCGGCGAATGCCGATCTCGTGGCGGTCTGCGCCTATCCGCTCGACTCGGTCGGCATCGTGCAGGCCGCGGCCGAAGCCGGCCTCAAGCCGAAGATGTTCGGCGGCGCGCTGGTCGGTCTGCAGGCCACCGTCTTCAAGGACAAGCTGAAGGGCAAGCTCAACGGCATCGTGAACTACGAGACCTGGGTGCCGGACAAGAAGCAGATGTATGACGGCACCGAAGCCTTCTTCAAGGAGTACCAGGCGCGCGCCAAGGCCGAAGGCGTCGATGCGCTCGGCTACTATCTCGGCGGCTGGGGTTACGTGCAGTTGCAGGTTCTCGGCGACGCCATCAAGGCGGCCAAGAGCATCGACGACAACAAGGTCGCCGATGCGCTGCGGAAGGGCACCTTCAAGACCGTGATGGGTCAGATCAAGTTCGGCAAGAAGGGCGAATGGGCCGAGAGCCGCATGATGGCCGTGCAGTATCACGACATCACCGACAAGGCCGATCTCGAGACCTGGCGCGGCATGAGCTACCAGAACGTGATCTGGCCGCCGAGCCTCAAGACCGGCGACGTGATCTATCCCTACGAGAAGGCCGTGAAGTAAGCGGCGTCACGCAGGCTGAGATAAAAACGGCGCGGGAGCAATCCCGCGCCGTTTTGTCTTTTGTCTTGGCGTGATGCGCCTGTCTCTTGGCGAGATGCACTGCGCGAGCGCGCCGGATGCGGCGAAGACCGCGCTACATGCCGAGATAGAACTTGCGGATCAGGTCATTGTTGTTGAGCTCCTCGGCCGAGCGGCCCTCGAACTCGATATGGCCGTGGACGATGACATAGCCGCGGTCGGCGATGCGCAGCGCCTGGGTGAAATTCTGCTCGGCCATCAGGACGGTGAGATTGTAGTGGTCCTTGAGCTGCTTGATCGCGTCGATGGTGCGCGAGACCAGCACCGGCGCGAGGCCGACCGAGGGCTCGTCGATCAGCAGGATGCGGGGGCTGAGCATCAGCGCGCGGGCGAGCGCCAGCATCTGCTGCTCGCCGCCCGACATCGAGCCGGCCAGCTGGCTGCGCCGCTCGGCGAGGCGCGGGAAGGTCTCGAAGCAAAAGTCGAGGTTCTGCTTGATATTGGCCCGCGCCTTGGCGCGCGAGGCGCCGAGGAAGAGATTTTCCTCGACCGTCTGGCGCGGGAACAGGCGGCGGCCCTCCGGCACCAGCGCGATGCCGAGATCGACGATCTGCTCGGTCGTCATGCCGACGAGATTGTGCTCGACGCCGTCGATTTCCGCGACGATGCGGCCTTCGGCCGGCGGCACGATGCCCATGATGCACTTGATGAGCGTCGACTTGCCGTTGCCGTTGGTGCCGAGCAGGGCGACGGTCTCGCCTGAGTCGACGCGGACCGAGACGTCGTGGATGACCCGCACCGAGCCGTAGGCGGCGTGGACGCCTTCCAATCTGAGACTGCTACTGGCCAAGATACGCCCTCACAACTTCGGGGTCCTGGACGACCGCCTCGGGCTCGCCGTCGGCGACCTTCTTGCCGGACACCAGCACGACGAGACGCTGCGAAAATTTCATCACGGCGCGCATGATGTGCTCGATCATGATGATGGTGATGCCGCGCTCGTTGAGCTGCAGCAGCAGGGAGACGATGTCCTCGACCTCCGAATGCGACAGGCCGGCCATCGATTCGTCGGCGATCAGCAGCTTCGGCTCGGCAGCGACCGCGCGGGCGAGCTCCAGCTTGCGCTGCTCGACCTGGGTCAGGTCCTGCACGCGATGGCTGCCCTTGGCCTCCAGCGACACCAGCTTCAGCAGCTCGTGGCAGTGGTCGCTCAGTTCGGCGTGCGACAGGTGATGGCCGCTGCGCGTCGCCACCGTGTACATCAGCGGCACGCGGATGTTGTCGGCGACGCTCATGCTGGAGAAGGGGCGGGGAAGCTGGAAGCTGCGGGCGAGGCCGAGATGGGTGCGCTGGTGCGCGACGAGGCCGTTCATCGCCTTGCCATCGAAGGTGACGGTGCCGGTCTCGTTCTGCAGCGTGCCGCAGATGCAGTTGACGAGCGTGCTCTTGCCGGAGCCGTTCGGTCCGATCAGGCCGACGCGCTCGCCGCGGGCGACGTCGAAATTGACGCCGTCGAGCGCGACGAAGCCGCCGAAACGCTTGCCGACGCCGGAGATTTGGAGGATCGGGCCGCTCGCGGACTGAGGCGCAGCTTGGGTCGCGGCCGTGCTCATGACGTCGCTCATGGCTTGGCCTCCCCGGACGTGGTGGACGGCTTGGCGGAAGACGTCGTTGAAGTCTTCGTGGGAGTGTTGGCGGAGCGCTTGCGCCACCAGCCTTGAACGAGGCCGACGATGCCGTTCGGAGCGACAATGACGAAGGCGATCAGCAGCAGGCCGACGATCAGCAGGTTAGCCGCCGAGGAGATCGTCACGGTCGCGAGCTGCTGCAGGCTGCCGAGCAGCACGGCGCCGACCAGCGGGCCAATCCAGCTGGTGGTGCCGCCGATCATCGGCATCGCGATGGCGTTCACCGCATAGGACAAGTTGAAGGCGGAGGCCGGCTCGACATAGCCGATATAGAAGGGGAACGGCGCGCCGGCCATGCCCATCAGCGCGCCGGAAATCGTGGTCGCGATCAGCTTGAGCCGCAGCGTCGGCACGCCGCAGGCTTCCGCGGCGAGCTCGTCGTCGCGGATGGTGGCGAAACCGTAGCCGAGCCGCGAACGCTCGATCAGCCGCGCCGACGTCAGCGCGACGATGACGAGCACGATCATCAGCGCGAACAGGAACTGCACGTAAGGCCCGAAGATCGGGATTTCGCTCGGCGGGATGATGTAGGCGCCGCGCGAGCCGCCGACATAGGACCAGTTGACGACCAGCGTCTCCAGCACGACGGCGAGCGCGAGCGTGGCGATCGCGAAGAACACGCCGCGCAGCCGCAGCGTCAGGTAGCCGGTGCCGAGCCCGACCAGGCCGGCGACGATGCCGCCGATGACGATGATGATCGGAACCGGGACCGGGAAGATGAGATGCATCAGCGCGCCGAAGCCTTCGGTGCCGAAGTCGTCGACGCCCTGGCCGACGGTATAGAGGAACACGCCGGAATAGGCGCCAAGCGCGAAGAATCCGGCGGAGCCGAAGTTCACATAGCCGCAATAGCCGCCGAGGATGTTCCACGCGGTTGCCAGCACGATGTATTGCAGCACGATGTAGCCGGCGAAGAACAGGTAATCGTTGCCGAAAATCTCGAAGACGAGATACAGCGCGAGGCCGACGATGGCCCAGATGAGAACGAAGAGGGGTGTGCGCATGGTCAACGTCCCAGCAGGCCGGAGGGCCGTACGGCCAGCGTGAGCAGCAGGACGCCGAACGCCACCGCGGGAGCCCAGGACGGACCGATATAGATCGACGTCAGACTCTCGATGATTCCGAGCAGCAGCGCGGCGATCAGGGTACCGGGCAGGCTGCCGAGCCCGCCGAGCACGCAGATCGCGAAGATGATGCCGATGTAATCGCGACCGACCGAAGGAACGACCGGCTGGATGATGATGAGGAAGGCGCCGGCGAGCGCTGCGGTCGCGATCGAGATCGAAAAGGCGACGCGCTTGATCCGCGTCGGATCGACCGCCATCAGCCGCAGCGCCAGCGGATCCTGCGACACCGCCATGATGGCGCGGCCGGTGAAGGTCTTGGACAGATAGAGCTGCAGGCAGCAGAACATCGCGATCGACACCAGCGCCGGCACCAGCATGCGCAGCGGGAATTCGAGAATGCCGAGGTGCAGGGTCGGCCCGATATAAACGGCCTCGACGTAGCGGTAGTCGACGCCGAACACCAGGATCAGCAGCACCTCGGTGACGAACAGCAGGCCGAAGAAGAAGGCGAGGCCGCGCAGCGCTTCCTGGCCGCGCCGCTCGAACGAGACATAGTAGATTTGATAGATCGCGCTGCCGAGTGCGTAAAAAAACGGCAGCATCACGATGGCGACGACGATGGGGTCGATGCCGAATTTCGAGCTGATGATATAGGCGACGTAGGAGCCGAGGATGATGAAGGCAGGGTGGGCGATGTTGACGATGTCGAGGATGCCGAACGACACCGAGATGCCTAGCGTCACCGCGGCATAGAATCCGCCGAGCAGCAGGCCGGCGACGAGCGCGTTGAGCAGAAGTTCGAGTTCCATGGCGCCCTCAGCCGGAATACGCGCGCTGACGGCGTCGCCATGATGGTGCGACAGGCATGCTCTGTAGTTCCTCCCCACGAAACTCTAGCGTTTTTGTCTTTGGCCGCCAGTGGGCCGGACTTTTCAGCCGGCCGGTGGGCAGCATGGCGCTTTTGCTGGTTCAATCGATAGCATCCCCGCCCGGGTCTCTGCAACGAGGAAGCAGTGCCTCGCCCCCATTGTTTGCGTATGCAAATAATATGGGAATCATCATCCGCGACGAAACGAAGCGCCCGCCGTCCGGTGGGACGGCGGGCGCCGGAAACGCTGGCTGAACGCTTAAGCGGCCGATCAGGCCGCCAGGCCGGGCCGCACGCCGGCGGGCAACGGCATCGGCTGGTTGGCGCTGTTCTTGAATTCGACGGTCATGAAGATCATCTCGCGATCGCCGATGTTCTGCAGGTCGTGCACCTTGAACTCGCCCTTGCCATAGGTCTCGTGGCGGGTCTCGCCGGGCTGATAGGTGTACTCGACCGTGGTGCCGTCGTGCACATGCTGACGGCCGCGGCCGCCGTTCACCGAGGTCCAGAAGTAATCGAGGACATGGCGGTGGAAGCCGATGCGCTCGCCGGGGGCGAGGCGGATCATCCACACGCGGGTGCGCTCGTTCTCCGACAAGAGCTGCGAGCCGACGCAGGGGTTCGGATTGTCGTTCTCGCGTTTGAATTCGGCGGCGATCTCGGCGGACCACGGCGCAGTGGTTTTGTGCTCGGCGGCCTTGTCAAGCATTGTCAGGGCCATGGCATTCCTCCATGAATAACGTGACGGACAGTATAGCCTGTTTTGGCTCTCTTGAGAAATCCCGGCGGACATGGCCTCCCGGCACCAGATGAGCAAGCGCGCGCTGATTGTCGGCGGCTCGATGAGCGGGCTGTTCGCGGCGCTGATGCTGCGCCGGGCGGGCTGGGACGTCACCGTCGTCGAGCGGGTGAAAACCGAGCTGTCGGGCCGCGGCGCCGGCATCGTCGCGCAGCCGGAGCTGCTGGTGCATCTGCAGACGCTCGGTCTCAAGGCCGACGATCTCGGCGTGCATATTCGCCACCGTAAAATTCTCGGGCCGGCGGGACAGACCACCGAAAGTTACGAATGTCCTCAGATCGCCACGGCGTGGGAGCGCCTGTTCCGGGTGTTGCGCGAGGCGCTGCCGGCCGAATGCTACCGCCGCGATTGCGCGCTCGCCGGTTTCGAGCAGAACAATGACGGTGTGGTCGCCACGTTTTCCGCTGGCGAAACCATGGGCGCCGACCTGCTGATCGGCGCCGACGGCATCCGCTCGACGGTGCGGCAGGAAGTCATGCCGGACGCGGCGCCCCGCTATGCCGGCTATGTGGCGTGGCGTTCGCTGATCGCGGAGGATGCGCTGCCGCCTGACGTACAGCGGGATATTTTTCCGCAGATGGCGTTCGGCCTGCCGCGCGGCGAGCAATTCCTCTCCTATCCGGTCGCGGGGCCGGACAACGACCTGCGGCCGGGTCACCGGCGCATGAACGTCATCTGGTATCGGCCGGCCGAGGAAAACACCAAGCTTCAATGGCTGCTGACCGACGACAGCGGCAAGACGCATGAGATATCGATCCCGCCGCCGCTGATCCGCCGCGCCGCGATCGAGGAAATGCATGACGCGGCGGAGCGGCTGCTCGCGCCGCAGTTTCGCGCGGTGGTGCGGCTGATGGACGAGCCGATCCTGCAGCCGATCTACGATCTGGAAAGCCCGACCATGGCGGCGGGCCGCGTCGCGGTGATCGGCGATGCGGCCTTCGTGGCGCGGCCGCATGTCGGGGCCGGCGTCACCAAGGCGGCCGACGACGCGGCCGCGCTCACCGCCGCGCTCGCGGCGGAACGCGACGTTGCGGCGGCGCTGCGGCGGTTCGAGGCGCAGCGGCTGCCGGTCAATCGCCGCATCATCGAATATGCCCGCCATCTCGGCAGCTACCTGCAGGCGACGCAGACCGAGGCCGAGCGCGACGCCGCCGGCCGCCACAGCACCGACCGCGCGGTGATCGTGGAAACCGCGGTGCTGACGTTTCTTTAGGATGTTTCATTGAAATCGAACCAAACTCCACTTATTCCCGCGTAAGCGGGAATCCAGAACAACGTCAAAACATAAATGATTCAAGACTGGACCCCCGCTTCCGCGGGGGTGAGCGGAGTGCGGGGTGATTCAATATAAAAGGATCATGCTCTAGAAACGCTCAGAGCCCGAGCAGAGCCTTCGCGTTGAGACCGTCGACCGCCGCGCGCGTTTTATCGTCGAATGCCTCGACCTCGGCGACATGGCCGATCGGATCGTATTCCAGCATGTCGAACGGATAATCGGTGCCGAGCAGGATGCGCTCGACGCCGAAGGTGCGCACCAGCATCTCGAGTTGCAGCGGCGTGAACACCACGGTGTCGAAGAACACGTTCCTGCGCAGGTAGGAGCCCGGTGGCTTCGGCAGCCCGGCATTGACGTCGGAGCGCGCGCCCCAGGCGTGGTCGATGCGGCCGGAATAGCCGCCGAGATAGCCGCCGCCGTGCATGGCGAACACCTTGAGCTTCGGATGGCGCTCGAACACGCCGTCGAAGATCAGGTAGTGCAGCGCGAGCGCGGTGTCGAACGGGTTGCCGACCACGTTGCTAAAATAGAACCGCGACAGCCGGCGGCCTTCGGTGAAGCCGTTCGGATGGATCGCGACCAGAGCATCCAGCTCCTCGGCCTTCTTCCAGAACGGCGCGAAGGCGGGATCGGACAATTCGCGGCCATGGACGTTGGTGAGGATCTCGACGCCCTTGAAGCCGAGCGTGTTGACGACATAGTCGAGCTCCTTGGCCGCCTCGTTGCCGTCCTGCATCGGCACGGTGCCGCAGGGGATCAGGCGATCCTTATGCTTGGCGCAGAACTCCGCCATGTGGTCGTTGACCATGCGGGCGGCCGGCACCGCCACGTCGAGCGCGACGGTGTGATAGATCTGCGGCGGTGCGGGCATGACGAACTGCATGTCGACGCCCATCGCGTCCATCGTCCTGAAGCGTTCGTCATAGCCGGTGATGGCGCCCTTGATGTCGGCGTCCTGCTTGGCGTTGACGTCCTTGGTCTCCTGCGAGGCGAAATGCGCGAGCGGCACGGTGGAGAGGTCGAGCCGGTTGCCGACGAACTGCCCGACCGCCGGGAAGGCGGCATGGGCGTGCATGTCGATGGTGACGGATGTCGGCCGCACCTCGCGGCCGGGCTTGCCATGGGTCCGCGCCGCGGTATTCGCGTATTTATTCCAGATGGTCATGTCGTTCGCCGGTTAGAGAGACAGCCGGGGGGCGCCCGGCTCAGATGCCGAGATAGGCCGATTTGATCTGCTCGTTGGCGGCCAGTTCCTCGGGCTTGGAGGAATATACCACCTGGCCCTTGCTCATCACATGCACGTAATCGACGAGCTTCAATGCAAGATAGGCGCTCTGCTCGACCAGCAGGATGGAGAGGCCCTCGCGCTTCAGGCGGGCGATTGCTTCCCACAGCCCCTGGATGATGATGGGGGCGAGGCCTTCGGTCGGCTCGTCCATGATCAGGCAGTCGGGATTGGTCATCAGCGCGCGGCCGATCGCCAGCATCTGCTGCTCGCCGCCCGACAGCGTCTTGGCGCGCTGGTGGCGGCGCTCGTCGAGGCGCGGGAACAGGTCGTAGACGCGGGCGAGGTTCCAGCCGTGGCGGTTGGTGTTGCGCTCGGCGACCAGCAGATTCTCCTCGACGCTCAGCGTCGGGAACACCCGGCGGCCCTGCGGGACGAGGCCCATGCCGCCGCGCACCGTCTCGAATGACAGCGTGCGGGTGATGTCGTTGCCCTTGAAGACGATGCTGCCGCGACGCGGCGGCACGAAGCCGACGATCGAGTTGACCAGCGTGGTCTTGCCGACGCCGTTGCGGCCGAGCAGGCCGAGAATCTGGCCTTGCTGCAGCTCGATCGACAAGCCCTGCAGGATGTAGGCTTCGCCGTAATAGGTATGAATATCGTGGACTTCGAGAATGGCCATGGTTCAGCCCGTCCCCAGGTAGATTTCCTGGACCCGCTTGCTGTTGTGGATCTGTTCGGGCGTGCCGGTTTCCAGGATCTCGCCGAAGTGCAGCACCGAGATTTCGTCGGCGACGTCGAACACGACGTCCATGTCGTGCTCGATCAGCAGCAGCGCGAGTCCGGGATCGAGCGCGTTGAGGAACTCGGTCATCTCGGCGGATTCGCCGGAGGAGAGGCCGGCGGCGGGCTCGTCGAGCAGCAGGATCTTCGGGTCGCTGGCAAGGCCGAGCACGATCTCGAGCTGGCGCTGCTCGCCATGCGACATGTTGCGGACCTCGGTGTCCTTGCGGTCGAGGAAGTTCGCGCGCTCGAGCAGGCCGAGGGCCTTTTCGGTGACCTCGGTGTAGCTCGACAGCGGGCGCCACATCACGAATTTCGACGGCCGCAGGCCCTTGATGGCGAGGATGACGTTGTCGAGCACCGTCAGCCTGGGGAACAGGCTCGTCACCTGGAAGGTGCGCGCCATGCCCATCGCGGTGCGCTGGTGGCTCTGCCATTTGGTGACGTCCTTGCCGAACAGCAGGACGTTGCCCGAGGTGACCGGATAGATGCCGGTGATGAGGTTGAACAGCGTGGTCTTGCCGGCGCCGTTCGGGCCGATGATCGCCTTGCGGTCGCCCGGCATGACGCGGAACGTGACCTCGCGCGTCGCCTGGAGGCCGCCGAAGCTCTTGCAGAGCCTCCGCAGCTCGAGGACCGGGACTTCGCCATTCGCCGCAGGTTCGGTGCTCACGCGCGACCTCGTCGTTGAGACAAGTGAGGTGCCGGGGCCCGGCGACGGGCCCCGGCGGGTGTCGTCAGTTGCAGTACTTGCAGGGCGGGAAGTCGCGGCTGTAGACCGGCTGCGCCAGGAACTTCTCTTTGCCGTACGTCCAGAACTGGCTGACGTTCGGGTAGGTCTTGATGACCGTGTTCCAGAGCTCTTCCTTCGGGTAGCCGAACATCTTCTTCTTCTCGACCTTCTTGATGTAGATGTTCTGGATCGGGTTGCGCATGTCATCGAGCGACACCGGACCGCGCGGCGCGTCGATCTTGATGCTCGCCATGATCTTGATGAACTCTTCCGGACCCGGCCACTTGCCGCCCGCCTTCTTGATCGTCTCGTCGATCCACAGGGCGGTGGTGTAGTTGTTTTCCGAGTAATACGACGGAACCTTGCCGTATTTGCTGCGGTAGGCCTTCACGAAGGCTTCGTTCTTCGGCGTTTCGAGCGCCGCGCTGTAGTGGAGCGCGGAGACGTCACCGATGACTTCGTCGCCCATGAAGGGCAGGGCGAACTCGTCATAGCTGGTGCCGCCGCCGAGGATCGGCTTCTTGAAGCCGGCGCCGCGGAGCTGCTTGGGGAACTGCAGCGACATCGGGCCGACCATCAGCGAGAACACCGCGTCGGCATTCTGCTTGATCGTCGGGATGTAGGGCCCGAAGTCCTTGGTGCCGAGCGGCGGCCAGATCTTCTGGATCACCTTGCCGCCGCAGTCCTCGAAGGCCTTCTGGAAACCGCCGACGACCTCGTAGCCGAAGGCGTAGTCGGCGGCGATGGTGACGACGGTCTTGTAGCCCTGCTCGCAGGCCCAGGCGCCGAGCGGGTGGTGCGGCTGCGACGACGTCCAGCTCGACCGCACGAAGTAGGGATACTTGGCGAGATCGCGCTGGGTGAGATCGTCAGCAGCCGGAACCGAGGCGAGATAGATGGTCTTTTCCGCCGTCGACACCGGCGCGAGCGCGTAGCCGGACGAGGCGAGCAGGCCGCCGATGAACATGTGCACCTTGTCCTGAAGCACGAGCTTCTTGGCGCGGGTCACCGCGGTATCGGGCTTGCCCTGTTCGTCCTCGACGATGAACTTGACGTCCATGCCGCCGAGCTTGTTGCCGTGCTGGTCGAGATAGAGCTGGAAGCCGTCCTGCATGTCCTTGCCGACCTGGGCGAAGATGCCGGTCAGCGGGGCGATGAAGCCGATCCGGAGCTCTTCGGAGTGCGCCGGAACGGCGAGGGTGAGGCCGGCGGCCAAGCAGGTGCCGGCGAGCAACGGCCGAAACCGTTTACGCAATGTGCCTGTCATCGTGTTCTTCCTCCCTTGTTACGAAAAACGGCAGCGATCCTTGCCAACGGTCAGGATGCCGCCGCCGTCAACTTCTTGCCTTCTCCCGTTTCTTTTCTTTGCGCCCGCCGGCTTTGCCGCAGGCGTTCGGGTATGCCCATCAAACCGCTGGGCAGATAAAGAATGGTCAGCACGTAGACCGCGCCGAGCACGTACTGCCACCACGGCACCAGCGTCGAGAGATACTCGCGCAGGCCGAACACGATCGCCGCGCCGATCGCGCCGCCGACCAGCGTGCCGGCGCCGCCGAGCACCACCATCAGCAGCGCGTCGACCGAGGTGGTGATCACCACCGTTTCGGGGCTGACATGGCCGTTGGTGTGCGTCCACAGCACGCCGGCGAGACCGCCGAAGCCGCCCGCGATGATGAAGGCGATGTATTTGTGCAGCCAGACATTGTAGCCGAGGATCTGCATGCGCAATTCGCGCTCGCGGATGCCTTGCAGCGTGAGACCGAACGGCGACTTCACCAGCAGGTACAGCAGCAGCAGCGTCACCGCGAAGAAGGCGAACACGAGGTAGAACCAGTTGACCTCGTTGGCGAGGTCGATGCCGAAATTCGGCCGGCCGCTCATGTTGATGCCGTTGTCGCCGCCGGTCATCGAGTTCCAGCGATAGGCGAGGCCCCAGACGCACTGGCCGAGCGCCAGCGTGATCATCAGGAAGTAGACGCCGGTGGCGCGGATCGCGAACAGGCCGAAGATCGCGGCGAGCGCGCAGCCGATCAGGATGCCGAGCGGCACCACCAGCCAGAAATCCCAGCCCATGCCGAAGCCGAACTTGGTCGCCAGCACCGCTGTGAGATAGGCGCCGACGCCGAAATAGGCCGCCTGGCCGAGCGAGGCGAGGCCGGTGAAGCCGAGCAGGATGTCGAGGCTCATCGCCAGGATGGCGAAGGCGAGCGCGCGGGTGGCGAGCAGCATCACGAACGAACCAGACCGCGGCACGATCAGGACGATCGCCGCGAGCGCGACGACGACCAGCAGCACCTTCAGGTATTGCGATTTGATCATGGCGCCTACTCCCGTCCGAACAGGCCGGTCGGCTTGATCGCGAGGATCAGCACCATCGGCGCATAGAGGGAGAAGTAGGAAATCTCGGGGAACAGCGCCTTGCCGAAATTATCGGCGAGGCCGACCGCCAGCGCGCCGATCGCGGCGCCGCCGAGCGAGCCCATGCCGCCGATGATGACGACCGCGAAGGCGAGCGGCAGCATCTCGAAGTCGAGGCCGGGATAGATGCCGAGAAAGGCGCCGCCGATCACGCCGCCGAGCGCGGCGAGGAAGGCGCCGAGCGCGAAGATGAACATCGAGATCTTGTTGGTGTCGATGCCGACGCCGCGCGCCATCTGCGCGTCGTCCACGGTCGCGCGCACCATGGCGCCCATGCGGGTCTTCTCCATCGCGAGCCACAGCACGATGCCGATGACGGTCGCCATCGCGATCATGAAGACGCGGTAGAGCGGCAGATAAAGCCCGCCGACGACGATGCTTTGCGTCAGCGCGCTCGGCGGGTTGATGTCCATGTTGTTGCCGCCCCAGATGTCGAGCGCGCCTTGCTGGAACAGGTAGGCGAAGCCGACCGTGAGCAGCACCTGGCGCAGCACGTCGGTCTCGATGGCGACGGTCGATATCTGGCGCAGCAGGAAGAAGATCACGACGGCGGAGACCAGCGTGACGCCGGTGAAGGCGATGGCGCCGCCGAGAGCAGGCGAGGCTTTCGCGACGCCGAGCGCGACCAGCACGCCGAGGCCGAGCGCGATGGTGGCGTTGCGATAAAGCTCCATGCCGGTCGAGCGCAGGAACAACCGCTCCATCAGGATGCCGACCACCGCGATCGCCAGCGCGGCGACCGGCAGGGACAGCGCCCATGAGCCGGTGACGGAGATCACCGACAGCGCGACGTAACCGCCGAGGAGGAAATAGGCGCCGTGCGCGAGATTGACGATGCGCATCACGCCGAAGATCAGTGAAAGGCCGGCGCCGACCAGAAACAGCAACGCCCCGTATGAAATTCCGTTGAAGGCCTGGATCAGCCAGAACTGCGCGTTCATGTTTCCCCACGTATCCTTCTTATTAGTCGAAGGTTGTATCGAGCTTACCGCAGGGCGCGGTCATTGCGAGTCCTAAACTCTCATCGACCCGGTCATATTGTCACTTTTCGATGCTCTGAAAATTCGGCCCATATGCGCTGCACATAATGCGAGCGCGACGCCGGCTCGGCGACGCGGTTTGGTCAGGCCCTGCGTAAATTTTTGCGCGGCGGGATCACCGGAAGCAGCAGATAGGGCGCCTTGCTCCGCCCGAACGACAACGTGGTGGTGCCGCCGAACACCTTCGCCGGACGATCGAGCGGATCGTTGTGCAGGAACGGCCCGCAGCCGGTCAGCTCGTTCTTGAAGTTCGACAGGCGTCCCCCGCTGCCGCCGCCGTATTCATAGTCCTTGCCACGGATCGACAGGGCGATGCGGTATCCGGCTGGCACCGCGATGGAGGTCGGCCAGAGTTCGATGTCGAGCTCGACCGTCTGGCCCTTGCGCAGCGGCTGCACCTCGTCATGGGTATGATAAGGCCGGTACGGCTTCGACAACTTCCTGTCGAGCTTGCGGTGCGACGCACGCAGCCAGCCTTGCGCGACCGGCGTATGCGGATCGATCGCGCCCTGGAACACGATCTCCTTCATGTCGCCGGTGAAGACGCGCAGCACGATGAAGACGTCGGCGTCCTTGGTGCTCGACGAGGCGAACAGCTTGAGCGCGGAGGGTCCGGTGATCTCGGTGTCCCTGGCGAGCGGCGGGGTGAGGAAGGTGAGGCCGTCGCCCATCGCCGCGAAGGACAGCTTGCCGCCCTTCGACGGTTTTTTCGTCGTCAGCGTCATCGTCGACGGGTCGAGATAGAATTTCGTCCACTTGGTGCCCTTCAGCGGCCATTCGCTCTCGGCGCGCGGCACGAATTTTTCGCCGGGGTGGCGGATCTGCAGATAGACCTTCGGCTGCTTCGACCAGCCGGTGTCCTTGCCGTGCAGGAAGTAGTCGAAGAACTTGCGCTGCTGCTCGCGGCCGTAGTCGGTGTAGAAATGCGTCCAGTGCTCGATGCCATGCGCTTCGAGCCATTTCTTCTTCGAGGCGGCGCGGGTGAAGCCCTCGAAATTGCCGCGCGGGTGCAGGCCCTGGCCGCCCCAGTTCGCCGCGGTGAAGATCGGCACCGTGATCTTGCTCCAGTCCGGCGAACGCGCCCTGTGATAGTCGTCGTCGAGCGGATGCGACCTGATCTCGCCGCCGAAGTCGCAACGGTTCTTGCGCAACGCGTCGTCGCTGAGAATCTCCGGGCCGCAGACCAGTTCGCCGTGCACCCGGCTGCGCTTGCCGCGCTCGCCGGCGCCGTATTGCACGGTCTTGACCTGCATGTCGTACCAGTTCTCCCAGAACGTCGAGAGAATGCCGCCGTGATGCGTCATGTCGCGATACCAGTCGGCCGCGCCTTCCCAGATGCACATGGCGGCGAGATGCGGCGGCTGCAGCGAGGCGACGTGCCACTGGTTGATGCCGTAATAGGAGATGCCGTTGAGGCCGACCTTGCCGTTCGACCAGGGCTGCACGCCGGCCCATTCGATGCAGTTATAAAAGTCCTTCGTCTCGCGCGGCGAGAAGTGGTCGACGTAGCCCGGCGAGCAGCCG
>Ga0180218_1000689_pt1 | contig 27074 bp, 18 predicted proteins | sample eDN3rd37CKraftBY_FD_151334 | JGI IMG/M metagenome (GOLD analysis project Ga0180218, IMG submission 151334) | Enriched backyard soil microbial communities from Emeryville, California, USA - eDNA 3rd pass 37_C Kraft BY (version 2) (version 2) | ecosystem: Environmental > Terrestrial > Soil >...
GCCGCCAGCCCATCGCGAAGAGCCGTTCGGAATCCATCAGCTTACGCGGCGTTCCATCCGGTTTCGAGGCGTCAAATCGCAAGGCCGCATCGACGCCCACGACGCGGGCAATCTCTGTCGCGAGTTGTCTTATTGAGACCTCTGATAAACTGCGTCCGCAGGTGTCGGCGGCCGGCGCGCTTCGCTGCAGGTATTCCCTTTCCGAGGCGGCCGGCTAGAATGAACATGCCGGGCGCGAATCTCCTCGGTGCGTAAACGGTAAGGGCTGCAATGGTCAAGCTGTATTCGATAATCGGCGCCGCAGCTGCAGCCATGTTTGCTACGTCGGCCATCGCGCAGACCTGTTACACTTACGGCGATGTTTCAACCTGCAGCAACCGTGCGACCGCGTTTCACTATGGCGGTGTGCCGCAGCCTGATGAGCGCCGGCGCAACCCGACGCCGATGTATGGCGGATTTGGTTCGGCTTATTCCGGGAACAGCATCGTCTTCAACAACGGGCGGTCGGCCTACACCTACGGGAATACGGCCGTCACGACCGACGGGCGGAGTTGCTACAGATATGGAACGGCTCTCATCTGCAATCGTGGCCACGGCAGCCTGGCGCCATCTTATTCCCGTAGATGAAGGGGGTGTCACCTGAGCCCCGCGAGGGATTGGCGGGTGCAACGCCGGCGCTCGTGCGAGGCGCTCATATGTCGATCGAATCCGACGCGTTTCTCATTATAGTCGAAGAATTGCCCGTGCGGTGGTCGCGGCGGCTTACATCGCGAGCCATCATTGACAGATGCAGAATTGTGGCGGCGCGGCGGAGAGCCAATCCCTTATCGACGAAAACGCGGACGCACTGAGTTCGACGACCACAGGATCGCTGGACGATGCGGGGGAGGAAGCTCAAGACATCGTCACTTTTTGCGCTTCTAGTTCTGTCCATCCTGACATGGTTCGGACTGGGTCGGTTTGTCTGTCTCGCTTCCGGAGCGCGATCTTCAGCTTAACCTGGCGAGGGAGTCGCGCTCATCAGCGCGTTCCTCGACAAGAGCTGATCGTCCTTTCATGAGTTCTGAAATGTTCTGCCTCAACAACCTGCGCGTCGTTTCCGGCTTTTTCAAATCAAGAATGTTGTGGGATCTGAAGTGATAAAGGAATCGCTTTATCGTTATGTCGCTGACAGGAAGCTTATTAGGGACGAATTTGGCCTCGAATTCCTTGGCGTGGAGTATCGGGAAACAAACGTGGTGATAGTCCGCATGTCCGAACAGGTAGACAGGCTTCAGGTGCAGGAGTGCTTCGATCCCAACGCTTGAGTTGACGGTGCAGACTGCGCAACTTCCTTCGATTAGATCGTGTATCGAGGCTGTAGACACGACGATATCGCCGGCTGCCTGCCTCGCGTCGAGCAATTTCGATATCGACTTTGCCTTGCACATGGGGTGTCGCTTTACAACGACCTGGACATCGCTCTTGCGGCAAGCATCTACGATCTCCGCGATCATCTCTTCTGGGGAAAATCTAGCATGCGCCGTGACAGAATCGTTTTGCATTTGGAGCGCAACAAATACGTAGCGCTCCGGGAGGGATGGCGCCGCGATTGCCTCTTGAGGATATTTCGAAATGTTCGCGCCGATGATCGTCGCCCGATCGGCTTCGTAAAACTGCAACGCTTCGTCCGCGTTGATCTGGTCCAGTGAGAGCTCCGAGAGAGAGGCGTCGGCAAGCTCGGACCAGCCAGCGAAACCATGTGCGTCGATGCGGAACTGATCGATACGTTCAGTGCCTTTCCAATGGAGACCGTTCTTGTGCGCGGAGAATGTGTGATAAGCGATGTAGACTTCGTCCTGATGGACCGTCGGAGTGCCGGGTCCGGCAAGCCTGGCGGCAATTCGGAATGGAATGTTCAGTTCGTGAGCCGCAACCAGGATTTGCTTAACAATCCACCGTTGGTTTCGTCTGAACTCCGGTCGGGAGAGCGCGAGCATGCTTGACGGAAGAAATATAACCAGGCCCGAGCATGACGGCGCAATTTCACCGCTCACGCGCGCCTTTAAATCGAGCCGTGCCAAATGGATGGCTGAGCGAATTGTTTCACAATCGACTGCAATCTCTTCAATCTGAGCTGCAACGTCGTCAGCATTAGCAATGCCAAGATTGACTGCGCGTCTGACGATTTTCTGAGCTTTTTTGATATTGAAGGCGTTCAAATGAAAGATTGCTATCCGCTTCCACTCTACTCGAAATAACTTTTCATCACCTTCAACCATTTTCGCATTTCTGTAGCCTTTGAGCAATGCGGCCCGGAACGTCCGCTCTTTTCCGAGGTGTTCTGCATCCATCGCAATTTGGCGAAATGGAAGTACGATGGGCGCAGGAAGGTGCGACATCTCTCGGAAGAGAGAAACTGCTTTTCCGTATTGCCCGCGCATACGCAGCGCGTTATGCTTTTTTAAGAGAGATCTTGCGGCCTTATCACTTTCGTTCGTGGGCTCTACGCCGCGTCCCCAGTTGGGGAACCTTGTGAGGATGTGTCGCCAGTCGAGAAGACTCATGGGGCTTGTCTGCTGAAATCGGTGCCGTCCCAGCGGCATGTCGGTCAAACAAAGGGGCGCCGATACGCATCAGCTCTCATAATCTTGAGTTTTCAGTGCGCGCGACCAGACGGGCACAAAGTTGCCGCGCGTGCTGAGGCGTAGCGATTTCAATATTCATTCCAGATGCCCCCATCGCGGGAAGGATAGTTTCTGTACATGTGAATGTCGAGCCGACTCTGGGTTCCGGAACGGCCGATTTGAGAGTCTGCAGCGTCGTTTGCTTGTGACGGTGATCTGCTCCCCGTAGATGCCCCCGTTTTCGGGTAGAGGCCGTTCCTTCGGGAGACGGACATGCGTAAGAACAACAATCAACGAAGAGCAAGTCATCAAGGTGCTGCAGGAAGACGCGGCCGGAATGTCGGCAGTCGAACTGCGCCCAAGCACGGCATCAGTGACGCGACATTCTACAAGTGGCGCTCGCGATTTGGCGGGATGGAAATCTCGGGCGCGCGCAAGCTGAAGGCGCTGGAGAACGAGAACCGCAAGCTCAAGAAGCTCCTCGCGGAGTCGATGCTGGACGTATAGACCCTGGAGGAAGCGCTCCGAAAAAACTTCTGACGCCCGGCTTGCGGAGGAAGGCCGTGATCCGGGCAATCCAAGACCAAGGCTATTATCGCGGAGTAGGTCAACGGCCTAGCGATATCCGGCTTCAGCAACCAGATCGGGCCCCCCGATTTGCCGCCATTTTTTTTCGATGCGTTCGCTCCACCAGTTACGCCAATCGCTGGGGGCGGACGTCCATGTGTCACGGTTTGTGGTCGAATTTGCGTACAGGTCAATATCAATCGAGGCGCATTGCTCCGCGATATCTTCGTATCGCAGCACGGTACCGTATTTTTCCCATCCCAGAAATGCACGGTACGTTTTCGGGAAGGGATGACTGAAGAAACGATCCATTGCTTCGCAAAGGTCTGGCACATCTGTCGTGCCGCGTTCTTTCCGTGTCCAACGAACGTAAGAGACTAGGACGTTGCGCGGATCGCGCTTCACCGTGACAAAGGTCAGCCATTGCACGGCAGCTGCAACTCTCACATGTCCGTGGATGAAGTAATCATTGGAAAAATCGCGAGCAGCGCTGAGCGTTATTGGGTTCAAGTCGGCTGGCGTCGGATTCAGTGTCAGTCCGAAATGCGGGGAAACAGCCTTCAGTATTCCGGGGCAACGTTGCTTGCCTTGTAGAGACAATAGGCGCATCAGGGCGTGAGTGCCTGACTTTGGACAACCATTTGCAACGATCACGCGCTCTCTCCTGTACGAGCGAGCTTTGACGTATTTAGTCTCTTGAATGTAAGGTGCCCAATTATAGAGAGCGGCTGGAATGTTCGCAAATACGCGTTTCCCAGTTTGATTCCGAAATCGGGCAAGCGGGCGGCGCGGAGTTTACAAATCGACGTGGAATGCTGAGGCACGGTCGATGGATTGAGCTGCATCGGTGCGTCATAAGTCGATCCCCTGCGATTCTTAGGGCCCACCGTGTTCATTGACGCCGCGAAGGCGACGGGAGAGAAATACGAGCGCATTGGCGAGAAACCACGGATCCGCCACGGCGAAAGTTAGTATCCTGTTCGCATACCGGATATCGACTGCATCAACATGCGCACGCAAGCCAGTAATCCGTGAAATCGGAAAGCGGCGATGCTCGGCCGGTGAGCGAACGAAGAATATATTGTAATTCGTCAGCACGAGATCTCCGGTCTTTCCCTTCGGTTTTGCATTCCGGTCTCGCGCGGTGAACGCGACGTTTGCGTAATATGTTCCGGTCAGCGGCGGAGGCGTCGCTTCTGGCGCGATTGGTCGTTGTCCGGACGACGCCGCGCGTGCTTTATTGAAAATCCAGAGAACCGCTTCCGTCTTCCTGAGCGGCAGCGGCATCTCGCCGACAACCTCGACACAGTTCGGCACGCGGCCGTCATCTAGAGCCCGCAGGATCTCGTTCTTGGCGAACAAGGTGACGAGGCCCGGGGACTGCAGGAGGTCGGGATTCAAATTTTCGAGGATCTCGCCAAGGCGTTGCTCTTCGGTCTCGGTGACAAGCCGGCGAGCCAGAATGTCCCCGACAAGGTCAGATGCGCCCCTGAGGCATAAGGCGTTGAACTCCTCAGCGCCTACGAAGGAGGCTTCGGCGGCTTCGTGCAGCAATTGCGCGAACCGACTAGCCGAAATTTCGCTGTCCAGAATGCGCCGGAAAAAGCCGGGAATGGCCAGGGTCGCCTTGTGGTGCCGCTCCTGACATGCGTCGTGAAAAGCGATTTGCCCGCCTGTCGACCGTCCGCAGAAGCTGCATGTCGGCACGTCAACCTCGTGAGCCGGTCACGTTGCTTTCCGCGCGATCATCAGACCTTGGATCACGAAGCACGACGGCGTCAACGAATCGGGAGAGGGGCCGCATTATGTTGCGGGCCTGCAACAATGCTGAGGTATCTGCGGAGGGCGCACATCGCTTCTTCCGTGAGGCTGCCCAGTGCAGCGTCAGCGTTTGTAAAAACCATATTCTTTTCAGCGCGTTAATCGGATGCGATTTGTTGATCAAGTTTTTCAAAATGGGAAAGTTTCTTGACTATTTTATGCATTTTCGTCAAGCTTCTTGTCAATGGAGGGGGGCGTGCGGGCAGCCGACGGGGCTCAAAGTGGCGATGGCGGGGGTGTCGTTTCGACGGATGCCACGATCGCCGATTTCGGCAAGCTCGCAGCATCGCTTGGGCGGTTGCTTGCGGCCTTTGCGTCTGCGCCCGCGTTCCGCGACGGCAATCTCACGCTGTCGGAATGGATCGCACTTTTCATTCTCGATCAGTCTGAATTGATCAGCAACAATCAGCTGGCCAAGAGGCTGGGTGTAACGCGCCAGCGTGCGCATCAGATCGTGGCAAGCTTCGTCGAATCCGGGCTTATCACAATGCGGCCATCGCCGGTCGATTCACGCAAGAATGAGATCACGGTCACGGCCAAGGGCAAGGCGCAACTCGCCAGCGCGAATGTGGAGCTCTCCGCGTTTCTGCTTACGAAGCTCGAATCGTCGCCAGCCTTGCTGGCACGGACACGCAGATCAGTCGGCAGCATGGTCAAGTTGCTGGAGCAGAAGGCTCAATAATGTTGAACGTTCTCGACGCGTGGGAAGGGCAGATGAGGGGACTGGTACGGTATTCAATGATCGCGCGCGCGGGTTTTTTCTGCGTTGCGCTGTCTTGTCTCACCGGCTGCCTGTTGCCAGCTGCCGCTCCTACATCTCGCGAACTCACCTCGCAGACGGAAGGACGATTCCCTTACGCTCTCGTCAAGATCAATTCGAATACCGTTACGGCGATCCAGGCCAGCCGTCCCTCATTCGGTCCGAAGTTTGCGTCGGGACGATATGTCCCGAGCAACGTTATCCGCGCCGGCGATGCGTTGTCCGTCACGATCTATGAAACGGGAGGGTCGTCGCTGTTCCCGTCCGCTGAATCGCGGGTCGCCGCGGCCAGCATGACCACCGGATCAACAAGCCCGGTTCCTTCAGGCGGCGGGGGGGCTGCTAGCACCATTCCGACGCAGATCGTCGAGGCCGACGGCATGATATCCGTGCCTTTCGTCGGGCGGGTGAAGGTGGCCGGTCTCACGCCTGGTCAGGTCGGTTCGGTGATCGAGAAGGAGCTTCGGTCGAAAGCAGTCGGACCGCAGGTAGTCGTTACGTCGGGCGCGAGTTCCGCGCACGCGGCCACAGTCAGCGGCGAAGTCAATGCGGCAAAGCTTGTCACGCTCAGTCTGCGCGGTGAGCGGCTCCTCGATGTCGTGGCTGCGGCGGGTGGACCGAAATATCCCGCCTATGAATCCTACGTCCATGTCGTCCGGCAAAACCAGACAGGCACGATGATGCTCGCGTCCGTTGTGAGCAATCCGACGGAAAACATCATGATCCGGCCGGGTGATCAGGTGTTCATCACGAGAAATCCACGCACGTTCGTTGTGATGGGCGCGACACAACGCCCCTCGACTTTCGTTTTCGACCGAGAACGAATTACGTTGGCGGAGGCAATCGCGCAGGCTGGTGGGCCGATCGACTCGGTTGGCGATCCGAGCGGGATCTATTTGTTCCGGTTCGAACCGCGGTCTGTTGCGCAACGGCTTCTCGATCCCGCCGAGCTCGAAAGCATCGCGCCCGGCAACTCAGAATACGTGCCGATCCTGTATCAGGTCGATCTCCGGGCCGCGGAAGGGTATTTCGTGGCGCAAGCCATCCAGATGAGGGACAAAGACGTTGTTCTCATCACCAATGCCGAAGGCACTCAGTTACAGAAGACCTTGGCGATCATTCGCGGGTTCACCGGCATCGCCTATGATCTGAAACGCCAGTATACTTGGTAATGATAGCTCAGCTTTCCTGAAAGATGTCCGCGAGGCCCAAAATGGGAAAACCCGGCGCGCAGGTGCCGACGGCGCTCCCGAACGAAGGGCGTCGCATGTTCGGTAGTAAACGGCTCCAGCAGCAACTCACATTCTCTGGCGCCGTGCCTTCGTCGAAAAAATCGCCGCAGGCTCCTGTCGCTGCCGACCAGCTTCGGGATCGTTTGCCGCAGGCGCACGGAGGTCAACGCAGCTCGCTGGCGCTCTACATATCGTTCGCGTTGTTTGTCGTAATCCCGACGATCGCGGCGGCTGCGTATTACGGTGCCTTCGCGTCGAAGCAGTATGTTGCTGAATTCAAGTTCACGGTTAAAGACACGTCGGCGACTGCATCGGCGGTTCCGAAGGGGCTGCTGTCAGCATTCGGTACGGCGGCCGGGACAGGCACCGAGAACTATGTCGTTGCGGATTATCTTAAGAGTCGGCAAGCGGTCGATGATCTTCAGCAGCGGATCAGGCTGACAGATCTGTATTCAAAGTCCGACATTGATTTCCTGTCGCGCTTCAATCCATCGAACCCCATTGAGCAGTTTGTTCATTATTGGCAGAACATGACAACCGCCTATCACGACCAGATCACCGGCATCACCACGGCCAAAGTAAGAGCGTTTTCGCCGGAAGATGCGCTGCTGGTTGCCAATACAATGGTGGCGTTGTCGGAGCAGCTTGTAAACGAGATGGCAAGTCGCTCTCAGAGCGACGCAGTAAAATTTGCGGAAAACGAAGTTCAGAAGGCGCAGGAACGGCTCAAGCGGGTTCGCCTGCAGATCATGGACGGAGGAAAGCTGGCGCCGAACGACTCTCTGCTCCTTGATCTCGAACGTCAGGTCGCTCAAACGATGCTGACGGCTGCGATGCAGACTTTGGATCAGGCACGCGCAAACGCCGCGGCACAGCATCTCTATATCACGCCGTTTGTTCGACCAAGTCTGCCGGAGAGTTCCACCTACCCCGATGCCCTCCTGGCAACTCTGACCGTCGGCGCGCTCGCGTTCGGCTTCTGGTTGATTGGCCTAATGGTGTTACGCTCGATTTTCGAGCGTTTCAGTTGACCTCGTGCGAAGCAAACAAGCGCGGTGGCGACGTGGCGCGCGGGAGCACTGAAGTTACCTTCAGCAGCAATTGAAGAATTGTCCGCGATGTCGACGGCAAGATCAGATTTTGGATTTGGTAGCGGCTTGCGCCGATACGCAGGCGTAATCGGGGCGCTGTTGCGGCTTGAAGAGAAACGCCGTCGGGCCGCTCCCATGGATGCGATTTTGGAGCTTCTCGAGCCTGTTCTGTTGATTGCAATTATGACGCTCGGCTGGTGGTTTGTAGCCAGGCGGAACGGTTCACCTCTCGGTGGGCCGCCGGTGCTCTATTACGCGACCGGCTTTTTTTCGCTTTATTTTTTTATCTATCTGTCAAACCGGATGAGACGATCGATCCCGTCATCCGCCAAGCGTTTCCCGATCGAGCGAAGGCTCGATCATATGATCGTTCACATCGTTCTGAAGACGTTCGATTATATCATTTTGGGTCTTGTTCTTTTTGGCGCCATCTACGTGCTTTTTACGCCTCAGGCAGTTCCCCATGATTTCCTCTATTTGATACAAGCGTCCGCCTGCATCATGATGCTGGGATTTGGATGGGGCGTCGTGAATCTGGTGATGGCGCGAATATGGTCGTTCTGGCTGTATTTGTTGCCTGCTGTCAATCGGAGCCTCATGTTATTTAGTGGCGCGATTTTTCTTGTTGAGTTTCTTACTCCGACGACCCGTCATGTGCTGAGCTATAATCCGGTTCTCCACGCCATAGCGGCATTCCGCCGGGCCTTCTATCCGAACTACCCGAATCTTGTGCTCGACATGAACTATCTATTCTATTGCGCTGTCTTTGCGCTTGCGCTCGGACTGGTGCTTGAACGTGCGACGCGGCGTCTGGAAGCGTGAGGTCTGGATATTCGTCAGATTGCGCCGTGATGGGAACGCGTCAGGCATTTTTGATATGGGCACGCGCGAGCTCGCGATGATTACTTTCGAGCAGGTGAGCTACCTCGAAAAGGTTGCGAGTGGGCCCGGGAGGCCGGTTCTCACGTCGGTCAATCTTGTTATTCCTGCCAGTCGCCGGATCGCATTGATGGGGGATCCATTTGAGCACACCAGACTGGTCATTGGCATGATTTCCGGTGGGGCTGCGCCCAGCTCAGGGCGCGTTCGCAGAATGGCACGCGTATCGTTTCCCGCCGGTGAAATACGTATGTTTATTCCCGAGATTTCGGTTAGGGGCAATGTTCAGCACATTGCGCGGCTGTATGGGGCAGACGCGCGCGCCGTGGTACGGTTTGCGCAAGATGTGATGGCCATCGGTGCGGACTTCGAGAAACCATTTGGGTCGCTCACAGTGGATGTACGCAAAAGTCTCAGTCACATCATTGCCTATTCCATTCCATTTCAGATTTATGTTCTGAACCACACACTAAAACGTGGCGGCAACCGCTTGAATGAATCGGCGCGCGAGCTTCTGAGAATCCGAACGCAAGCGTCCGGGCTTATCGCTCCAACACGTGATATCGCGTTTGCTAAGGAATTCTGCGACACCGCTATGGTTTTGAGACATACGAAGCTTCATCCGTTTGATGACATTGACGCTGCGGCCAAGGCGTCAAAGCGCTCCGACTGGACGCCGGTCGAACCCGCTGCAACGGTCCCGAGTGGGGCCTGACCTTCTGATGTGCCGACGTCCGACGTTTCGACAGCGTACAGCGGATGGGCTTGTTAAGGCCCTTGAACTGTTTGGCACGCCGTTGGTCCGGTTGTTTGGCGCGCGTTCAGACGAGCGGTTGATCGCAGGCAGTGGCCTGTTTGATGAGCAGTGGTATTTGGCGTGCCATCCCGACGTGGTTCGTGCTGAAGTGAACGCCGTCGCGCATTACCTCAAGTATGGTGCGTATGAGGGGCGTGATCCATCGCCGCTATTCCAGACCGCCTATTATCTGTCACGGAATCCGGACGTCGCGGAAGCTCGGATCAATCCTCTCGTCCATTATGTCTTGTGGGGGGAGAAAGAAGGGCGCGATCCAAACCCATTCTTCGACACGGACTGGTACCGTCATCAGAATCCGGATCTGATCGAGAGCGGCACCAATGCGCTGGCCCATTATCTCCAAGAGGGATGGTCGCTCGGCGCCAACCCGAACCCGCTCTTCGACGGGGAGTGGTATCGGCAGACGTATCCGGATGCGCGCGAGTCCGGTTTGAACCCGCTCGTCCATTACATCACGGTTGGTGCGGGCAAGGGATACAAGACAAGTCCGATCTTCCACTCGAATCTTGCGATCTGGGAGAGGCGCGGCGGAGGGGCCTCAACATTCGCTCTGGTCGGCGGTGGCAGCCGTGCTGAAAGCCGGGATGCTTTGTTGCTCGTGATTGATGAGCGTGCGCGCAAACGTGAGTCAGGTTTCTACAACCGCCTGCGCCAGATCGTCGCCGCCTGTGATGCCGGGCTGCTTCAGGACGTTGCCCGAACCCTGAATGTCATGGACGGCGCGGCCGCGACTGCGGATGGGGTGCCGCTCGTCAGCGTTATCATGCCCGTGTTCAATCGCGGGGGGGTGGTTGGCGAGGCCGTCCGATCGGTGCTGAGCCAGAGCTACGGCAATCTGGAGCTTCTCATCTGCGACGACGGCAGCACCGATGAGACCTGGGACGTTTGCTACGGTTTCGCTGACCCGCGGATCAAACTGATACGGCAACCGAATTCAGGCGCCGCCGCAGCACGGAACCGCTGCATGGAGGCCGCGCGCGGTGATTATTTTGCGTATCTGGATTCAGACAATCTGTGGCATCCGGACTACTTGCGGGTGATGATCGAAGCGCTGAAGGCCGCGCCGGGCCGGCCTCTGGGCTATGCGAATTACTTCGATGTCAGCGTTTCCGATGATGGGTTCGCTCTCAATGGCATCACCGCGCGGGATTTCGATTACGAATTGCAGATCAATAGTCCGTTCATCGACCTGAATTCGCTCGTCCATCAGCGTTCCTTGTTCGAAGCCTTCGGCGGTTTCGACGAAACGCTGGCTGCCTTGCAGGATTACGATCTGATCGCGAAATATGCGTGGCCTCGTAACGCGCTACACGTGCCTATTGCCATGAATATCTATCAGCGGATGTCCGGTATCGGGCAGATCTCCGCCGACAAGGATCGCTCCGCACGCATCCGCGAGCGAGTTGGAGACAAGATAGGAGGCTATTATTCAGATGGTGTGGCTGCCCGTTTCCCCCGCTGGGCGAAGACAGCAACGGTCCTGTCCTGGGACATGAGCCGGAATCATTTTGCCAAGGCCTATTCGGTTGCCGAAGCGCTCTCGCAGTCGATGCCGGTGCAACTGATCTCGTTCCGATTTTTCGATGGTGGCGTGTTTGCCCCGATTGCGGGCCGCAAGCCTCCTTTTGAGTTGATTTCTTTCGAGGGAAAGCCGTTTCCGGACTTTCTTGACACGTTCTGCGACGCCCTCGAGGCCGTGAGCGGTGATTTCATCTATGCGGTCAAGCCGAGGCTGACATCGTTTGGTCTTGCATTGCTGTCGAACCGGCGCTCCGGTGCGCCGGTGTTTCTGGAGGCTAACGATCTGGAGACGATGCTGCATGGCGACCGCGTTGGAAAGCTGCATCGCACTGTTGACTCCGAGTCGCTGCTCGCGAGGACAGGTGAGGGCCGTGTGCCGCATTCGCTGGTCTGGTCGCAGTATCTGGATGCACTGGCCGGAGAGATCCCGATTCTGTTCACCCACAATGACAATCTCGATCGGCATTATGGCCGCAAAGGCCTGTACATGCGCAATATCAAGAATGAGTTGATCTTCGATCCATCGCAGTTGAATCGTGAGGAGTTGCGCAGAGGGTTGGGAGTGAAGAGCGATGAGCGTATCCTCCTGTTCGGAGGGGTTGTCGCCGATCACAAGGGTGTCGGCGAGTTACTTCGCTTCGTCGACATGCACGCCGACTATCGCCTGTTTGTTGCGGGAAGCGTGGATACACCCGAGCTTCAAAAGTTGAAGCAGGCGCATTCTGACAAGATCCGGATCTTCCCACCGCAGAGTCCGGAGGAGATGGCGAGGCTCAATCATGCCTCCGACGCCGTGATACTCTGGCTCGATCCGCGCGAGGCGGTCAGTCACTATCAGATGCCCTACAAGTTCACGGATGCGATCGCGATGGGGACGCCAGTCGTCGCGTCGCCGGTGTCGGATCTTGCCACGCTGAAAAATGTGGTGTGGCACGTCCCCTACGGCGACTTCGACGCGCTCCACGACACGTTGCAACGAATATTCACCAATCACGCGGAGCGTGTGCGGCACTGCGATGCAGGCCGAAGACTATTTCAGAAGGAGTTCACCTACCGGGCCGCTCGTCAGAACATTGCGTTGGCCTGTAACATGACGGAGCCTGAGGGGCGCTATCCGGTCGCCCGGCAATTTGCGGAGATGTTCGAAGAGTTCTGCAGGAAAACCGGGGCCGATACGCAACGCCTGCGATCGTTGATGCGCGCCTCATGACTCCATTTAAGGGTGCGGTGAATCTGGTCGGCGAGGCGATCGGGACTGTTCTTTTTTTCGTGGAGCACGGCTTCGTCCTGACGCTCGAAGGCATCCGGCGGTTCGTTTGCCGGTTTGACTGGAGAGTCTATGACGAAAAACTCCGGATCCTCAATGTCGAGGACGGTGAACTCAGCCACGGCCGGAACAAGTTCGTCATCTTTGTGATCTATTGCCGCGTACCGCTGCCGCCATTTACGACGTCCGCCATCGAGGCGTTCGCCGCAGCCGGCTACGATGTCGTTGCGGTTCTGAACCTGCCGCCGCACGACGACGCGATCGCCTATCTGCGACAACGTACCCGCCTCATTGTGCACCGGGCGAATGTCGGGCGCGATTTCGGCGGTTACAAGGACGCGATCAGCGTGCTCCGGTCTCGCACCGGCGTTATCGACCGGTTGATCATCGCGAATGACAGCATTTTCTATCTTGAGGATGGCCTCTCAGAAGTAATGGCCCGCCTGGACGGTCCGGCGGACTTCATCGGAGCTTCGGAAGTCTTCGACCATCATTACCATGTCGGCTCCTATCTCCTGTCGTTTAGCCGGAAGGTCGTGGAGTCGAATGCGTTCAAGTCATTCTGGGAAAGCTACAAGCCGCTGACGACGCGGCGCTGGGCGATTCTGAAAGGCGAGGGACGCCTGTCTGCCGCGTTGATCAAGGCTGGCTTTCAGCCGGACGTGCTGTTTAGGGCGGAGGACCTTCGGCCGCATCTTGCAGTGACGAAGCCGGCCGAATTCGCCGATCTCATCAGTTTGTTGCCAATCTCGTCACGCAGGCAATTTGAACGCAAATTCGAAGGTGTTTGCAAACGTCTGGGCGCGGCGACCGCCACCGATGGCGCCGTCGATACGGCTTCGCCGATCATCAACGCCGTGACTGCATCCAACCAGATGCATACCGGCGGGTTCCTGTTTCGGCGCTTCATGCGCTTGCCGATCATCAAGCGCGATATTGTGTTTCGGGAGTTGTATGAATTGACGGAGGTAAGGCGGGCGCTGGCCGATCTGCCGCCGGAAGCGCTTGACGAGATCATGCAGGACCTCTCGTCTCGGGGCACGGGTGCGCAGCTCGCTGCTTGGAGCCGCATGCTCTATCGTCACAGTGCCATTTGATGCCGGCAAGTTGCGGCGGGCCGCCGAGCGCTATTTGGTCGCCCGTTCGGCACGAAATCGAGCGAGAGGCCAGCCGCGGCAAAAGCCCGACGCGAATACACCTCCGAGAAAGTGCCTCGATGGTCGGCGAATTTTCGGGGTGTCAGGAGCTTGATGTCGCCTAGTCGGAGAGGCTTGATTTCGAGTTCAGGCTGCATCAACGATGAGGTTCAGGGGTTCGCGCGGGTGAGGGGGCATCAATATGACGCTGGAGCAGCGGGCACAATGTTCGATCTGACGAGAGCTCACAGCCGATCCGCAAGATCCGGAATAGATTGGGGATCGCGCGGGTGAGCCGTCCCGGCAATCGACCATGAGCCTGATTTCCGTTGTCATTCCGGCCTTCAACGCCTCGGCGACAATCGCCGAAAGCATTGCGTCTGCGGGCGGGCAGACGCATGCCGCGCTTGACATTGTGGTCGTCGATGATGGCTCCACGGACCGCACCGTCAGCATTGTGCAGGACCTCGCGGCGAAAGATGCTCGCATTCGACTGTTTCGCTGCGAGCATCGGGGTGTGTCGGCGGCTCGCAATCGCGGAATCGCCGAGGCACGCGGCGATCTGATCGCGACCCTTGATGCCGACGATGTGTGGCATCCGCGAAAGCTCGAGCGTCAATTCGAGGTGATGCGAAACTCGGACCCCGACGTCGGCGTGGTTTATTGCTGGGCGGCCGGAATCGATGCGCTGGGGCGTGTCGTTCTTCCAGTCTGGAACCCGAGCCTGGCCGAGGGCGAAGTGCTTTTGGACATCGTCAAATCCGGCATCCTGAGCAATGGCAGCACGCCGTTGATGCGTCGCGCCTGTATCGAACGTGCCGGGTGGTACGACGAGGATCTGCGGCTCTGCGAGGACTGGAAATTCTATACCGCCTTGGCAGGCGTCTGCCGGTTCCGCGTCATCCCGGAATGTCTGATGGGATACCGCATATCCAACAGCAGCGCTTCGATGGATGTGCGGTTGATGGAGGAGGCGATCGCGCAGGTCACCGTGTGGATCAGACAAAGCTGGCCCGAGATTCCGGAGCAGATCCTGGTCGAACGCGCCCGGAACGTGCTCCGCTATCTGGCTTTCCTTGCGATCCGCGGACGTCAGTATGGGCTGGCTGCGCGCTACATCTGGCGCGGCGCGGTCGGTCGTCCCGAAGGCAGTTTGAACTTTGAAATGCTGGAAATGGTAGCCTTGCTGCTCGGGCATGCTTGCGGCGTCCGACACTATCGGTGGCAGTTCTGGAAGACGCCGCAGCCGTTCCTGTGACCGATCTACGCGTTGCGCAGTGCAGGCCCAACGGTCAGGCCCACACACATGTCGAGCACAAGATTGTCCAGCCCCAGTCTGGTGCGCTGCTCCGTATAGGCGCGCTGTCTGACCAGCGAGATGATCGAACGTGCGCGGCGACGAAGTGATTTGGACGTGTACAGCTGCCTGCGCAGCTCGGCGTATCGCTTGACCGCGGAGTAATGCTCGATCGCAGCCTGGATCTGCGGTCCGTCGCTCTGTCGCTTGATCGCTGTGAGCAACGAAAGACGATTGTCCACCGCGATCAGCGCTGCCTGTGCATAGTAGCGCGCATGCGTCACGCTGTGCAGCGCATAGGCCAGAGGGCGCGACGGCAGCCAGCCGGAGGAATTCGAACCATGCTGGCGATACTGCGCAAGCCGGTCGGGAACATACACGATCGATCCGAAGAGAGACGCCATGAACAGGAACCACTGGTCGTGCGGCATCCGCTCGGTTGGGCAGTAGATGTCGATGGATTGATCGTACAGGCCCAGATTGCGCAGCAGCGATCGGCGGAACATTTGGGAGAAGCCGGGGACGATCGTCCAGGGCGGAAGCTCAAGCGGGGCGTAGATCTTTTCCTTGGAGAGCTTGAAGGTTTGGCCGATCGGAGCGCGTCTTCCATCGACGACGGTGGCGTTGTGGAACGCGAGCACGACGTCCGGGTTCTTGAACGCCCGGGCCATGCGCTTGAGTCGTGCGCTTTTCCACACGTCGTCCTGATCGCAAAAGGAAATCAGGTCGCCGCTGCAGAGGCTGGCCGCCTTGATGAAATTGCGGCGATACCCAAGCCGTTCCGCGTTCTGGAATACCCGCACCCGGAACGGGGCTGTCCGCGCGAAGTCCGAAATCAGCGAGAGGGTGTCGTCGGAGGAGCCATCGTCGCAAATCACCAGCTCGTCAGGGAGACGGGTCTGGTTCGCGATGCTCTGCAGCTGATCGCCGATATAGCGAGCGCCGTTGAACGTCGCCATCGCGACTGAAATTGAACGCATTAGCCCCCCGCCCCCAAAGGGTACCACCAAAGTAAATTTCGTATAAATCCTCGGCCGGCTCTACAACCCCAGAATAGATGCGTTCCGCCCTCAACCTAAAGTGGGACAACCTGTCGCACCCTAAGTGCCTGAGTTTTCATGTGGATCGAACTCCAAGATGGCATGGTGCTTTGAATTGTTATAGATCATAACATGAGCAGGTTTTTTATATCCTAAGCCTTTGTTGCGACAAAGGTTCTGATGGGGCGACACCGCGTTGGGCGTTCGAAGTCTGCATAATGATGTAGCGGTAGTCGGGTGGTCATGCCGGTTTCCAGGTGCCCCTTCGATCTTCGATCTGTGGTCCGTTCTTGTGGATGGCCGTTGCACGGTGACGCAGCTGCCCGAGGACCGGTTTCCGCTGGCCCGGTTTGGGCACGTGCGCAAGCAGGAGCGGGGCAAGAGCTACACCTGGGCCGCTGGCGTCCTTGACGACATCTTCCATTTTGATCCGTCGGTTTTCGGGATTTCGCCGCGTGAAGCCACGCAGATGGATCCGCAGCAGCGACTGCTGCTCGAACTGACCTGGGAAGCGCTCGAAGATGCGGGGATCCGTCCGTCGAGCCTCGCTGGAAAGAATGTCGGCGTCTATGTCGGCGCCTCGCTTACCGACTACGGCAATATCCTCTCGAGCGATCCCGCGCAGGCGGATGCGCAATTCGCGACGGGGAACGCACTGGCGATTCTGGCGAATCGCATTTCCTACATCTTCGATCTGCATGGGCCGAGCCTGACGATCGATACGGCCTGCTCATCCTCCCTGGTGGCGCTGCATGAAGCTGCGGAGGCCGTGCGCGCCGGCCGCATCGACACCGCGATCGTAGGTGGTGTGAACATCATCGCAAGCCCTGCGGCATTCATTTCGTTCTCGCAGGCCTCGATGCTGTCGCCGACCGGCCGCTGCCGCGCCTTTTCGGCGGATGCGGATGGTTTCGTGCGTGCGGAAGGCGGTGCTGTTCTCGTGCTGCGCAAAAGCTCACTCGCGCATCTCGAAAAAAATCCCGTGCGCGGTGTTGTCGTCGCTTCGGATGTGAACTCCGATGGCCGGACCTCGGGAATCCTTCTGCCTTCCGGAGCGGCCCAGGAAGCTCTGATCGAAACGGTCTACGCGCGTGCCGGAATTCAGCCGTCGCGGCTGGCCTTTGTCGAGGCGCATGGCACCGGCACGCCGGTCGGCGATCCGATCGAAGCGGGCGCGATCGGCAATGCACTCGGACGGTTCCGTCAGAGCGAACTTCCGATCGGCTCGATCAAGACCAATATCGGCCATCTTGAGCCGGCCTCGGGACTGGCCGGCGTGATCAAGTCGTTGCTGGCGCTCAACCACGGCGTCTTGCCGCGATCGCTGCATTTCGCTTCCCCGAATCCGCGGATCGATTTCAAGGGGCTCGGCCTTCGCCCGGCCGACGAGGCGATTCTGTTGCCGGGGGGCGCCGAGCAATATGCCGGCGTCAATTCATTTGGCTTCGGCGGCACCAACGCGCATGTCGTGCTTGGCGCCGGGCGGCCCGCTGCTGGCGAACCGGTTGACGAGGCGGCTTATTTCTTCATTTCGGCCAAGACGCAGCCAGCTTTGCTCGATCTTGCAAGGAATTATCGCGAGAGGATCGTCGATCTGTCGGAGCAGGATCTCAAGCGCATGGCGAGCGTCGTCGCGCATCGCCGGGATCATCTCCAGCACCGGCTGATGCTGCCGATCGAGGATCGCGCTGTTTTCGCAAGGAGACTTGGTGCGTTCGTCGACCAAAATGATTCGAGTGATTTCGCACCGGGCGAGGCAATCGGGCAGGATATGCCGATTGCCTTCGTCTATTCGGGCAATGGCGGGCAGTGGGCCGGCATGGGCGTCACGGCGCTCCGCCACAACGCGGCATTCCGCGCCCGTTTCGATGAAATCGATCAGCAATTCAAGCAACTGGCGGGTTGGTCGCTTCGCGAGAAGCTCGAAAGCGACGATCTCGCATCGTCGATTGAATACACCAACGTCGCGCAGCCTCTGATTTTCGCGATCCAGGTCGCCATTACCCACGCATTGAAGCAGGCGGGCGTCGTCCCGAGCGTCGTGCTTGGCCATAGCGTTGGTGAGGTGGCTGCAGCTTATGCCGCGGGTGCGCTTGATCTCAGCACGGCGATCAAGGTCATCTATTTCCGCAGCAAGCACCAGGAATCGTTCCGCGATACCGGCCGCATGGCAGCGCTCTCGGCATCGTCCGAGCAGGCGGCCCGCCTCATCGACGGGATCGACGGCGTCGAAATCGCGGCCTTCAACAGCTCCCGGTCCGTCACAATCGCAGGAACCGTTGAAGGTCTCGCAGCTGTGCGCGAACGCGCGCGGGCCGAGTCAATCGCGATGCTGGATCTCGGATTGAGCTATCCGTTCCACACGGCGGCCATGGCTGACATCCGAACGGCTCTTTTGGCCGACCTGAAGGATGCAAAAGCCACCGACGGCCGTATCCCGTTCATCTCGACGGTGACAGGCCGCGCGCTTCCGTGCAGCCGCCTGAACGCACATTACTGGTGGCAGAATGTGCGCGAGCCTGTGCGATTCAGCGCGGCGATCGAAGAAGCCGCACGCGAAGGCGCGCGCTGCTTCGTGGAGATCAGTCCGCGCGGCGTCCTGTTCAAGCACGTCATCGATGTTCTGAAGGATCATCCCACCCCGATTTACGCGTGCTCCTCGCTTGAGCGTGAGGATGCGGATCGTGATCCGTTCCCGGAGGTGGTCTGCAAGATCGTGATCGCAGGCGGCAAAGTCGAATTCGACCGCATTTTCGGCCGCGATCCCGGGCCGGCGATCCCGCTTCCGCATTATCCATGGCAGCGGCAGCACTTTCGTTTCGGTGCCTCGGTCGAGGCGCGCGGGACACTTGAAGTCAACCGCTCGCGATACGCGGGCGCGCGCTTTTCGGTGCACGACACGGAGTGGCACTCCCATATCGACACCGGTGTCATGCCGGAATTGCGCGACCATCGTGTCGGCGAGCAGACCATTTTTCCGGGTACCGGATTTCTCGACATCGCGCTGAGCGTGGCGCGCGAGTGGCTTGCGTCCGATTGCGTGACGATCACCGATTTCGAAATCCTGAAGCCGCTCGACCTGTCTGCGAACGAAACGCGGCACGTCATGACGCGCGTTTCGCCGGGCGCTTCTACCGTCGAGATTCTGAGCCGCCCGCGTCTTGCGGAAGGCGAGTGGCTGGTGAATGCGCGCGGCAAGATCGTGCATGGCACAGCGCCATCGGAAGATGACGCGGACCCGATCCCGGAGCGGGCGGTATCGATCAGTGCGTCGGAGATCTATCGGCTGGCCGAGAAGCATTCGTTGCATTACGGACCTGCCTTCAGACAGGTCACCGAGCTGCGCCGATATCACGACCGGCTCAGCGTCGTGCTTGAGGATGGTCCGGCACTGCCAGCCACCTCGCTCGATCCGGCGGCGCTCGATTGCTGCGCGCACGCCATCTTCCCGTTGTTCGTGGAGTTGAAGGCATACGAACGGGGCGTGACGTATATCCCCGTGCGGATCGACGAAATCACGCTAGTTCGCGCCGGCGCGCCGATCAAGCGGGCGGATGTCCAGATTGTTTCGAAGAACGAACGGTCGATCGTCGCGAATTATCGGCTTTACGGCCGCGATGGCGAACTTCTTGCGATCGTCAAAGGGGTGCGCGGTCAGGCTATCCCGGTTCGTCGCGCGCTTGCGCTCGCGGCAAATTCGGTCATCGAAACGACCCAGCTCATCGACGGCACCGCCACGGGTCAAAGCGGCGCACGTTTCGTGAGCCCTTCGACAATTCAGGGCTCCGGGGATCCTGATCTGTCGGCTGCGGACCTCGTTCTTGACAGCTGGGCTCTCGCGGCGGCGACCGAATTGCTTTCGGCGGTCGCAAAGGGGGGAGCGATCCAGCCGGCGGAACTCGTCAATGAAGGGCGGTGGCCGGAGCAGTTGTCCGAACTGCTTTCCACGCTGCTGGATCGAATGAGTTCGGTTGGCCTGGCCCGGATCCAGGGCGATGGGTGGGAGTTGATCGAGGACAAGACCTTGCCCTCGGCGTCGGCCATGTTGCGTGTCCTCTGCGAGGAACATTCCGACCGCGCTGCAGACATTCTGATCGCCGGCGAAATCACCACCTGGCTCGAGACCGTCAAATCGGAGCGGAGGGTGCGCGAGGTAACGCCGCTCTCGGTCGCCAGCATCGATTTCCAGCACACGATCGGTGCCTCGGCCCGCGAGCGCACGGAGACGCTGGTCGGCCTCCTGCGCAATGATGTCACCTGGCCAGGCGATCGTGCGCTGCGTGTTCTCCATCTCGGTTGCCACGCCGGCACAGCAGAACTCGCCGGCCTTTTGCAGCAATATCGAGCCATCCAGACGGTCTTCGAACCGGACAGCGGCCGCTGCGATGAGGCGATGCTGCAGGGGATTGCCGGACTGACTGTCGTCTCGTCACTCCCTGCTGCAGAGTTCGACCTGATCGTGTCCGTCGATGGTCTGTCCAGGCAGCGCGACTTCACTGCGCTTCAGGGAATTCTCGCTGCTGGCGGCACTTTGGTTGCGCTGGAAGCACAGCCGAGCCTCTATGACGATCTGGTGGTCGGTCTCTCGTCGCCTGCAAACTGGCGTCTGCGCCGGTCCGGACAGCAATGGACAGAGGTTCTGGAAGCGGCAGGCTTCACGGGCGTCGGCGCGACGTTGCATCAGGGCTCGCAGATCATCACCGCCGTTTCGGGCAAGGCGCACGAGGCATCTGCAGAGAGCAGGGTGCGCTATCAGATCGTCGGCGCCTATGACTCCGATCTCGCCAAAAGCATCTGCGAGGCTCTGGCGCTCGACAATTCGGACGGGACGGAGAATGCGGTTGTCGAAAATGCGACCTTCGTCTGCCTGATGCCGCAGGACCAAGGGCTGGCACAGGTCGATGACATCGCCGATGCCTGCATGAGCTTGAAGACCTTTGCGGAGGAGCAAGCGGGAAAGGATGCCTCGATCTGGGTGGTCTTCAGCGGCGGTCTGGACACGCCATTCAATCGCGCATTGTCGACCTTCACGCGAGTGCTGGCCAACGAGAATGCCAATCTGAAGATCCACCGCGTCTCGATTTCGCAAAATCCGACTGCCGAAAACGTGCGCTTGCTCGCGCAATTGGTCGCCTCGAACAACGCCGAAACCGATATCGACATCGATCAGGAGATCGTTCAGGCGAAGCGGGTCCGGGCGCTTCCGCCTCGCGCGGATGGTCCGGTTTCGGACGTCGCGCGCCTGCAGAGACAACCCGATATCGCCGAGCGACTGCGCTGGGCGCCCGCGCAACGCTCCGCGCCGCGCAAGGGTGAGGTCGAAATTGCTGTCGAGGCCACGGGTCTCAACTTCCGCGACGTCATGTGGATGTTGGGTCTGCTGCCGGATGACATTCTGGAGGACGGTTTCGCGGGGCCGACGCTGGGTCTGGAATGTGCTGGCCGCGTCGTGCGGTGTGGCGCGGGCGTCGGGAAGTTTTCGCCGGGCGACCTCGTTGTCGGCTTCATTCCGTCGGCGTTTTCGACGCACGTTACGGTCGGTGCCAGTCACATCATGCGCGTTCCGGAGGGGATGTCGGCCCATGCCGCCGCGACCATCCCGGTCGCGTTTCTGACGGCCTATTACGGGCTGGTGACGCTTGGCCAGTTGCGCGCGAAGGAATGGGTGCTGATCCATGCGGGCGCAGGCGCTGTGGGTCTTGCGGCCATACAGGTTGCACAGGCGCGCGGTGCAACGATCATCGCGACCGCCGGTTCTCCGGCGAAGCGGGGCCTTCTGCGATCGCTCGGCATCGAACACGTGTTCGACTCGCGTTCGCTGCGCTTTGTCGACGACATCCGTCGCGTCCGGCCGGAGGGCGTTGATGTCGTCCTCAACAGCCTCGCCGGCGAGGCGATGGAACGCAGCATCGCGTGCTTGCAGCCGTTCGGCCGCTTCATCGAACTTGGCAAGCGCGATTACGTGTCGAACACGCATATCGGGCTGCGGCCATTCCGCAAGAACATCAGCTATTTCGGCGTCGACGTCGATCAGCTGGTGGGCCGCCGTGCCGGTGTCGGGCGCAAGGCGTTCGAGACCATCATGCGCAATTTCGACCAAGGCGTGTACCGGCCGTTGCTGCACAGCGTCTTCCCGGCCAGCGACACCGTGAAAGCGTTCGGCGCGATGCAGAAGGCAACGCATATCGGCAAGCTTGTCGTGCAGCCGCCGAAAGCTGTACCGCAAGCCGAGGCCGATTTCGTCATTTCCCCGGAAGGAACGCACCTTGTGACCGGCGGTCTTGGCGGATTTGGCCTTGCGGCGGCGCGATGGCTGGTCAATGGCGGGGCCCGAAATCTCGTTCTGCTGAGCCGCACTGGTCCGGCCGGTGAGGAGGCGCAGGAGGCCTTGCGGCAATTCCGGGAACTCGGCGTCAGGGTCATGGCGACGAAGTGCGATGTCTCGGACGAGGCCGCGTTGCAGCGTGTCTTTGAGCGCGTGCAGGCGGAGATGCCGCCGCTATGCGGCGTGATGCATGCGGCGATGGTTCTGGACGACGGTTTGCTTGGCAATCTCGATCGCGAGCGCTTCGTCAAGGTTCTGCAGCCGAAGGTCGCGGGCGCGAACAATCTGCATCGGCTGACGGAGAACCTGAAACTGGACTACTTCGTCCTGTTTTCGTCGGTCACGACGATTTTCGGCAATCCGGGGCAGGCCAATTACGTTGCCGCCAACGGTTATCTCGAAGGGCTTGCACACTACCGCCGTTCGAAAGGGTTGCCCGCACTCGCTGTCGGATTCGGACCGATTGCCGATGTTGGTGTCGTCGCGAGGAACCAGAAGCTGCAGGAGAATCTCAAGAACATCAGCGGCGCGCGCGGCATGAAGTCGAAGGACGCGCTTGACCTGCTCGGGCAGGCCCTGCGCCGCTTCCGCGATGATCCGCGGCAAGCCTTCGTTACGATTGTGCCGAGCGAGGGCACATTCGCGCTGGAGCGGCTGCCTGTCCTGTCCTCGCCGACCTATGCCGGCTGGATGAGCAAGCGGTCGTCGTCCGCGGAGACCGCAACACTCGACCTGCGGAGCCTGCTGCAGGAGAAGGACCTCGAGGAGGTGCGGGAACTGGTTGCCGCCGCCGCGATCACTCAAGTGGCGCGCGTCCTGCGGGCGCGTGAGGACACGATCCAGAGGACACGTCTGCTCGCCGAAATGGGCCTCGATTCCCTCATGGCCCTTGAACTCGGCCTCAACCTCGAAAAGACATTCGGCATCGAGATTCCGCTGACCGTGTCCGCGGCGGATCTCACCATCGCGAAGCTTGCCGATCGTATCATCGCCCTGGCGGGCGGGGGCACAGAGGCCGACGATCGCGCCGAGGCGCTCGTGGGGCCTCATTTGCAGGACGTGCAGCCCGAGCAGATCGACGCCCTGGAAGCCATGATCGCAGTGAGGAAGGGCTGAGTGAGCAAGCCGTCCTTGGTCGATGACGCGGCGCGGCAGCAATTGATGGCGCGCGTGGCGTCGATGCAGCGCGCAGCGCCGCAGCGCACGCGCAACTATGCCGACCTGCTGAGCTTCTCCAATCTGCCCGGCTATGACGAGCTCAAGATCCAGTTCGAGATCGGGGAGGCGCTGGGGATCGACAATCCGTTCTTCCGCATGCATGAGGCGCGTGCCGACCATCGCAGCGTGATCGGCGGGCAACCTGTCCTGAATTTCTCGTCCTACGATTATCTTGGATTGAACGGCCATCCGGAGGTCATCGCGGCCTGCCAGGATGCAATTTCGCGCTTCGGGATTTCATGTGGGGCGAGCCGGCACGTCGCAGGCGAACGCCAGATCCATCGCGATCTTGAAACCTCGCTCGCGCGTCACTACGGCGTCGAGGATTGCTGCGTCTTCGTCAGTGGATACGCGACGAACCTCGGCGTGCTCGGGCAGATGCTCGGTCCGAAGGACCTGATGGTGCATGACGCCGTCATGCACAACAGCGCGATCATGGGGGCGGAGCTTGCGGGCTGCACGCGCCTGAGCTTCAAGCACAACGATCTGGACGATCTGGATGCGCTGCTCGCCAAGGTCCGCTCGCAATACGAGCGCGTGATGATCGTGGTCGAAGGCCTCTACGGCATGGATGGGGATTACCCCGACCTGCGCCGCCTGGTGGAGATCAAGACGCGCCATCATGCCTGGCTGATGGTGGACGAGGCGCACGCGCTCGGCGTTCTCGGCAAGACCGGGGCGGGTCTGCACGAGCAATACGGTGTCGCCGGAACCCATGTCGACATCTGGATGGGGACGCTGTCAAAGACCCTGGCCGCCTGCGGTGGATATATCGCCGCGACGTCCGAACTCATTCGGTATCTGAAGAACACGGCGGGCGTTTTCGTGTTCAGTGTCGGGATGCCGCCGGTAATCGCCACCGCCGCGTGCAAGGCCCTCGAGATCATGCACCGCGAGCCCGAGCGCGTTGCGCAATTGCAGCGCAATGCCGGTTACTTTCTGGACCGCGCGCGCGCGCGCGGGCTCAACACAGGATCCGGCGCCGGCACGGCCGTCAGTCCCATCATCATCGGGGACTCGATGAAAGTCGTCGTGCTGTCCCAGCGTCTCCTGCAGCGGGGGGTCAACGTCCAGCCGGTCATGTATCCGTCCGTGCCGGCGAAGGCGTCACGCCTGCGCTTCTTCCTGACCCAGACGCACACGCAGGACGACATCGACGAGGGGCTCTCAATCCTGTGCGAAGAGATCGACAATCTCGGCGCCACCATGAAGGCGATGAAAATCCCGGGCTATTAGCCGAACCGCGATCCCGCTATAGACGATCCATCTGAAATCGGGAGCGCAGCGGTGAAGCGGGCGGTGCTGATCACGGGCGGCTCCAGCGGCATTGGCCGGGCCCTTGCACTTTATTATGCCAATGCAGATACGGTGATCGGGCTGCTCGGCCGCGATGAAGCGCGGCTGCAGGCTGTCGCGTCAGATTGCAGGGGGAAGGGCGCCTCGGTCGAATATGCGGGTATCGACGTTCGTGATCGGGCCGCGATGCGGACATGGATGGAGGATTTCGACCGCCGCCATGCGACAGACCTCGTGTTCGCCAATGCGGGCATCATGGGCGGGGTGCGCCCCGGTGCACGGCTGGAGCCCGCGGACTTCGCCTACGAGCTGACCGAGGCCAATATCCTCGGCGTACTGAACACCGTGCAGCCCCTGCTCGAACCGATGATGCGTCGCAGGCGAGGGCAGATCGTGTTGCTTAGCTCTCTTGCCGGATTCAACGCTCTTCCGGACGCGCCGAGTTATTGCGCCAGCAAGGCGGCGGTCATGACCTATGGTCTGTCGCTGCGCGAGGCTTTGCGCGGCACGAATGTGCGCGTGAATGTCGTGTGTCCGGGTTATGTCAGCACCCCGATGACGGACCAGCTCTCGGGTTGGAAGCCCGGTGAGATCAGCGCCGAGGACGCGGCGCGCCGGATTGCGAACGGGCTTGAGAAGGATCGGGCGATCATCGCCTTTCCCTTCATGCTCGCGTGGCTGTCGCGGATCGGCGCCGTCGTGCCCGACTCGCTGCGTCAGCTCGGATCGCGGCCGTTCCGCTACAAGGTCAGGGACGAGGCTTGACCTCGCCGAACGAATTCGGACCGGACTTTGCGACGAGATCGGGGGCAGAGGGGTTACCGACCAGATCGCGGTAGGTGTTTTCGAACCAGGCGATCCGTTCCTCGTGCGCGCCGAGCAGCGGCAATGCGCTGGTCTGTCCAAGCACGCGCTGATGCTGCTCGCAGATCGCATTGTCCTCACGCAGGATGCGCTGAAAATAGAAATTGAAAAAGAAATTGCGGAACGGGCGTAGCGCACGGCTCGTCAGCTTGCCGAACCCGCTCCTGTGTTTGACGAACGGCGCCTCGAAAAAGGCCGAGTGGATGATGGAGCGATCCTTTGCCAGCGGCTGGTGCAGCAGCACGACGATGTACCAGTGATACATCGTGGTGATCTGGATCACCGAGAGGTTCGGGAAGAACGAGAAAATGCGGTAGCCCTCCGGGACATAGGTTCCGTCGGCGCAGGCCTTGCTCATGCTTTCAAGTTCGTCCGGTCCGCCTTCGGTGAAATAGGCGCTGTGCGGACCGAACCGGTAATAGCGGGGCAGGTCGCCCTTCAGATAGCCATCCTTTCCGAAGGTGCTGGGGTGGACCGCCACAAGGTGATAATCGTCGAGCGTCATATGCACGGACAGGCGCCAGTTTGCCGCGATCTCGCTCGTGGACATGGACGGCCGGCCAGTGGACGTCGTGAACAGGTCGAGGATTGGCGCAGCGGGGCCAAGATACTCGCGAAGATCGGGCGCGGACCCGTTCGAGCGCTCTCGCGCGAAGATGAGATCGCCGCAGGTTTCGACGTCCAGAGTTTCGAGGCCGGCACCGATCGTTTTGGGCGAGCCTCCAAACAGGTCCTTGCTCATCGGGATGCCGACGGCTTTTCCGCTCTTGTCGTAGACCCAATGGTGGAACGGGCAGCGGACCGGCCCGTTCCCGGACTCCGCATCGCGGATGGGGAATTGCCGGTGCGCGCAGCTGTTCACGAAGCCGCGCAACTCCCCCTGGAAATTCTGGATGAAGATCGAGCGACCCCAGAGGTCTCGCCGGATCCAGTCGTTATGCCGGGCGAGCTCCGAAACGAAGCCAACGAACGTCCAGTATTGCCGAAGTCGGTGCTGCTCGTCGGCAAAGGCCCGGTCGCTGAAGAGGGCGGCAAGCCAATAAGGGGATTTCTCGGGAGACAGCATCAGCGACGTGACGTTTCCGGGTGCATCGTGGGTAGTTTAAGCCATCGTGCTGAGCCGCGACAGGGATCAGGAGTCGCGCCGCTGTGATACAGCTGGCCGGCCATCTGAACGGAACCGGTGCGCCGAAACCTCGCTGGATCGATCGATTTCAATGAAGCCCGCCAAACCGGCCCGATCGCCTGCAGCTCTAGCGCTGTAGCCCCAGGGCAGCCAGGAATTCCTGTCTTGTCTCCCGCTGGGAGCGAAAAGCGCCCAGCATCTGGCTCGTAAT
>Ga0180218_1000690_pt1 | contig 27050 bp, 27 predicted proteins | sample eDN3rd37CKraftBY_FD_151334 | JGI IMG/M metagenome (GOLD analysis project Ga0180218, IMG submission 151334) | Enriched backyard soil microbial communities from Emeryville, California, USA - eDNA 3rd pass 37_C Kraft BY (version 2) (version 2) | ecosystem: Environmental > Terrestrial > Soil >...
GCTCCTGGCCGGCCTCCCAGCGGGCGAAGGGATCGGTGTCGTGGCGGGCCAGCAGGGCCAGTTCGGCGTCGTCGCGGTCGTACTCGACGATGACCGGCGCCGAGAAGTCGCGCAGCAGCGAGGGCACGGGCCTTTCGGCGATGTCGGGAAAGGTCCAGGTCTGGGATTCGGCACACAGGTCGAGGACGACGGTTTCATGCTCTTGACCTTCGTGGCGCAAAGCCAGCGCCTGCCCCTGGGCGTCGAGCAGGCCCAGGGCGAAGGGGATGTGCAGGGGCGGCTTCTCGAGGGGCGGCGATTGCAGCTTCTCGATGCCCACGGGCGGGCAATGCTGGCGCAGGGTGATGCTGCACATACGCTGGCCGGCGTCGTGCCGCAGCGTGACATGTACGCGCGGCGTGCCTGCCTGCGAATACCAGCGCCGGAAAACATCGAGAGACTTGCCGGGATGGCGGGCCCGATAGACCGAATCCATGGCGTCGACGAAGTCGTCGCAGGTAACCGCCTGTCCGTCGTGGCGGCGGAAATACTCGCGTATTCCGGCCTGGAAGTCTTCTTCGCCCAGCAGCGTATGCTGCATGCGTATGACTTCGGCGCCTTTTTCGTACACGGTGGCGGTGTAGAAGTTGGCGATTTCCTGGTAGCTTTCGGGGCGGATGGGGTGGGCCATGGGGCCCGCATCTTCGGGAAACTGCGCCACGCGAAGGGCGGTGACGTCGTCGATGCGCTTGACTGCCCGGGCGCTGCGGGCGGCGTCTTCGGCCAGCCCGTGGGCCATCATGTCGGCCGAAAACTCCTGATCGCGGAAAACCGTAAGCCCTTCTTTGAGCGACAGCTGGAACCAGTCGCGGCAGGTGACCCGGTTGCCTGTCCAGTTGTGGAAGTATTCATGGCCGATGACGCTTTCGATGCCATGGTAGCTGGCGTCGGTCGCCGTGTCGGGTTCGGCCAGCACGTAAGAGGAATTGAAGATGTTCAAGCCCTTGTTTTCCATGGCTCCCATGTTGAAGTCGCGCGCGGCGACGACCATGAAGCGATCGAGGTCGAGCTGCAGGCCGAATCGCTGCTCATCCCATTGCACCGAACGGTGCAGGCAGTCGAGCGCCCATTCTGTTTTGTTGCGCGAGCCCTTGTCGCTGTATATCTGCAGCAGCGCGTCGCGAGCGGCGCCCGTGCGGATGCGGCGCTCGAGGCAGTCGAAGCTGCCGGCCACCAGCGCAAACAGATAGCAGGGCTTGGGGTGGGGGTCTTCCCAGACTGCCTCGTGGCGGCCGTTTTCGAGCTCGTTGCCGGCGATCAGGTTGCCGTTGGACAGCAGCAGCGGGTAGGCGGTTTTGTCGGCGCGCAGGGTGACGGTGTAGCGCGACATGACGTCGGGCCGGTCGGGAAACCAGGTAATGCGCCGAAAGCCCTCGGCCTCGCATTGGGTGAAGAGGCTTTCGCCTGAAACGTAAAGACCCATCAGGGCCGAGTTCTGGGCCGGCCGGCATTCGCTGGTTATTTCGACGATGAATCGGGCGGCTTCCGGGAAGAGGGTGAGCGTTTCGTCATCGAGCCGATATTTGCCGGCATCGAGCTGGGCGCCGTCGATGGACACGGAGAGTAGGCTCAAATCTTGCCCATTCAGCATCAGGGGCGGCAAGCCGCCGCCGTTGCGTTCGACTTCGAAACGCGCATGCACCCGCGTGCGTTCGGCGTCAAGATCGAATTGCAACGCCACGCGCGGCAAGCGGTAGGGGTAGGGCTGGTAATCGTGGCGTGAGATGGCGGGAGCGGTGTCTGTGCGCATGGAGGAAGCGGTTGGCCGAAGGTTCATGAATACAATGTATTGTAGTGGTTGGGTGCCCTGGGCGGTACCGCTTGCGGCACTGCAACCTTTTGCATCGCGGCGGGTCTGAACCCTGACGATCTCCACCTTTCGGGAGCAAGGTTATGTTGCAACGCACAATCAAACTGGCTGGCGAATGGTCGCGCATGCTCTTGGGCATCGCGGCGCTCATGGTCCTGGCGGGTTGCGCCTCGACCCTGTCGGCGCGCGTTACCACTTTCCAGCAATGGCCGGCCGATTCCCAAGGGGCCCATTACCGTATTGTTCCGCCATCGGGCGACACGCTCGAGGTGCAGGCGTTTTCAGATATGATACGGGCGGCGATCGGACGTACCGGCCTGGTCGAGGCCCAGGGCGAACAAAAGCCTCGTTTCGACGTGCATTTCGAATATGGCGCCACAGTGTCTCAGGAATGGGTCCAGCGTTTTCATGATCCCTATTTCGACAACTTCGGGCCCTGGGGCTGGGGCGGATATTACGGCGGCTTCAGGGGCTGGGGCGGCGGAATCTATTACACGCCCGCGGTTGTCAATGTGCCGGTCCAGGTCAGCAAAAACACGCTTACCGTCATCATCCGCGATAATCAGCGCCAGGGTGCGCAGGTATATAAATCGACGGCTGTCAGCACCGCGGGCAGCTTGGTCGAGGTCATGCCTTATTTGGCCCAGGCGGTATTCGACGGGTTTCCGGGCAACAATGGACAGGTGCGGAACATCACCTACGAATTGCAGTGATGCGGGTGCTCTCTAGCGCCCGTCGCGGGTAAATATTTAGCGCTTGATCAGGAACTGGTCGCGGCTTTTTCCGGCGGTCTCGGCCTCGCTGATCCAGCGCGGCGCCTTGCCGCGACCCGTCCAGGTGGCGCCGGTTTCGGGGTGTTTGTATTTGGGCGGAACGGTGCGCTTGGCCGCAGTGGCCGCGCGGGCGGGGCGCGTGGCCGGGCGGGCTGATTTTTTCTTGTTGTAGGCGGCGGCGATTTCTTCGGGGGTGATATCGTATTCGCGCATCGAGCGCACGATCGAAGTAATGACAGGCGAGCGTTGCTTGCTTTGAAGCGCCTGGGCTTGTTTTTGGAGACGGGTGATTTCTTTCTGGATTTTCAACTGAAGAGCGGCGTACGTGTCGCGCGTCATTATCTTATCCTTGCCTATTACTATTAATGAGAGGGATGCCGTTCTACGTTTATTATGTGCGGCTATGTTAATTCAATTGCTTTATTAATAAAAGGCATTGCACCTATATTTTGATTATCTGGTCCTATATGTATCCGGTATATTCAAATTGGCCCGGTGTTTATTCCGTACGGGCAATTTGCATTGAATATTCATTAATCAAAACTTCATTTTGGACGGTGTGTTTTGTAATGCCGATCATTGGCAAATTCATATCGTCCGTATTTGGCTGAAAATGGAAACCCTGAGCGAGAAAGACGAATTTTGCGTGGCGGCCATTCAAACTGTTTCGTCCACCGATTTGCACGAAAATCTGGAACAGGCGGCTTCCTTGATACGGCAGGCAGCCGAACAGGGCGCCCAAATGGCGGTATTGCCCGAATATTTCTGCCTGATGGGCCGGCGCGACGACGACAAAGTGGCACTGCGCGAGCGGCCCGGCAAGGGGCCCATCCAGCAATTCCTGAGCGAGTCGGCCAGGCGGCATGGATTGTGGCTGGTGGGCGGCACCCTGCCGCTTGAAAGTCCCGATTCCGGCCGCATCTATAACACGACGCTGGTTTACGACCCGCAGGGCAGTCAGGCGGCGCGCTACGACAAAATCCACCTTTTCGGTTTTCGACGCGGCGACGAATCCTACGATGAGTCGGTCACCATCCGTCCGGGTGTCTCCGAGCCGCAGGCATTCGAGGCGCCCTGCGGCAAGGTGGGGCTTTCCATCTGCTACGATTTGCGGTTTCCCGAGCTTTACCGCGCTTTGGGCGAAACAAGCCTTATTGTCGTGCCGGCCGCCTTTACGTATACGACGGGCTCGGCGCACTGGGAAATACTGCTGCGGGCCCGCGCCATTGAAAACCAGTGCTATGTGCTGGCGGCGGCCCAGGGGGGCAAACACGAGAACGGGCGCCGCACCTGGGGGCATTCCATGCTGATAGACCCATGGGGCGACGTGCTGGATTGCCTGCCTGAAGGCCCCGGCCTGGCCCTGGGCAACGTCAGCCGAAGCCGGCTCGAGGATGTCAGGCAGGCTTTGCCGGCGCTTCGGCATCGAACGCTGTAACACACACTCTATATATTGACCTATGAAAATCGCTGATCCCGCCATCCAAGCCCTTGCCACCGCCAAGTCGGTGCTGCTTGACCCATGGGGCCTGACCGAGGCCGACATGGCACGCGCACTGGGCGAGATATTCACCCACAAGGTCGATTATGCCGACCTGTATTTTCAATATACGCGCAGCGAAGGCTGGAGCCTTGAAGAAGGCATCGTCAAGACCGGAAGCTTCTCCATCGGCCAGGGCGTCGGCGTGCGGGCGCTCAGCGGCGAAAAAACCGCTTTTGCCTATTCCGACACCCTGTCCCCCGACGCCTTGCTGTCGTCCGCGCGCGCGGTGCGCAGCATTGCGCGCCAGGGCGCGGGCCGCCAGAAAGTGCTGGCCCGGGCCGATTCGGCCGGTCACGACCTGTATCCGGCCATCGATCCCCTGAACACGCTTTCGGCTCCCGACAAGGTGGCGCTGCTCGAGCGTCTCGAGGCCATGGCCCGCGCAGCCGATCCGCACATCATCCAGGTCATGGCGGGCCTGGGGGCCGAATACGACGTCGTCCTGATCGCCGGCAGCGACGGCCGGCTGGTGGCCGACGTGCGCCCGCTGGTGCGGCTGTCCCTGACCGTCATCGCCGAGCGGGACGGACGCCGTGAAATGGGCCACGGCGGCGGCGGCGGCCGTGCCGGCCTGGCGTACTTCACCGACGACGTGCTGCGTTCTTACGTACAGCGCGCCACGCATGAAGCCCTGACCAATCTCTCGGCCCGTCCGGCGCCGGCAGGTGAAATGACCGTGGTGCTGGGTTCGGGCTGGCCGGGCATATTGCTGCACGAGGCAGTGGGCCACGGCCTCGAGGGCGACTTCAACCGCAAGGGCTCCAGCGTCTTTGCGGGCCGGGTGGGCGAGCGCGTTGCCTCAAAGGGGGTCACGGTGGTCGATGACGGCACTTTGGCCGATCGCCGCGGCTCGCTCAACATCGACGACGAAGGCAATGCCACCCAGCACAACGTGCTGATCGAAGACGGCATCCTGAAGGGCTATCTGCAAGACTCCCTCAACGCGCGCTTGATGAAGACCGCGGTTACCGGAAACGGCCGGCGTGAATCCTTCGCCCACCTTCCCATGCCCCGCATGACCAATACCTACATGCTTGCCGGCCAGGACGATCCGCAGGAAATCATCGCTTCGGTCAGGAGGGGGCTGTATGCCGTCAACTTCGGCGGCGGGCAGGTCGACATCACCAACGGCAAGTTCGTGTTCTCGGCCTCCGAGGCCTACATGATCGAAAACGGCAAGATCAGCTATCCGGTCAAAGGCGCCACCCTCATCGGCAACGGTCCGGACGCCATGACCCAGGTCAGCATGATAGGCAACGACCTCGAGCTCGATTCAGGCGTGGGCACCTGCGGCAAGGACGGCCAAAGCGTACCCGTCGGTGTCGGCATGCCGACGATCCGTATGGAAGGCCTGACGGTCGGAGGTACGGCCTGAAGCGTTCCAAAGCGGACGGGGGCGTCATGTGGACTGCGCGGGCAATGCAGAGCCTGGTGCGCCCCGTTCATTTGATTCCGGAGCTGTGTGGAAGCCCTTAAAAGGTTACCGTTTGTATCAAAAGCCGCTGTGGCCCACAGCGGCTTTTTTCATTGCAGGGCGGGGGTTTCCAGCATATTTCGAACCTGCAACCTACGCCAAAGACGGCGGTAATCCGGTTGACTCGAATGATTCTGGACAATATGATTTGAGTAGAAATCAATTTAACTGAATTATTTCCTATCATGACGGATTTCGTTGAACCTCAAGCGTACGATTTGCGTATTTTGCGTGCCCTGCGCCGAATCACGCGATCCATTGCGCTGCATTCGCGGCAGTTGGCAGCGGGCAGCAACATTACTGCCCCGCAGCTCATCTGCCTGCGCGCGATCGTCGAAAAAGGCCCCATGACGGCCACGGCCATCAGCCGCGAAATCCACGTCAGCGCCAGCACGGTCGTGGGCATTCTCGACCGTCTGGAAGACAAGGAATTGATCCGGCGCGAACGCGGACGAGAAGACCGCCGCATCGTATTCGTTTCGGCCACACAGGCCGGCATCACGCTCGCTCGGGAAACCCCGTCGCCGCTGCAAAAAAAGCTGGCGGACGCCCTGAACGAGCTACCTGAACTGGAGCAGGCCACGATCACGCTCTCACTCGAGCGCATCGTCGACCTCATGGAGTCCGGCGGTGTAACGCCGGTTGAGGTCTCGACCGAGCTTGCTTCTCCAATACTAGAGGTTCCCGACGGGCGCATCCCGCCTGAATCGGGTTTGGTAGTTTGACTGACGACACAGACATTTATCTTTCCGCGCAGCCCAATATCGTGTCCGGCGCGAGCCCATCGCAAAACGGACACCACCCGGAACTGCGCCTTCCGAACAAGGCAGACGCTTCTGCCATCCACAGGCTCATCGAACAGTGTCCGCCACTGGACCTGAACTCGATCTACACCTACCTGCTTCTTTCCGAGCATTTCCGGCAGACATGCGTTCTTGCCGAAGGGCCGCAGGGCCCGGACGGTTTCATCTCGGCCTACATCCCACCCGGCAAGCCCGACGTGCTGTTCGTATGGCAGGTGGCCGTGCATGAAAGGGCGCGCGGCCGCAGCCTGGGCCGGCGCATGCTGCTCGACTTGCTGGCCCGCACGCAGCTTTCGCACATTCGCTATGTCGAAACCACCGTGGGGCCCGAGAACGCGGCTTCGCGCGGAATGTTCGCGGGCCTGGCCCGCCACTTGCATGCCGATGTGTCGGAAAGCGCGCTTTTCGACAGCCACTTGTTCGGCGACGCCTGTCATGACGACGAGCGGCTCATCCGCATCGGGCCATTGCGCCTGCCTCCCCCCGATATCTAGCTGTTGCGGTTTATTTTTGATCGCTGCCTTGCAGGGCGCATGCAGGGCGGCGCGGGTCCGCGAGGGCCCGGGCTGTTTCGAGACGTGAAACCAATAACTTGAGAGGAAGAGATTATGGATTTGAATATTTTTGACCGGATGGAGTCCGAGGTCCGTGGCTACGTCCGGTCGTTCCCGGTGATTTTCAATCAGGCGCGCGGCTCTTTGCTGCTGGACGAAGCTGGAAGGGAATATATCGACTTCTTCAGCGGCGCGGGCACCCTGAACTACGGACACAACAATCCCATCTTCAAGGCCAAGGTCATCGAGTACCTGGAGTCCGATGGCGTCATACACGGCCTGGACATGGCCACCACGGCCAAGAAGGATTTTCTTGAAACGGTCGATCGCGTGCTGCTGAAGCCGCGCAACTGGCAGTACAAGCTGCAGTTCACCGGCCCGACCGGCACCAACGCCGTCGAAGCCGCCCTGAAGCTGGCCCGCCAGATCAAGGGCCGTCCTAATGTCATTTCGTTCACGCATGGCTTTCATGGCGTAAGCGGGGGCTCGCTGGCCGTAACCGCCAACGCCAAGTTTCGCGATGCGGCGGGCGTGTCGCTGGCCAATACGTCGTTCATGCCCTATGACGGTTACTTTGGCCCCGACGTGAACACAATCAGCTATCTCGAGCGCATGCTCGAGGATCCCAGCAGCGGCATGGACCGTCCCGCAGCGGTCATCGTCGAGACGGTGCAGGGCGAGGGCGGTGTCAACGTTGCCACGGTGCGCTGGCTGAAAGACCTTGAAAGGCTCTGCCGCCAGTACGACATGCTGCTCATCGTGGACGACATCCAGGTGGGTTGCGGTCGTACGGGCAGCTTCTTCAGTTTCGAGTCGGCCGGCATCAGCCCCGACATCATCACCTTGTCCAAGTCCCTGTCGGGATTCGGCCTGCCGATGTCGCTGGTGTTGTTCAAGCCCGAACTGGACATCTGGAAGCCGGGCGCCCACAGCGGCACCTTCCGCGGCAACAACATGGCTTTCGTGACTGCTTCGCAGGCATTGGATAGTTACTGGGCCGACGAGGCATTCGCCGCCGACGTGCAGCGCAAGGCGGGCATGGTGCGCGATTGGCTCGAGAATCTGGTTCATAGCTATCCCATGGCTGATCTGAGCGTGCGCGGCCGCGGCCTCATCCAGGGCCTGGTCACGCCGGTCGGCGACGATATGGCCAATCAGTTTGCGCGCAAGGCGTTCGAGCAGGGCCTGGTCATCGAGACTTCCGGCGCCAACGACGAAGTGCTGAAGGTGCTTCCGGCGCTGACCATACCCGAGGAACAGCTCAAGAAGGGCCTGGAGATAATCGAGCGCAGCGTGGCGCAGGTTTTGCACGAGAAGGGCGTGAGTTCCAGCGCCCATGTTTTGAAATTTGGAGGTAAGCGTCGATGATAGTCAAGAACGTGAAGGACGTGATTGGCACCGAACACGAAGTAAAGACCGAGACCTGGCTCAGCCGCCGCGTGCTGCTGCAGAAGGACGGCATGGGTTTTTCGTTTCACGAAACCGTTATTTTTCCGGGCACCGAAACCCACATCCACTACCAGAACCATCTGGAAGCGGTGTGGTGCATCGAGGGCGACGGAGAAGTCGAGACCATTGCCGACGGCAAGAAGTATGCGTTGGGCCCGGGAGTGGTCTATGCGCTGGACCAGCACGACGAGCACTGGTTGCGCGGCGGCAAGGAACCTTTGCGGGTGATCTGCGTGTTCAATCCGCCCCTGACGGGATTCGAGGTTCACGACGAGGACGGAGTCTATCCGGCTGCGGTCACCGACGCGGCCTAGGCTTTCGAACATCGGGCGGGCGGAGGCGCCCGGCGGCTCTCGCAGGCCGCCGCGCCTTTCCGGCCCGCACTGAAAGGAGCAAGCTATGACTATGGGTGATTTATACGTTTCGCGAACGGACCGGGGGTCGGCCATTATCGCCCGGCAGGATCCGGTCGTATACGAGGGCGGGGGCTACGCCGACGCGCTCGGCGCAGAGCAGATTGCAAACTACAATCGCGACGGCTTCATCATGCTGCAGGATCTCTTCAGCGCTGAAGAAGTCGAGGCCTTGCTGGATGAAGTCAAGCGCATGAGCGTGGACAGCGACATCACCAGCCTGAAGGAAGCGATACGCGAGCCCGGCAGCGATGCCGTGCGCTCCATCTTCCGGGTGCACGAACTGAGCGAGCGCATTGCCGCGCTGGCGCGCGACCCGCGCCTGATCCACGTGGCGCGGCAGATATTAGGCTCCGAAGTCTACATGCATCAATCGCGGGCCAACATGAAGCCGGGTTTCAAGGGCAAAGAGTTCTACTGGCATTCCGACTTCGAGACCTGGCACGTCGAGGACGGCATGCCCAATATGCGCGCCGTCAGCTGCTCGGTACTGCTGACCGACAATAACGAGTGCAACGGGCCGCTGATGCTCATCCCCGGTTCGCACATGCAGTTCATCTCGTGCCAGGGCCAGACGCCCGACGAGAATTACAAGAAGTCGCTGCGCGCCCAGGAGTACGGGGTGCCCGACCCGCTCAGCCTGCAGCTGCTGGCCGATCAGGGCGGCATCCGCCAGATGACGGGCAAGGCCGGTTCGGTGGTGTTCTTCGATTGCAATGCCATGCACGGCTCCACGGGCAATATCTCGCCGTGGCCCCGCGCCAATGTCTTCATGGTGTACAACAGCGTGCAGAACACGCTCAATCCGCCCAAGTACGGCTTGAAGCCGCGGCCCGAGTACATTGCCGCACGCAAGGATTTCTCGGCGCTGGAGCCGGCGGACGCGGCCAGCACCGTGGCGTAATGGCCCGAGGGTTCGCCGTTCGGCGGCGGCCCCTGTAAAGCGGGAAAGCTCGAAGCCCCTTGCGGCCTTCGGGCTTTTTTGTTGCCCTCGCGAGGAAGGCCGCCCGAGGCGCAGGACGCTTAAGCCGGGTTCAGGAAGGCGTTCAGGAACTCGCGCGTGCGGGCTTCCCGGGGTTCGGTGAACAATTGCTCGGGCGGGCCGTCTTCCAGCACGCGGCCCTTGTCGAAGAAGCAGATGCGGTCCGAGATCTGCTTGGCGAATTGCATCTCGTGCGTGACCAGCAGCATGGTCAGGTCATGCTCCTGGGCCAGCCGCTGGATGACGGTCAGGACTTCTCCCACGAGCTCGGGGTCGAGCGCCGAGGTGGGTTCGTCGAACAGCATGATGCCGGGCCGCATGGCCAGCGCCCGCGCGATGGCCACCCGCTGCTGCTGGCCGCCTGAAAGCTGGCTGGGGAATTTGTCGGCGTGCTCGCTCAGGCCGACAAGTTCCAGGTATTCGTCGGCGCGCTGGCGTGCCTCGTGCCGCGAAAGCTTCAGCACGTGGACGGGCGCTTCGGTGATGTTGCGGCGCACGGTCATATGGGGAAACAGGTTGAACTGCTGGAACACCATGCCCATTTCCTTGCGCATGCGGCGCAAGTGGGCCTCGCTGGCCGGCACCAGGGTTCCATTGCGCTCTTCATGCCACAGCGGCTTGCCCGCGACATGGATCACGCCCTCGTCGATGTCCTCCAGTGTCATGAGGATGCGCAGCACCGTGGATTTGCCCGAGCCCGAGGGGCCGATGATGGTGACCTTCTCGCCCTTGTCGACGTGAAAGTCGAGCTCGTCCAGCACAGTGACGTCGCCGAAACGCTTGACGACGCGCTCGAAGCGGATGATGGCTTGTTCGTTCATTTCAGCGGCAGTCCTCGTTTTGGAAGGCGGGTGTCCAGATAGCGGACTCCCGCCGACGCGATCAGCGTGAGCACCAGGTACAGGGCGCCCACCATGGAAAGCGGTATGACGTAATAGAAACTGCGGTCGCCGATGATCTGGGCGACCTTGAGCATCTCCAGCACCGACACGACCGACAGCACGGGCACGTCTTTCATGATGGAGACCAGGTAGTTGCCCAGCGCCGGGATGATGCGCGGCACGGCCTGGGGCAGGATGATGACGCCGAAGGTCCGCAGGGGCGAGAGGTCGAGCGCGCGGGCGGCCTCGGTCTGGCCGCGGGCCACGGACTCGAGCCCCGCGCGGTACACCTCCGACATATAGGCGCTGTATTGCACGCCCAGCGCCAGCGCGCCGGTCAGGAAGGCGGGCAGCAGTATCCCGTATTCGGGCAGTACGTAGTACAGGAAGAACAGTTGCACCAGCAGGGGAGTGTCGCGCAGGAACTCGGTCAGCGCGCGGGCCGGCCAGGCGATCAGGGGGGAGCGCGCGGCCTTCAGCGCGGCCAGCACCAGCCCCAGCACGGCCGCCACCAGAAAGCCCACCACGGTGGCCTGTATGGTGACCAGCAGGCCGCGCAGCAGGATGGGCAGTATCGATGCGGCGAACAGCCAGTCATTGCTTGTGTTCCATTCAATGCCGAACAACATCAGGCTCTCCCTGCGCGCCAGCGCCCGACCGAGCGCTCGAGCAGCTTCATGATGGCGGTCAGCACCAGTGCCATGCCGAAATACATCAGCAGCAGGATGGAATAGATGGTGGTGCTGTCTTGGGTGAAGTTGCGGATCTGTTCAGCCTTGAAGGCCAGGTCGCCCAGGCTGATCAAGGAGACCAGCGCAGTGTCCTTCAGGTTCTGGACGGCCAGATTGCCGAAGCTGGGCATCATTTCGGGGATGGCCTGGGGCAGGCTGATGCGCCACAGTGTCTGGCGCGGGGTGAAGTCCAGCGACTTGGCCACCTCGAACTGTTCGCGCGGCACGGCTTGCAGCGCACCGCGCACCACCTCGGCCCCGTAGGCGCCGATGTTCAGGCTCAGGGCCAGCGCGCCCGCCGCCACGGGGGGCAGCCTGAGGTTGATGCCTATCGCCTCGCCGATCAGGGGCAGGGCAAAATACAGCCAGAACAATTGCACCAGTAGCGACGTGCCGCGGAACACCTCGATGAAGCCCACCGACAGATAGCGCGCCGTGCGGTTCGGAGAGAGCCGGCCGATGCCGAACAGAAAGGAGAAAAACGCGCCGCCTATGGTTGAAATGATGGTCAGCTGGACGGTGACCCAGGCGCCTTCCAGCAAGGGCGCTATATAGTTCATCCAGTGCATTCAGGTCTCCTCGGCTCGAGCGCCGCCGCGGGGGCCCGGCAAGCGCGGTTGCCGGAGCGCCCTGGCGTGCCCATGGCCATCAGGCGGTCAATGGGCCGCGCATAATTGTTCGCGGGTGCGATTGAACGATTCATCGGCGTCCGCCTCGCTGAACCCGTGGCGAGTCATTATTTGACGCCATGCGTCGGTCTGCTTGAATCGCGCGAGTTCTTCGTCGACCGCACGCTGTAATTCTTTGGAATCCAGGTTGAAGGTAAAGGCTCCCCAGCTGCGCACCGGCTCTCCGTTGATGACGGGGTCGGTAAATTCAGCGGCCGCCTCGACCCTGTCGTCTTTGTCCGCCAACTGGTGGATGGTGGCGCTGGTTGCCGCATAGGCCGCGGCACGGCCGGTGGCCACAGTGGAAATGGCGTCGGAGTTGCTCGAGATGGTAACCATGCGTTCTTGCGGCACGTCCAGGGCCTGCATCATCTCAAGCTGGTCGGCGCCGGCCATGATGGCCACTTTGTCTTTGGATCGGGCGAAGTGCTCGAAGGAATGAATTTCCTTCGGGTTGCCCTTGGCCACCAGCAGGCCTTCCCCGTACGAGCTGTTGGGTTCGGAAAACAATACATGGCCGCAGCGCTGGGGAAGGATGGCCATTTCGGCGGCCACCATGTCGAAACGCCTGGCGCGCAAGCCCGGAATGAGGGCGCTGAACGTAGTGCTGATCCACTCTATCTTGGGAATGCCCAGTTGCGTGGCGATGTGCCGGGCCACGTCGGGCCCCACGCCTTGCGGTTTGCCTTGCAGGTCCATATAGCCATAGGGGATTTCGTTGGCTACGGCGATGCGCAGGCTGCCGCGCTGCTTGATCTGCTGCAAAGAGGCGGCTTGGGCAAGCCCCATGGCGCAAATCATTAGCACGGCCGCCAGTAGCGCTGCCAGCCCATGCTTTGTTTTCAGCTGTCTTTTCTGTATATGGATCACGCTTGGATTCGCCGCGCCATGGGGCAGCGCGTGTAATTAATTCTTGTAAGAATGATACAGTACAAAATCATTTCACTTCAAATTAATGGGAAGAAGCCGCTCAAGTGGCTGATTTTTTCTTGTCAGATTGTCTGGGCTCGTGGTAATATGGCCAGCATGAATCGTGCCGCCTACGCTTTCTTTTATTTTTATGCTTTTCCAACACCGCTGGTGGAGGAAGGGAAGCGCTGTACGCACTAAAAAACACCCAATTCCTAAAAAGCCGCCAGCAAGGAAGCTAGGCGGCTTTTTTTATACCGTCTTGCCGCTGGTAATCACTGGAGTAGCTCGTGTCACACAATACCGACGATTTACGTATCCGAGAAATCAAAGAACTCAGCCCCCCATCGCACGTCATGCGCGAGTTTGCCAGCACCCGCGAAGCGTCTCAAACCGTCTATGCCGCGCGCCGCGCCGTGCATGACGTACTTCACGATGCCGACGACCGCCTCGTCGTGGTGATCGGCCCGTGTTCCATCCACAACACCAAGGGCGCCCTCGAATACGCCAATCGACTCAAAGAGCAGCGTGAGCGCTTCAAGGGCGAGCTCGAGATCATCATGCGGGTGTACTTCGAAAAACCCCGCACCACGGTGGGCTGGAAAGGCCTTATCAATGACCCCAACCTGGACGGCAGCTTCAACATCAACCAGGGGCTGCGCACTGCGCGCCAGCTGCTGCTCGAGGTCAATGCCATGGGCCTGCCGGCCGGTTGTGAATTCCTCGACATGATCACGCCGCAGTATATTGCCGACCTGGTTTCCTGGGGCGCCATCGGGGCGCGCACCACCGAAAGCCAGGTTCACCGCGAACTGTCTTCCGGCCTGTCGTGCCCGGTCGGCTTCAAGAACGGCACCGACGGCAATGTGCGCATCGCCATCGACGCCATCAAGGCGGCGTCGCAGCCGCACCATTTCCTGTCGGTGACCAAGGGCGGGCATTCAGCCATTGTGTCTACGGTGGGCAACGAAGACTGCCACGTGATCCTGCGCGGCGGCAAGCATCCCAACTATGATGCCGCCAGCGTCGAGGCCGCTTGCCAAGACCTGCTCAAGGCGGGTCTCAAGCCACGCATCATGATCGATGCAAGCCACGCCAACAGCAACAAAGACTACGCCCGTCAGCCTCTGGTCATCGACGACGTCTGCGGCCAGGTGGCCTCGGGCGACCAGCGCATCTGTGGCGTGATGGTCGAAAGCCATCTCGTCGGGGGACGCCAGGACCTCGTCGCCGGCAAGCCGCTTGTCTATGGGCAAAGCATTACCGATGGCTGCATCGACTGGGACACCTCCGTCCAGGTGCTCGAGCGCTTGTCCGAGGCGGTGCTTGCGCGGCGCGGGGTAACAGTGCAGTCCAGCGCGGCCTGAGGCCCATCGCCGCGCCGCACGCCGGCGCGGCGCCATGCCCAGCCACCGCCGAACCGGAGTCCACATGAATCCAATGCTGCAAGGCCAATCAGCCCGCCGCGCCATTCCGCAGGGCTTTCTCGAGGCGCTGCGCGAGCGGTTCGGCACGGCTTTCTCCACGTCCGAGGCGGTGCGCGCGCACCACGGACGCGACGAGTCCCCGTATCCGCCGATGTTGCCGGACGGCGTCGTTCATGCGGCAAGCATCGAAGACATTGCCTGGGTGGCAGCCCATTGCCATCGGCACAAGGTGCCCCTTATTCCGTTTGGCGCGGGCTCGTCGCTCGAGGGCCACGTGCTGGCCGTGCAGGGCGGCATCAGCCTTGATCTGTCGGGCATGGACCGCATCTTGTCGGTCGACGCCGAAGACCAATGCGTAACGGTGCAGGCAGGCGTGCGGCGCAAGCAGCTCAACGAGCATCTGCGCGACACGGGGTTGTTCTTTCCGGTCGATCCGGGCGCCGACGCCACCCTGGGCGGCATGGCTTCCACGCGCGCGTCGGGCACCAACGCCGTGCGCTACGGCACCATGCGCGACAACGTCATGGCGCTCAAGGTGGTAACGGCCGATGGCCGCATCGTCCACACGGGTTCGCGGGCCCGCAAATCGTCGGCGGGCTACGACCTTACCGGAGTCTTCGTAGGCAGCGAAGGCACGCTGGGCATCATCGCCGAGGCGACCGTGCGGCTGTATCCCCAGCCCGAGGCGGTATCGGCCGCGGTATGCAACTTTCCCACGCTCGAAGCCGCTGTGAACAGTGTCATCGAGATCATCCAGATGGGGGTGCCCATTGCGCGCGTAGAGTTCATGGATACGGATGCGGTCAAGGCCACCAATGCGTACAGCAAGCTCGACCTGGCCGAATCGCCGCTGCTGCTGTTCGAGTTCCACGGCAGCCCCGAGGGCGTGAAAGAGCAGGCATTGGCCGTGGGCGAAATTACCGCCGGGCATGGCGGTACCGATTTTCAGTGGGCCGAACATCCCGAAGACCGCACGCGCTTGTGGACGGCCAGGCATCACGCCTACTTTGCAGGGGTGCAGATGCGGCCCGGCTGCCGGGCTACGACGACCGACGTCTGCGTGCCGATTTCGCAGCTGGCGCATTGTGTAAGCGCAACCGCGGCCGATCTCGAGGCGGCGAGTTTTCCGCACACCATCGTGGGGCATGTGGGCGACGGCAACTTCCATGTGCTGATGATGATAGACCCTGACAAGCCGGAAGAATGGCGCGAATCCGAGCACATCAACCGCCGCCTGGTCGAGCGGGCCATCGCGATGGGCGGCACTTGCACGGGCGAGCATGGGGTGGGGCTGCACAAGATGGAATTCATGCAGGCCGAGCACGGCGAAGGCGCACTCGACATGATGCGGGCCTTGAAGCAGGCTTTTGATCCGCATCACATACTGAATCCGGGGAAGACGATTCCTCCTCCTTCCGAAGAGGGTTAGGGTTCCTGAGCTCGTTCGGGCGAGATAGGCGCGATGTTGCTTTTCGATCCCCCGTATTTTCGATGCCGCTATTTCTTTCTTGAGTGTGATCTGAGGTCCTTAAGCGCCGCCGCAGGCGATGCGGTTCAGCCCGGGCGGTCGGGCGGTTTGTGGCAGCGCCCTCCAACGCCCGGGCTGAACCGCATCGCCCGCGACGGCTGGCGTTTGAGGCTGGTGTGAGAATGGCTCAGGGCGCACGATCTTGCGCTCGCACTGGGGGCGGGCTGGATGTGTACGGAGTGGCGACCGAAGCGGTGTGTTCTAAAGCGGCGTCCGGGGCGGTGTGCTCTAAAATAATGCAATGACTTCTTCTTCAACAAACAAGGGACGCGTCGTCGTCGGCATGTCCGGCGGCGTCGATTCGTCCGTCAGTGCGTGGCTGCTCAAGCAGCAGGGCTACGAGGTCGTCGGCCTGTTCATGAAGAACTGGGAAGACGACGACGATTCCGAGTACTGTTCGACACGGCAAGACTGGCTGGATGCGGCCAGCGTGGCCGACCTCATCGGCGTCGAGATCGAGGCTGTCAATTTCGCCGACGAATACAAGGACCGCGTTTTCGCGGAGTTCCTGCGCGAGTATTCGGCCGGCCGCACGCCCAACCCCGACATCCTGTGCAATGCCGAGATCAAGTTCAAGGCCTTTCTTGATCATGCGATGACGTTGGGCGCCGAGCGCATTGCCACGGGCCACTATGCGCGGGTGCGCGAAGTGCCGTCGGGGCAGGGCAGCCGTTTTGAACTGCTGAAGGGGCTCGATGCGACCAAGGACCAAAGCTATTTCCTGCATCGCCTGAACCAGGCGCAATTGTCGCGCACCTTGTTCCCCCTGGGCGAGCTGCCCAAGACCGAGGTGCGCCGCATTGCGGCCGAGCTTGGCCTGCCCAACGCGGCCAAAAAAGATTCGACCGGCATCTGCTTTATCGGCGAGCGGCCTTTCCGCGAGTTCCTCAACCGCTATCTGCCCACGCAGGAAGGGCCGGTCAAGACACCTGAAGGAGAAGAGCTGGGCCGGCACATGGGCCTGGCCTTCTATACGCTGGGGCAGCGCAAGGGCCTGGGCATAGGCGGGGTGAAGGGACGGCAGCGCGCCGACGGCACGGCCGATGCCTGGTACAGCGCGCGCAAGGACATCCAGAACAATACGCTTTATGTCGTGCAGGGCCACGATCATCCATGGCTGCTTTCCGACAGCCTGCAGGCGCAGGACGCCAGCTGGATCTCGGGCGGCCCGCCGCCGCCGGGCAGCTACGCCGCCAAGACGCGCTATCGCCAGCCCGATGCGCGCTGCAACCTTGAACAGGCCACGCCCGGGGGAGAGTTCCGGCTGAGCTTCGACGAACAGCAATGGGCCGTGACGCCGGGGCAGTCCGCCGTACTATATGACGGCGACATCTGCCTGGGCGGCGGCATCATCGTGTAGGAAAGGCTTCGGCCATTGCCGTGTGTCCTGTGCTTCGCGATGCGAGGCAGGTAAAAAAAGCCGAGCGAGAGCTCGGCTTTTCGCTGCAGCGAACGAATGCCCGGCCTGTATTACGGGTTCAGGGCGATGTCTTGCGTTTGGGATTGGCCGGCCGGCGCGGGGGGAGCGCTGGCGGTGAACGACGGCCGATCGTGCAGCTTTTCGGCCAGCAGGGCCAGGTTGGGATATTGGCTGCGCCAATCGATCTGGCCAAGGCGAAGATCGAGGTAGCCCAGCGCACAGCCCACCGCGACATCGGCCAGGCTGAAGTTGACGCCCATACAGAAGGCATTGGGCTCGAGGCCTTGTTCCATGAACTCGAGCGCGGCATTGATCTTGCCATGCTGGCGGTTGATCCAGTCGGGGCTGCGCAAGTGTTCGGGGCGTTGCGTGTTTTCGACCTGGATGGCAACCGAAGCGTCCATGACGCCGTCGGCGATGGCTTCCCAGCATTTGGTGGCGGTGCGGTCGCGCCCCGCCTGGGGCAGCAGGCGGCCCACGGGCGAGAGGGTGTCAAGGTATTCGACGATGACGCGCGAATCGAACAAGCTGCCGCCGTCGTCCATGACCAGACAGGGAACCTTGCCCAAAGGATTGTATTGCTGGATCTGGGATGTTTCCGACCATACGTCATCGAGAACGAGCTCGTATTCGAGCTTTTTTTCGGCCATCACGACGCGCACCTTGCGCACGTAAGGGCTTGTCAACGAACCAAAAAGTTTCATGGCAAAGTCGGAAAGTTGCAGGCTCAAAAAGTATAGCAGGGAAGCCCCCCAAGAGGGTGCTGCCGCGTCCCGCATGCCTTGTTCCATCAGCTGTTTTACACAATGTGTGGTTTATTCGCGGCGCAGGCGGCGCCCATTGCAGCCGGCCCGGGCAAAAAGGGGACGGAACCCGCCGAATGCTAAAATGCGCCTTGATTTTTTCAACCTGTGAACGTCATGCAAATTGCCCAGCAGCTCAGCCCACTGAACGCCCTTTCGCCCCTGGACGGGCGCTATGCCGCCAAGGCGGATCCACTTCGCGCCCTATTGTCCGAGGCCGGCTTCATGGCTCACCGGGTCGAAGTCGAGGTGGCCTGGCTGCTTGGCCTGGCCGAAGCGGGCCTGCCCGAGCTGCCCGCTTTCTCGGACGAGTCGCGTGCCACCCTGCGACAGCTGGTCGCCGATTTTTCCGAGTCCGATGCCGCGCGCATCAAGGAAATCGAAAAAACCACCAACCATGACGTCAAGGCGGTGGAATACTGGCTTAAAGAACGGGTGGCCGGCAATGCTCAGCTTTCCGGGGCGGCCGAGTTCATCCATTTTGCCTGCACCTCTGAAGACATCAACAACACCTCGCACGCGCTCATGCTGAGCCGTGCGCGTGAACAGTTCATCGTGCCGCGGCTGGGGCAACTGCTTGATCGCCTCAAGGGCTTTGCGAACCAGTTCGCCGACCAGCCCCTGCTGTCGCGCACCCATGGCCAGCCGGCCAGCCCCACCACGCTGGGCAAAGAATTCGCCAACGTGGCCGCACGCCTCGAGCGCGCCCTGCAGGCCGTCCGGGCGGTCGAGCCCCTGGCCAAGCTCAACGGCGCCACGGGCAATTACAACGCGCACGTCGCCGCCTACCCTGAAATCGACTGGCCCGCTTTCAGCGCCCGGGTGCTGGGTGAACTGGGACTGACCCAGAACCGCCACACCATACAGATCGAGCCCCACGACTGGATGGCGGCATTGTTCGATTCGGTAGCGCGCGCCAACACCATACTGCTCGACCTCAATCGCGACATCTGGGCCTATATTTCGCTGGGTTACTTCAAGCAGCGCCTGAAAGAAGGCGAGGTGGGCTCGTCCACAATGCCGCACAAGGTCAACCCGATCGACTTCGAGAACTCAGAGGGCAATATCGGCCTGGCCAACGCGTTGCTCAAGCATCTGTCTGAAAAGCTGCCCGTCTCGCGCTGGCAGCGCGACCTGACCGATTCGACCGTGCTGCGCAACCTGGGCGTGGCCCTGGGGTATTGCGCGGTGGCGTGGGATTCATGCCTGCGGGGACTGGACAAGCTCGAGCTGAACGCCGCAGCCATCGATGCCGACATCGACGGTTGCTGGGAAGTGCTGGCCGAGCCGGTCCAGACGGTAATGCGCCGCTACGGCCTGCCCCAGCCCTACGAGCAGCTCAAGGCGCTGACGCGCGGCAAGGGCATTACGCAAGAGGCCCTGGGCGAGTTCATCGCCGGTCTTGATCTGCCCGCCGAACCCAAGGCGCGCCTGCTTGCCATGACGCCGCGCACTTACCTGGGCCTTGCGCCCGAACTGGCTCGCGACGTCTGATAAAAAAAATGCCCGCCGGCCCAGACAGGACAAAAAACTCTGTTAAAATTCCGGCGGGGCTTTAGCTCAGTTGGTAGAGCAGAAGACTCTTAATCTTTTGGTCGTGGGTTCGAGTCCCACAGGCCCCACCAGAATTACCGCAGTACCAATAAGTTAAAGCCGCGTTTTACGCGGCTTTTTCTTTTCCGGCTCGGCATATGCCGGAAACGTGACAGCTGGCTAAAGCGCCGCCGATTTGTGAGCGCTACTGAGTGGCGGTACTGCGCATGAGCGATTCGCCGGCCAGGATCGTTCGGCGCGCCTCCTCATGCTTATCGTGTAGAGCGAGATATTTTCTCTCTGAACTATCGGATCGGTCGGAGGTTCCGGCGAACGATTCTTCGAGATAGTTTGCGTACCAAACCGATTCTTCGAAGGTCATGCCCACAAATACGTCGTTGTCTTCCCTGTCGGTCGACAGGGCCCGGATTTCTATAAGATACGCCCGCGCTTCGGGCTTGAATTTCAACATAAGACTCCTTGAATGAGCCTCCATTGTAGCCGCCGGCTCAAATGGGGGGCGGAGCCGGCCTCTGTGTAGGGGCGGGGCAGTCGCTGCCAGAGACTTGCCACGCCTTCTGAGGTGGGGCACCCGCACCTTTTGTCATGTCTTTCGGCGCCGCCGCAATCTGGCCAGGCCCTGCGCCCAGCGTTTCTTCAGGCCGCGCTGGCTCATGGGTTCGAGGAAGCCGTCCGCGCTTTCAGGGTCGAGCAGTTCGTTCTGGGCAATGTATTCGTCAAGAGGCCCCGGCTCGACCAGGTCGAGCAATTCGAGGGTCTTGCCGCTTCCGCGCAGCGACTCGATGGTGTGGATCAGCGAGCCGCTGCGTTCGAACCCGGCGGCGAACGTGTCTGCATCGACGCCAAGGTGTTCGGCGAGAAGCCGGGTACGCAAATGGGTGATCGCCTTGGGCGTTTCCCGGTTGGGTTGGAGTGCCGAGTCGATGATGACGTCGCATTCGCTATCAAGCCCCAACGACCGATTGTTGAGGTTCGACGAGCCGATGCGCAGCAGGCGGTCATCGACGATGGACACTTTGGCATGTACGTAGATGTCGGCCCCGTTCCGGGTAACGGGCACGTAGATGCGGAACCGTTTCTTGCTGTCGCTTTCAGCAATCTGGCGCACCAGCTGGACGCGCGCCGCATCCATGGCCATTTGTTCCAGCCATCCGTCCGCGGTACGCGGCATGACCAGCACGAATTCGGGCGGGTTCGCTTCCTCGAGGCGCCTGGCGATGGCCGCGGCGATCTTGGCCGAGGTGAAATACTGGTTTTCGATATAAACAAAGCGCCGGGCCGCTGCGATCATGTCCAGGTACAGGGCTTCGATTTCACGTATCTCGGGCAGATCTTCGTAGCAGGCCCGCGTGCGCGCCACGCCTATGGACACGTTCTGGAACTGGATGGCAAGGTCTTGGGGCCAGACATCGTTTTCGGCGCCGTGAATGGGATCGAGCTTTCTATGCGTGGCGTGGAACCAGCGGTCGCTGCCCAGTTCGCCCAGTACGGATGCGACGGGGCCGGTCAGCATCATGGTGGCATCGTGCCATGGGGGGTAGGGCTTGCCATCGGGCAAGCGCCGGCAGGGTGCGTCGTCGGCATGATCGGGTGTGTCCCAGCGCCCCGTGGCGATATCGATTCCGCCGCAAACGGCCAGATGGTCGTCTAGCACGACGATTTTCTGATGATGGCTGCAGCCGGGCGGATGTGCGCTGTCGAAGTAGAACTCGATGGCTTTTGTACGTGCCCACCGCCACAGCATCCACGCGGCGCGAGGGTGAAGGAATTGCTTTTTCGCGCCGAAACTCCATTTGAGAATATCGATACGGCGCCGGGGATTGTTTTTTGCCAGCGAAAGAAAGAATTGCCCCAGGGTTTCGCCATGGCGTTCGGTGGGTTCGAGCTGTACGCGGGTGTCGAAATCCCAGCCGATGATCAGGATCCGCTGTTGCGCGGCGGCCATGGCCTGGCCTATGAAATGGTAGTAGTCGGCGGCGTCGACGATGACTGTTGCCCGGGCGCAGCGTTCGATTCGCCAGCAGTTCTGGCCTGGAACCAGGACGGGCTCGAGCGTCGGGGTGTCCGGAAGGTTTTCCATGGGCCGATGTTCCGAAACTATGGGTAAATGAAGTGTTTATCCGCCTATGCCGCGTTCAAGCGCCCAAATGATGGCGGCGCCGCGCCGGTGCACGCCTATCTTGCTGTAGATGGCCGCCACATGGTTGCGCACCGTGTGGCGCGAGATGCCCAGCGCTTCGCTGATCTCGCGGTCTTCCTTGCCTTGGCACATGAGGTGCAGGATTTCCTGTTCGCGCAGGGTCAGGTCGGCCAGTTCGGTCTGGTTGCTGGCGGCGCCATGGCGTCCGCGCAGCTGGGCCAGTTTTTCGACGACGGAGCGGCTGAACCAGGACGCATCCTGCATGACGGCTTCAATGGCTTGCATGAGCTCGGCTTCTGTGCGCTTGCGCTGGGTGATGTCTTGGACCACCCAGAGTATGCAGCGCAAGGAGCCGATGGTGACAATCTCGGCCGAAGCCAGGCAGTCGAGGAACTGCCCGGATCGCAGCCGCAGCTGCAGCTCGACGTTGCGCAAGCTGCTGTTGCGCTCGAGTTGCCCGGCCAGCTTCTGATGGGTCTGCGGATCGACCCAGAGCTGTTGCCTGCTCAAGGCCTGGTTGGCATCTTCTTTGTCGGCGTGGCCGGTAACCTGCAGGAAGGCTTCATTGATCTCGAGCAGCTTGCCTTCTTCTATGGAGCTGAGCGCCATGGGCACGGGCGCGAGCCTGAAAGCGGTCGAGAAGCGCTCTTCGGACTGGCGCAGGTCTTGCTCGACCTGCTTGCGCGCAGTCAGATCGATGAATGTGAACAACATGCATGGTTCGCCGTCGACGTCCAGGGGCTGGCCGGCGACGACGACGTACTTGTCGCTGCCGTCGGCCTGTCGCAGCACGGCCTCCATCTGGGGAATGGTCTGCCCGTGCTTGAGGCACTCGATGGCCTTGTCGCGCTGCTCGGCCTGGCGCAGCACGTCGATTTCGTACGATGAACTGCCCAGCAGGCTGCGCTGGCTGTAGCCGGTCATTTGCACGAAGCCGTTGTTGACCTTGATGTAGCGCAGGTCGGACACCCTGCAGATGATGGCAGGAGCAGGGTTGACGTCGAATGTCCGTTCGAAGCGCTCTTGGGCCTCGAACCGTTGGGTGGCGTCCTGCAGCACGAGGGCGCCGCAGGAGTCGGCGACCTGGTCCAGCGCCAGTCCGCGAAACTGGAATACGCGATGAAACTCGTCGTCGTCCTTGCGCGTTACGTGCACACAAAGATCGTGGAAGCCTCCTGCGCGCATCAGGCGGTCTATCGGATATTGCCCGGCGGGCAGCTTGCGTCGGGTGCGATAGTGCAATTGGTAGCGCTTGCGATAGCCCACCGCCGTGTCGCCAAGCTCGTCCATTCGGTGCGCATCATGCATGCGCAACGCCGCTTCGTTCACCCAGGCGATGCGGCCCCGTTTATCCAACACGAGGATTCCTTCGGTGGACCCTGAGGCAAGTTCCTGGAACAGGGCTTCGGCTTCGGCACCAAACGTATCGGCGGCGGTAGAAGGACGCATAGGGGCTCCTTGGTGAGGCGGCGCTTGTGTGGGTGGCGCTATCTAGCTTAACCCATCATTGGTGCAGGCTATATCTCGTCGTGCATGGGCCCGTCGATACCATGACAAAAGTACTAGTAAGACTACGCCATTTGTATCTTTACAAGGGGAGTCTCTATGGATAAGCTTCGGGCATCGCGTTTGTGTGAGACAACGCTCAATTAGTCCTGGAACTCGAAGTGGCTTACGGTGAATTCATAAAACGGTTGAACAGGGGCATTGAAGGCCGGATCAAGGGATATTTCGAAGATGACGAAGGATGCCTTTTGTATCTGAGCCGCGGCGACACGATCTATGTGCCCTCGATGTTCATAGAAAGACGCGGCGAAGAGCTGCTCGAGCTGCTTCAGGACGCCATTCGGGAAGGCCTGACCGGCACGCATGCCGTGGCCTTGGACCAAGAGGTCCTGCAATTGCGCGAGTCTTCGCGCTAGGGAAGGCGCTTCAGTTGATCGATTGCGACGACTGAAGCTGCGACTGCATTTCGAGAATAAGCGCCTCGAGCTCGGGAGACGTCTGGAGGGCCAGAACCGGCACGCCCTGGGCGTCGGAATCGTCTTGTTCCAGTTTCAGGGTGATGCTTTGGCCTTCAAAGGCCTTGGGGTTGGCCTGAATCTGCACATATTGCTTAAGAAGGCGGTCGACGGCTTTTTGCGCTTCAAGCAATTGGGTTGAAACCGGCGAGTCGGCGTGCAGCTTGAACTGCTGTTCTATCGTTTTGGCCAGGTCCCAGCTGAAGAAAAGCAGGGCGTTCTGGCCGTGGCATTCGGGGTGCAGGAAGCCCCAGGAGTCGGCGGGAGAGGTTGTCAAGGCGGTATGGGCAAAGAGTGATCAGGGCTGGGTGCGCTTGCGCACCGTCTTGCCGTCGTAGGCATATACGTCTATTTTACCGGGCATCTGGCTATTAGGCGTTTGTACCAGGAAAGTGCGCCCCTTGACGCTGACCTTGATCTGATCGGAGCATGAACCGAACGAGTTGGACAGGGTGTAGCCTTTTTCCTCGAGCACCACCCACCGGTACGAGACCGGGCATTCGGGGTCGCCGGTGCTGATGGACACAAGCGCGACCTGCGCCGCCGGAAGGCTGAATGCATAGGGAATATTGAGCAGGCCCTCGACTACCGGCGCGACGTCGGTGTTGTTGAAGTGCAGCCGGGATTCGTAGACATATTCGTTGTTTTGGACCTGAAGGGTGCCATAGGGGGTGTCGAAGACCAGGCGGGAGGGCGCCGCCGGCCAGTTGGTGGACGCCGCAGAGGCCCCGCCCAAGGTGGCCCCAAGCAGGCAGAGCAGCAGAAAGACCGGACGTGTGGGGTGATGGCGGCGCATAGTATTCTGTGGTGGTCTGTACAGCCGCACGGTGATCCCGATGAGGACCCGGCGCAGTACAAATGTTACAAAATGGCGTATGACAAGGCACCGAATGTAAAGTTCATTACATTCTATTCTATCTGCGCAAGAGATTGAAGTGGGGCAACAAGGCGGGTAATTTTGCGTGGCGAAAAAAGTGCGTCTGCCTGTGGCGCCTTTAGCTAGCAAGCGCCAAATAGATGCCCGCTCCCAGCAGCAGTACAAAATAAACGGCCACGCCCGCCAGCAGGCTTTGCAGCACGATGCGCTGTTTTTCCCGCCAACTCAGGCTTCGGGGCGTCAGGCGGCGACGTGTTGCCCACCACCAAGTGGCGGCCATGGCCAATATGCTAAGTACCAGGAACCCTATTTTCATGCCGCTATTCTAGCGGGCACATGTCGCCCTGAGAACACGCGCCCGTGTTCGCGCCGGCAAAGGGCGGTTTTGGAGGGCCTTGTGCCCGGAACGGGGGCACAAGGCGGGGTAGGGGCGCAGAGCCTAGTAGATGGGAGTTCGGGTGATGGAAACCCGAAGTTCGCTGAACGCCTGGCCCGCGTTGCTGTCGGGGCCGTTTTGAGCGATGGCCGTGCTGAGTTTGGTTTCAAGCCCTGCGCAATAGCGCGCGCGCAGGGGTTCGGGCATTTCGTTCAACTGCTCGATGAACGAAGCGGCAAATTCGTCGCCCAGGCCGGTAAGGTCGGCGAAATTGACTTCACCTGATTCGTATTGGCGTGTAATTTTCAGTGCACGGGCCCAGTACTGCTCGATGATTTCGTTCATGGTGGTCTCCTGAGTAGTGTGCCGTTGTCGACCCTTTTGCCCGAAGATCTGGTGGGCGATGCTTCAGGACACGCTTGTGGCGGGCCGTGGTCGAGTGGGCAGCATAATTGTTGTGTGTTGTGCTTTGCCGTGTACCGCTTGGGCCGGATGGCCAGGGCCATGCCGGTCGGCGGCCGATGCCTTTGCAGGCTTGCGCAGCGTGCCCTCCGGGGATGGTTATGGGTGGCTGCTCCGCCGGAGCCAGAGTACCAGACTGACACTGCGCGTACTGTGACAAATTGAATATTTAGTTTTACTTGCTGTGAGCAATTTGTGACGGAAATCGGAATGTGGGTCAAGTGTTTTCTTAAGAGTTCGGTATAGCCTCATGGCTCAGAAGGGTTTTGTCCCGGCCATAAAATGTCGATGGTGAGAGGGACGAATCGTTCCATGCGTATAACTCGGTCTAGCGCCCCTGCTTGAGCCCGTAGACCATGTGCTCCATCACACATGGCGAAACGGGTGGAACAATGGCGAGGCGTTCTTGGTTGTGCGCGGCAGCGGCCGTCTGGGCAATATCGGCTTCCGGTTGCACGAACCTGCCTGACTGGGCGTTGTTCGGCCCCTTGGACGGCGAGCCAGAGTCCCGTGTCCCCGGCGGCTACTATTTTTCATGGCGTCTGTCGGGCGATCATCGTGCGGGGCCGCTGCAGGTGTTTGACGACGGGCGCAGCACCTGGCTGCAGTTTTCGCCCGATCAGGCCCTGCCGGCGATCTTTGCCCGCGAAGGGCAGGGCGACCGGCTTTTGCACTACCGACGCCACGGCCCTTATGTTGTGCTGGATGGCGTCTGGCCGCTTCTGGTGCTGCGGGCCGGCTCGCTCGAGAGCCGTGCCGAACGCATGGCCGCCGCGGGTTCCATGCAGGGCGCCGAGGCGGGCATGGAACCCGCGGCGGCCTCTCCCGTGGTGTCGAACGAGCCGCCCACGGCTTTGGCCCCGTCCGGGTCTTTGGCCATTGCGTCGCAGGCCATAGCGGCGCCGGTTGAAATGCCGGCGGGCAAACAAGACGCGCTTCCTTCCGGTTCCATGATCGAGGCGGCACTGCCCGAGCCGTTGCCCAAGCGTGCATCCCGTGCGCCCATATTCCAGGTTTCACCCCAAGACGGCAACATCCGCCTGGCCTTGCGGCGCTGGGCCGCGTCGTCCGGATGGACCTTCGAGGCCGAGCACTGGGCCGTCGATGTCGACATCCCCATTGTGGGTTCCGCTGTGTTCTCGCTTGAGTTCGACCAGGCGGTGCAGCAACTGCTGGCTTCCACCGAGCTCTCGGACCGGCCGCTGCAGCCCTGCTTTTATGCCAACAAGGTTCTGCGCGTGGTGCCCTATGCGCAAAACTGCGACCGCAGCGCTCCCCTGGAGCAAGCCTGATGCGCGGTCTGCGTCTTTTGTGCGCGATTTGCGCAACGGCCCTGCTGCATGGCTGCGCCCTCGAGCAAAAGCTGCGCGAGATCGCCTTGTCGGCCGAGGCCACCCACGCCCAGGTAAGCGG
>Ga0180218_1000691_pt1 | contig 27023 bp, 25 predicted proteins | sample eDN3rd37CKraftBY_FD_151334 | JGI IMG/M metagenome (GOLD analysis project Ga0180218, IMG submission 151334) | Enriched backyard soil microbial communities from Emeryville, California, USA - eDNA 3rd pass 37_C Kraft BY (version 2) (version 2) | ecosystem: Environmental > Terrestrial > Soil >...
ACTCGATGCTCGCCAAGCTGATCGTCACCGGTGAGACCCGCGAGCAGGCGCTGCAGCGTGCTGCCCGCGCGCTGGCCGAGTTCGAGGTCGAGGGCCTGGCCACGGTCATCCCGTTCCACCGCCACATCGTCGAGAACCCGGCCTTCGTGGGCGACGGCGAGAAGTTCGACGTCTACACCAAGTGGATCGAGAACGAGTGGGAGAACACCATCGAGCCGTACACCGGTGGCGCCCCGATCGAGGACGAGGACGAGGCCCTGCCGCGTCAGAACGTCGTCGTCGAGGTCGGCGGACGTCGCGTCGAGGTGTCGCTGCCCGGCCAGTTCTCGCTCGGCGGTAACGGCGGCGGTGCCGGCGCGATCCGCAAGAAGCCCAAGCCCCGCAAGCGCGGTGGCGGCGGCGCGGGCAAGGCGTCGGGCGACGCGGTGACCGCACCCATGCAGGGCACGGTCGTCAAGGTCGCGGTCGCCGAGGGCCAGGAGGTCGCCGAGGGCGAGCTCATCGCCGTGCTCGAGGCCATGAAGATGGAGAACCCGGTCAACGCCCACAAGGCGGGCGTCGTCACCGGCCTGGCGGTCGAGCCGGGCGCCGCGGTCACCCAGGGCACCGTGCTCACCGAGATCAAGTAACACGGAGATCAAGGCGATGTCGCGCCTGCGGGACCGAGGTGCCTGCACCTGGGCACCTCGGTTCCCACAGAGGTTGTGGTGGGTCGGATCTCGGTACTTGCTCAAAGGATGTCGCACGGCAGGTGGGCACGCCACGAGGTTGACCAGCCACCAAGAAGACGGCCGCTGAATCCGCATTGCTGCTGTCGGCTGCGAGAGCTGCGGTCCTCCCATCTCGCCGTACCTCTTGCGGCGGGGATGCCTCCGTGGAGGCGATCACTGTTCGGGGTGAGGAACCCCAGCGAGGAGCCATCTGCCAAACCGCGAAACGGCGATGCACGCCATGCTCGTAATGCACGCTGTGCGTGAAATGCGTGCGAAGCATGCCATGCGTGCATCTTCCCTCCCCTGCCGATAGGGCGCTCTTATGTCAAGCGCGAGCGGCGCGACGATGCAGGGCATGGAACGCTGTTCGTCGGGTTTCGATGAATTCGGTTCCGTATCCCGTCACTCGGCAGGCGCGCTCGGCGCGGTGGAGTTCACAACTTCTCCGTCGAATGCCCGAGCGTCGATCCTCGACGAAACGCACCAGCACCCGCGGCGGGCTCTGTGTTCCGAGCCGCAGCATGAGGACCTCGATGAGATCGTCGACGCGACGCGCCCGGTAGCCCCACGACTGCCCCGGCTCCATCCCTAGCCCTCTTCTCAGTCCGCATGCCATCCCCCGATCCGCCACGCTCTCGGTTGACGTGACGCAGAGTCTAAAGGGGAACTCCGACACACCGCTAGGAATCGGTTGCCGACACTGTGGGAGCGAACGGGGATACAGGTACAGGACATGGTCCGGCAGCCGTGCACTCCACTGATCACTGTTCCCGCAGGTGAACCGTTATTGGTGGGAGCCCCTCGGGCCTGTTTTCGCGGGCGGGAGAACAACCCGTGCTCCTCTCGGGCATCTCACCGAGTCCGAGATCGTGCTAAGCTAGCGGCGCAGACCCCCCCACACCCGTGGATCAGGGGGTCTAGCTGTTTGTAGGGGACTCTCTACAGTTCCCGCGGTGCCCGACGAGGATCCCGCTCGGCCAAATAGTCGCGATACCACTGGGCAGCGAATTCGTTCTTCGGGTGTTGATCGATCATGGCGGTGGCCGACCATGCCACCAGATCGGCCATCTGCACCAGCTGGGAACCGGACGAGTCGAGGTGGATGGCGTCTTCGATCACCCGCCGCTGCGCCAGGGCCAGACCGCGGTGGGTGCTGCGATACGAGCTGTCGCTGCCGTCCCCGTCCATGAAGATCAAACCCAGCGAGTCGCTGGCGGCCAGTTCGGACTCGAACCGGGCAACCAGATCGGCGTACAACTCCTTCTTGGTGCGCGCCAGATCGTTGGGATTGCCCCGCCGATAGACCGATCCGACGATCAACCCTTCGGTGCAGCGCAGCGTCTCCAGACAATCGTGCGCGACTTCGCGGCCGAAGTCCTTCCAGTACTCGCGGCCGTCGTGGATGTGCCGCTGCGGGATGTTCTTCGAGATCCGGCCGCGCCCGTTGACGTACTCGGTGGTGTGCAGCTCTCGGGTCACCGGCACCCCGAATTCGCGCCACAGTGCCTTGCGGGTGTCGAGCCACGACCGCAACACCGACCGCCACTGATCCGGACGGAACTCGATCCACCCGTAGACCGCCAGTCCGGACTGGGGATGACCGGAGTCATCGACATAGATCATGCGATCGAGATGCGGGGGCATGAACTGATCATGGATTACGCTTCGGACACGCACCCCAGCAGGTCCGTCGCATCGCAACGATGAGGCTGCAGAGCTTCACCGACCGCCGACCATGAAATACCGGTCTGGTGCCAGCGGTGTGGCCCCTGAGTCCCGGTCGAGGACGCGACAATCAGTCCCAATCGACGTCCATATCAGTGCGTGATCAGTGACGCGAAAGCTTCGAGTTCACGAACGATATTCGAACCAGCCGGCTGCAGGACGATCTCGGTGATTCCTTCGTCCTCCATAGCTTGGACCCGCTTACGGAGGTTATCGACAGTATCGACCCATAAGAGATTCTCCGCCACACTAACCCCTTCGCGAATGATCACTTGGTCGAGTTCGTTGGGGGACACCAGATGTCCTTGGTGGATCGCGAGGTGACGGTACTCGGAGGCAATGCTTTCGATCCCCCGTCGCCATTCAGATCCCCCCGGCAGGGAGTCCACCACTGTTGCTCCGCCTCGTTCGTATGCAATGTGGTAGATCGCGGCCAACTGAGCGCTGTACGCATCGATGGCACGCGCGGACATGGGAAGCTCGCCTTCGTCGAGGACAGTGCCGAAGACCAGCAGTGACTTCGCGGGCAGTTTCTCGACCGCTGTTGCATGAGGGGTAGGCGCGAAGAATGCTCCGTCCCCGTACCTGTTGGCTACTGCAAAGCCTTTCGGTCCATCGGCTGCGATCCAGATCGGCACCGAAATGGGATGCGAAGCCACGAAACCCTGCGGATGTTGCATCTGAATCTTGCGGCCATCCCAGTCCACGACGTCGCCGCGGAGGAGCCCTCGCAGCGCGGCAACGTAGGCTTCAACCTCCGCCCATTTCATAGCACGGTGGCCGAGTGCCATGCGTCCACTGAACCCGGTGCCGACGGCGAGAGACAATCGCCCCTCGCTCAGAGCCGCCAGACTTGCGACGGCCCCGGCCGTGACCATCAGGTGACGCAGGCTCGGCACCAGCACCCCCACTCCTAGTCCGATTGTGCTGGTGCGATCGGCAGCGCGGGCGAGGGTCACCCAAGGGTCGACGTAATATGCGGGTGAGTCATAGCACCATGCACGACGAAAGCCCAGATCCTCGGCAACAGCTATGTGGGTCGGGGTGTCATTTGAGGGTGCAAATGCGACTGAAATTTCCATTGTCTGCGTCCTTTCCCAGAGAAGCGAGTTTCAGATGGTGAGGTGGCCCGGTCACCGAGTTCGAATCGGTGACCGGGCTGGGAGCAGCTTTACGGGCGCTGAAAATCGACTGGGCAGTCCCGGTGCCAGCAGCGGGTAACCCATGAGTGGTCTATCCGACCGATAACCGTTACGGATGGATGGTGCTGCCGTCGCCGGTTTCTGTGCCGCTTCGATGTGGACGACGGCCGCCTCCGCATCTTCGCCGGGATCGCGCTGATCACCGATGCCGTTCCGAGGAGAAGCACTCGACGTAGTCGTTTTGCGTGCACCGCGTCGCCTGCTTCCCCTTGGCCGTGCACGTATAGGCTGTCCTCCGTCACCAACAACGGCTCATCTGCCGCGCCACGGACGCCACGAAGGTGTTGCACGGGCGCGCTACGCCTGCCCCGCAGGGAAACGGTGCGGTTGAACGTTACGACTGCGGTCCTGCGAGGGCATCGATACGGTCGACCCTGGAGGATTGAAAGGCAATCCCCTAAAGGCCTGCCCCTGTCGTCGGTGACCGGCCGTCCGCAAGCATGCCGGGACCGGTGTCACCGACGTCGTGGCTTCAGACAGTTGACACTCGACCGAGTGTATGGGCGGTGACAGTTGACTCACGCATTGCCATGGTCACGAAGGAAGGCGCCGATCCGCTCGGTCGAAGCGAGCGCTTCCGGGTGGAAGGAAAAGATCGGCCAGATGTGGGGAAGGCCCTCGCCGATCTCGAGACGCACCTCGGTACCGAAGTTCTTCATGCTGTCCACCAGGCGGATGGAGTCGTCGTGCAGCCCCTCATCCGTGCCTACGAGAACGAAAGTCGGCGGCAGATCCGAATGGTCGCCGTGCAGGGGGGAGGCCACAGGATGTTTGCGGTCGAGACCTCCCAGGTATAGCCCGCCCATCTGCTCGACGAGCACGGCGGCCGGCAGCGGGTCGAGATGAGCACGCTCGACGAGGGATGCGCTCTCGCCGGACAGATCGGTTACCGGAGACAACACTGCAACCGCCTCGGGCAATACCTCTCCGGTATCGCGCAAGGTGATCAGCGCCGACATCACCAGACCGCCACCAGCGGAGTCGCCGACAATGTAGACGTTCTTCACGTCCGCTTGGGCTCGTGCGAAGCGGTACGCGGAGACGACGTCGTCGACGGGAGCGGGGTAGGAGTGTTCCGGGGCGAGGCGGTAGTCGATCACCAGTGAACGTAGGTTGCCCGCCTTCGAGAGACGGTAACCGAATTCCTGGTAACCCGTGGCGCTGCCCATGCTCCAGCCGCCGCCGTGAACGACGATGGCGATCGAGTCCGGTGATGCCCCAGGGGCACTGACCCAAAACGACGGCACACCATCGGCGTCTACTGCTTCGACAGCTGCGTCTGCGGGCAGCTCGAAAGTAGCGCACACGTCGTCGTACACGGCCCGGTACTCATCGATCGTTGCCTCTGGGTTGGCAACGAGCGATGCGAGCAGCTGCTTGATGCGAGCGGTTTCGGCGTCAACGTTCATGCTGGACTCCTTGGGATGATTCGAACCCTGCGGCCCGGGATGTCTGTTCATCCTCGACCGAAGGTGGCTCTGGTCGATGTCGCATATCGCTACGTTTGAGCGGTTTACCGCGCGAGATAGCCCCCGTCGACCGGCACGAAGGCACCGGTCACGAACGACGCCGCGGGTGAGGAGAGGAATACGACAGCCGAGGCGATCTCGTCCGGACGAGCAAGACGCCTCAACGGGTGTGATGCTGCGATACGTTCACGCCATTCCGGCGGCCTGGAGGCAAGCATCGGACTGTCGACGAACCCCGCACCGACTGCATTCACGCGGATCCCGCGATCGGCGTAGTCCAAGGCTGCGCTCTTGGTGAGTCCGACCAGAGCGTGTTTGGATGCCACGTAGCTGCCGGCTCTTTCGGTGCCCACTGCCCCCATCACGGAGGCGAGATTGACCACGGCACCGTTCTCTCTCATCTTCGGTAATTCTGCACGCAGACAATAAAAGGCACCGTCGAGATTGACCGTCAGCACTTTGCGCCATGAGGCGTCATCGATGTCTCCGAGGCGGGACATAGCAGGCGTTCCGATTCCGGCATTGTTGATGGCAATGTCGAGACCGCCGTAGTGTGAGACAGCAAAATCCACCATACGATGCGCGCCGGCAGGGTCAGAAATATCGACTTCAATTGCAGTACATTGCTTGCGGAAGTCGTAAGCCACACGTTCGGCGCGTTCTCCCGAGATGTCTGCGACGACCACGAATGCGCCATGCGTGACCAACTGGCGCACACATGCTTCGCCGATCCCTGAGCCTCCGCCGGTAACGACCGCCACCTTGCCCCCGAGATCGATGTTCATGCGACGTGGTCTCTCGTCGAAAGATCTCCGAGGCGGCTTCCTCGGCTCCGAACTGCGCTCGAACGAGCCCACCGCCTCATGCGTTCGTCACCTCGATCTCTTCCATCGTCACCGGGTTGGGGGTGTTCGGGACTTTGATTCCGGCGACAGCATTGCGAAGCGCCCCGATGTTCTTGTTGCGCTTGGGATAGGTACGGGGCACTTCGTCAACTACGACGTATAAGCGGGGCCGCTTCCACCGTTCCATGGTCGCCAGGCAATGGGTATTCAATGCATCGCGAACTTCTGCAGATGTCATCGGCTCTGTGGTAGCAACGAACGCTGCCGCGCACTGGCCGAAGCGCTCGTGGTCTGCTCCGATACAGGCGACGTCTGCGACGATTGGTGACGAGCGCAGGGTTTCCTCGACCTCGACAAGTGAGAGCTTTTCCGCACCCGAGTTGATGACCTCGTCCGTTCGTCCACCGACCCAATAGAATCCGTCTTCGTCGAAGTGCGCGAGGTCCTTGGTGCACAACCATCCGTCCGCGGTGAACGAGCGCGCGTCATCATCCGGATCGAGGTAGCCAGGCGTCACGACGTCGCCTCGGATCTGAATCTCGCCTTCGTGCCCGGGGTCCGTGACGAGATTTCCGCTGTGAGGATCGACCAAACGGACCTCGCAGAATTCACGGTTGGGCCGGCCCGATGATCCCGCAGGAGCTTCCCGATCGGCGTCGTAGTAGAGCGGCGGCACGAGGACGCCAACGGGCATTGTCTCTGTCATGCCGAAGGCATTCACCGGCCGCATACCTCGGTCGAGTAATTCCTGTTGCAACGCGGCAGGGACCGCTTCGCCGGACAGGTTCGTTTTCACCCCACCGACAGGTAGCGTCTCCCAGCGGGGGCTGCTCATAAGATCGCGCACCATCGTGGGAACCAGGAAGTAGATCCAGGTCGGGCGCTCCTGTTCGATGAGATCCGCCATCCGGTCACGATCCCATCCGCCCATCCAAATCTGTGTGGCTCCGGCCAGCACCCACTTCACCGCGTCGTGGATTCCACCACTGTGGAACATGCTGATACATGCGAGGTTGACATCGGAACTCTTGATGCCATGCCAGAAGACGGTGGCAAGCGCCGAAGCACCGAGGGAACCATGGGTGAACTTCACCCCCTTGCCCGGACCGGTGGTGCCGGAGGTGAAGTTGACGGCGGCAAGGTCGTCGTTCGATCGAGGGACGATCCTGACGTCTACTGGATCCTCCGAGGTCAGCACGTCATAGGCGCCCAGTCGATGACCGTCCTGAACCACGGTTTCGTCCAGGACGACAAGTCTCTCGAGTGATGTCTGCGCGAATATGTTCTCTGCCGTCTCCAGGTGTTCTCGGACGGTGACCAGTGTCCGAGACCGGCACGTGCGGACGGTCTGGATGAGGCGCTCGATCTCCTGGATACGGCTGAGGGAGGTGAAAACGCCTCCGATCTTCATCGTGGCGTAGAAGGCGGCGACGTGGACGTGATCATCGGGAAGAAGTGCCACGACGACTTCGTCGGTCGATACATCACAGCGGTCTCGGAAAAAGGCTGCGAGGCGATCCGTGGTGCGATGGAGCTCTTGGTAGGTGCACCGAGAACCATCAGCCGATACGATCGCAGTCTTCTCGGGCCACTCCCAAGCAGCACGTTCGAGCCACCAGGCCAGATTCATGTCATCAACTCCTGAGCTTGCGTGTCACCGGCCGTGAACCGGGGCACGAGGTCTGTGGTATCTGTGCTCATCGAACACCTCCATTGACCGGACGAGATGTCGCGCTTCGCTACAGCTCCTGCAGGACTTCTTTCTAGGTGGACTCAGGCCGACGTCTTTCCATCAGGCGTAATCACTGCTCGGCCCCTCAGATCGCCGTTCATCATGCGGCGGTATGCCTCCACCCCTGATTCGAGGTCGAAGCGCTCTACTTCAGTATGGATCACGCCCTGACGCGCCAATTCGATGAGTTCGATCAGTTCGGGGCGGCTCCCCCAGTAGGTAACCGCTACGTTCGTTTCGTAGGCCCCGCGGAAGAACCCCACTTCCGCCGCGGCCCGACCGTCTCCGACGCCGACGATCGTGACATCGGACTGCGAGCCGGCAACGGCCATCGCAAGATCGATGGTGGCTTGTACGCCGACGAAATCCAGAACGAGGGTTGCCCCGCCTGTCCCTACGGCCCGGCGCAACTGCAGGGGCGCTTCTGAATCGGAAATGACGACGTCGTGAGCGCCGACTGCGCGTGCTAGGTCGAGTTGGTCTTCCGATTGGTCAACAGCCACGATATGGGTTGGGGACAGGTGCCGCAGTAGCTGGATGGCGATATGTCCCAGTCCGCCAATTCCGATCACGACGGCAACCGAGCCCGGGCGGAGTTTGTTTAGGGACCGCTTAATGGCGTGGTAGGGAGTCAGACCCGCATCGGTCAGAGGAACCGTTGCTACCGGATCCAGCTCCCCGATCGGCACGAGATGGCGAACAGAGTCGACGATCATGAACTCGGCAGCCGCACCCGGGGCACCCAAACCTGGTGGCCGAATCTGTAATTCGGCTGCTCGCGCACAATAGTTCTCCATGCCCTGCGCACAGTTCAGGCACGTGCCGCACCCCCACGGTCCGTAGACCACGACATTGGTGTCGATATCGATACCGTCGACGCCCGCACCCAGTTCGACAACGCGGCCTGCGGCTTCGTGACCAAGGGTGAGCGGTAGTTCCCCGTAGCGAGACAGAAATCGTTCCTCGGACAGACCCATGACGAAGGCATCAGAATGGCAGACTCCGGCCGCAGTAATTTTGAGGAGGACCTGGCCGGGCCCAGGGACTGGTCGAGGAATATCGACTAGTTCCGGTCCACCACCGATCCGGGTGTATTGAATTGCTCGCACGTGTTCTCGCTTTCGATGTCTATCGCGATGCCAATGTGTAATTACCTCGGCGAGACGAGCACAGCCGTGGGCCGACGGCTCTCCGCTGTCGAGACCACTCTCGGGTCACCCGGGGACCGGGATCCCGAGGGGGTCCGACTCCGGGGACTCTGCGATGCCGAACGATGCGATCCGGTCGACGGCGATGACCGCAGCTGCCAGCATCCACGAGACCGGGATGACGAACAGGCACTCAATTATTCTGTTCACGTGGTTGCTCCTTGACACCATTGGTCGGGTTGAAGTGCGAGGCCGGCTCGTCGCACTGGCCGTTGACGAGACGTCACGCGGATCTCTCATCGCCTTGGTGCGGTTATTTCTCGCGAATAGCCAGCGGCACAGCCGAGTTCGATCGCAACGTCAGTGGCTGCGGGGAAGGCCGAGCATGTGCTGGGCGATGTAGTTGAGGACCATCTCGTTGTTCAGGGGGGCGACCCGCAGGATGCGGACCATCGGCTGCAGTGTGATGACATCCGTCTCCTCGTCGAATCCGGAGCCACCGTGCGCTTGGATCGCGGCATCCACTGCCTCATAGGATGCCTCCGAGGCAAGATATTTGGCGATGTTCGCGTCGTCGCCGGCATTCGCACCCCGGTCGTACTGCTCTGCTGCCCTGTAGGTCATTACGCGCGCAGCGTCGAGGTGTGCTCGTGCTTTGGCCAGCGGATGCGAGACTCCTTGGTAGGTCCCGATCGGTGTTCCCCATGGGGCTCGTTCACGCGCGTAGGCAACCGCCTTCTCGAGCGCCCGGTAGCCTAGGCCGAGCGTCCAGGCCGCGATCACGACGCGTTCGGCATTGAGGGAGTCGAACATACCCGTCAAGCCTTTGCCTTCCTCGCCGATCAATGCTTCCGGCGGCAGGACGACATTGTCGAACCAGACGTTGAACTGGTCTTCGGGTGCCTTCCAGTCGATGTTCATCGCTGTCATGGATACCCCCGGTGTCTGTCTGGGCAGGACGAAAACGGAGATCCCGTCACTTTTCCGGGTGACCTCGTTGGCCGGGGTCGTGCGCGCGACCACCATGATATGGGTCGCTTGATCAGCGCCGGAGATAAAGACTTTCTGACCGTTCAGAACGTATGTGCCGTCCTCTTGACGTCGAGCCAGCGTCCGCATCGCGAAGCTGTTCGTCCCTGCATCCGGCTCGGTAATAGCGAAACAGAACGTTTGCTCACCGGTCAGCGTCGGAGTGACAAAGGATTCGATCTGTTCCGGAGTTCCGTTGCGGATGACCGCCTGACGAGCGAAAGCGGTCAGGGAGAACAACATCGGTGGTGTCCCCGCTCGGCTCATTTCTTCCATCACGGTTGCGGTGGCAGCAAGACCGCCACCGGAGCCACCGAGTTCCTCCGCAACGCCGAGGGCGAACAGGCCCTGAGCGCCCATCGCCTCATACATCTCTTCCGGCGCGGCGCCGCGACGTGTGCAGTCCATGTAATAGTCGCGATCCCACTTTCGGGTCACGCCCGCCACGGCATCGCGAACAGCATTCAGAAATTCTTCGTTCTCGGACATAAGTGTTTCCTTGGTGCAGGGGATAGGTGGGTAGACAGGTCGGTGTGTACGAAGTGAAGGTTCACCGACCGAAGAATGTCGGCGTGCGCTTCTCCTTGAAGGCGGCCACGCCTTCCTGAGCATCGGACGAGGTCAATACGCGACTGTTCAGTGCATGTTCGAGGGCAAACGAATCCGCCAGAGACATACTGCGTACCGCAACCTCTTTCGCCGTACGTGTCGCCACGGGGCCGTTCTCCGCAATCAGACGAGCGACGCTCATTGCTTGCGGCAGCACATCCTCGGGATCGACGACATGGTTGATCAGGCCGACGTCGGCAGCACGTTCTGCCGTGATCGATCTGCCGGTCAGCAACAGTTCCATCGCTACGGCCCAGGGAATCTGATGGGGAAGACGCACATTGGATCCTGATCCGGCGATCAACCCCCATCGGACCTCGGCAAGGGCGAAGATGGCATCGGTAGAGGCGATGCGGATATCCGTCCCAAGGAGAATTTCGAACCCAGCACCGATGCATGCGCCTCGGACTGCAGCCACAACCGGAGTGAATACTGAGCTCAGAAAGCGTGCGGTCGGATCAGGGTTGAGAATGTCCCACCCGGCGTCCATGATCGCAGGCAGCAAGGTTTTCAGGTCGCCGCCGGCCGAGAAGGCCTTTCTGCCGGCGCCAGTGAGGACGATCGCGCGGACCGCAGGATCCGCGTCCAGCATCCTGGTAGCTTCGACGAAGTCTCTGACCATATCCAGTGTCATGGCATTGAGCTGATCGGGTCGGTTGAGTGTGACGACTCCGATCGGTCCTTCGATTGCTACGTCGATGGACCCGTCCTTGCGAGAGTCCGCGTCGACGTTCTGCGTGTCTTCCGCTGCCACTTGTTCCCCGTTCGTGGAATCCTCGCCGCTTGCGGTGTTGAGCGGCTCTCTGCAATCCCATAGTGGTGGGGCGCGACCTCCGGAGCACGCAGGTGTTCTCTAATGCGACACAAACGCGGATTGTGAGCACGCGGAAGGCTTCAGCGACAGCGCTTACAGCCCTCCAGGGGAGGTTCGATCCCGCCGAATCGTCGACTTTCCGGTACTCAACTCGGATATGGCCAACAACGTCTCCGTCATCAACGAGCGAACGTCGTCCTTCGACAAGGTGCGGGCTTCGAGCCACTCCTCCGTCGCGGTACTGACCAGAGACTGAAACGCTCGCAGACGAGCACGCGCGGCATGGTCGGATTCCGGCATCCCGAGCATGGACATCAACCGGTCCACCCAGGCACGAGATCCTCGTTGGAGCAACTCAGCGATCTCCTCGTCATGAGTATGAGCGCCCGCGCGCCGCAGAGCCATGAACGTTTCGCGATTCGCTTCTGCCAGATCCAGCCAGTCCGCGAACAGACGGTCGACTCGCGTAGCTATCGTTGAGCCGTATTCATTTTCCGGCAATCGGAGGGTGGCAAACTCCCTCATGACGGCGAGGTAGAGTCCTCGTTTGTCGCCAAAGTGATAATTGAGGTTGGTCCGCGTTGTGCCGGCTGCAGCGGCAAGTTCAGCCGTGGATACCTGATCGAAGGGTTTCTTGGCAAAGACCGACATCGCGGCGGCGATCATCCGCGTACGACGATCTGCTGCATCCAACCGAATCCGTGGGGCCGCCTTGCCATCTACGGTCAAGATTCCCCTCCATCAACGGATTACAAACCTCAAGGATTCACGGCGTGTATGACCACGGTACAGAGTACCTATCCCGTGGATACCGGGCACGACCCCCGGTTCGATTCGGTTCGACCTCTGGAGTCTGATCACTCGGCCACCCGAATGATGTCGCTTCCCGCCAGGATCGGAGAGCTGATCTCTCCCACCCCCAGTCAAAAGTTCGAAGAGGACAGGTCGATCCCCAGCGCTCGAACCTTGCGATAGAGCGTCGATCGTGCAATCCCGAGCGCGTCGGCAGCGACCCGCTTGTTGCCGCGGGCCTTGTGGAGTGCGTCCATGATTGCTTTCGCCTCGGCGTGCTCCAAGCCGACAAGTTCTCGTCTGCCCGCTTCCGCTCGGATCCGGGGAGGAAGGTCCGTGGCACCGACCGTGGGCCGCCGATGCCGGACGAGCACTTCTCTTACGGCAGCATCGAGCGAGGTGATGTTGCGGGTCCATTGGACGCGGCTCAGTGTCTGCACAGCATCGGGCAGCCAGCGGACCGATCGAGCGGGCGGTACGTGCCGCATGGTCAGCGCATCGAGAAGGAGGGGGAGGTCCTGAAGTCGTGCCGACAAGGACGGAACCTCGATGACAGTATCGAACCATTCAGTGATCGCGGGAGAGTCGTCCGCGCGCATCGTCGCGGTCACCTGCACTCCCCTGGCCGAGGCCTGATCCAGTACTCGGGCGACTGCCGGAGATTGCTTGCCTTCGAGGTGGTCTAGTCGTCGTAGAACGAGTGCAGGCGCTCCAGCGGAAAGTGCGGCGCGAACGTTGTCGAGCCAACGTTCGAAATTCGCGTTCGTCTCGCATCCTGCGTCGATAACGACCGGATTGTCTCCGCTTATGGCAGTTGCGATTGCCAGCTTCCCTACGCCTGCATCCCCGACGAGCAATTTCGTTTGGCGCTCGGCTTCATTAACGTCGTGGCACAGCCGTCGCCAGGCGTCGCTACGTCCGACCAGCCCTCGAATAGGTGTCGCGCCGTATCCTTTCGGTAGCAATGATCCGACGCAGGCCGGTTCGGGCTTGACGCGCAGAACCGCTCCCACGGGACGGGAGTTGTCGAGCACCTTGATGACGTTGACGAGGGCCGTTGTGCCGTCGCCGAGGGTTACAGTTGCCTGGGGGTCCGCCGAATTGTGCAGCACGTTGGAGGCATGTTCCCAGAGCAGGGCCTGGTCGACGGAACTGAACCGGCGTGATGCTGCCGCGTTGCTGATCACGGTCTGTTCATCCAGGCACATGACGGGGTGACGGGCGTCGCGGTTCTCGGCGAGGTAGGCGTTCATGAGCACCTGTTCGCGTCGTGAGGCAGTCTCGAGCAGCGCTCGCTCGATGTCCGAGGCGAGGTCGGTGACCCACCCTTGCAGGATGGTACTGGTGTCTTGCAGCCGGACTGTCAGATTGAGCGACCCGATCAATCGTCGCGTGATCGGGTGTCGGATCGGCGCACCAGCGCAGGTGAAGTCCAGCAAGCCCTCCGAGAAGTGTTCCGGACCCGCGACCGTGACACTTCTGCCGGTTTCCAGAACGATACCGCCACTGGTGGTGCCCACTGTGGCTTCGCCGAGCATGTAGTCCGGAGCGATGCAGCGCGCATCCAGGATGGACGCGAAGCCGTTGTCCTCAACCCATCGACTGAGGAGTCGACCGGAGGAATCTGTCATTGCGAGACTGCAACTCGACTGGGACAACGCCGCCTTGCGGCGCTCGAGAACGCTTTCCGCCACCCGACGCAACTGCACATTGGTGTCCTCACAGCCCATAAGAGGCGGAGAGCATCGATCAGGTCCCAACCCGTGCAGTAATGACCGTCGCCACGATTCCACAATCTGTGGACGTACGCCCGCCACGGTTGTTGTCAGGCTCGTGGGGTTCGAAAGCACGCGCTCCCGGGCGGCCAATACCAGCTGGTGACCTCCTGAATTCGTCACGGCGCCCCTTTCGGATATGTGTGGACCGCATCAACGACACGGACGTTGTGAACTGCATCACCACTATGCCTCTTACTGACATCAACGTCAATAGCGGCGATCAGTTCGAACAACGGTCACCCTCACGGGCGCGTCGCGCGCACGAGCCATTGGCTCGGCGAGGCCCCAGGGAGGTGAGTGGATGACTTCGGCACTACTGCACGGGGCGGCGACTTCGACAGACGGCGACTGTTTCCGGATGGAACACGGACGGTCCCTTCGGTCGGCGGATGAGTCGATAACCCTTCCCATCCCGAAGGACCGTCCGCCTCCCTTACTCGCCCCCAAGGGTGCCTACACCATCAAAGCCCACTACCGAACGAGTGAGCTTCGGATACCCCGAGGAAGAGAACAGCGACGACACGAGTCGTCCGACGGGCACCCGCAAAGGGGCGGGGCACCGTCAGTTGTGAGGGATCTTGTAAGGAGCGGACCCACCCGCGTCGATGACGTGGGTTGTTCCGGTGATGCAGCGCGCTTCGTCGGAGGCGAGATACACCACCGAACTGCTGACTTCCTCGGGTTCGGTCCACGGGACCCTCAAGGCGTTCATGTGCGTGAAGCCTTCCTTGGCCTGCTCTTCCGTCGCGTTCGCGATATGAGGGAAGAACAGGTTGTAGATCGCCGGATTGTTGAGCATCGGGGTATTGACCGTGGTGGGGTGGACCGAGTTGACGCGGATGTTGTACGGAGCAAGCTCCACCGCCAAGGCACGCATCAGCCCCGTAACGCCATGCTTGGCCGCTGTGTAGTGAGCCAGATTGGAGTACGCCACCAAGCCTGCAACCGAGCTGGTAAGGACGATCGAGCCGCCCTGCCCCCGGTCGATCATCGCAGGAATGGTTGCTTTGGCCGTCTTCCACACGCCGGTCAAGTTGATGTCGATCACATCACCCCACTGATCTTCGTCGAGTTCCCACGCCGGACCGAAACTGACGATGCCGGCATTCGCAATCACCACGTCGATTCCGCCGAACATCGTCACCGCATCGCGCACAACCTCTTGGAGTCCTCCGAGATCGCGAGTGTCGACCTCGCGGAAGAGCACTCGCCGTCCTGCAGCCTCCACCAATCGGGCGGTCTCCGTCAGATCATCCGGACTCGCAAGCCCATAGGGCGCCGACCCGATCGACGCACACAAGTCCACCGCGACAATGTCAGCCCCTTCCTCTGCGAGACGTAGAGCATGCGCTCGCCCCTGACCTCGCGCCGCCCCCGTAATAAAGGCGACCTTGTTTTCCAGACGTCCCATGAGCACTCCTCGCTCCGTACACTCGACGAACAGAAAGTTGTGGCGTACGCCACATCTGGGACGCTAGGGCTGACCGTTTACCGGCGGATGTCGCGTTCTGCAACACGTGACCGAGCATCCAGACCTGTGCACCTCTGTGGAACCGCCGGTGCAGGGCACTTCGGCAACGCCACATCGGCTGTAGCGATCTGCGACATCTACGCCACCCCAATCAGGGGTTGCATGGCTCACAGATGCAGTCCCCTAGTTCGATCAGCGACTGAAAGGTCCCACGACCCATGCCATCAGAGATGAACGCTACAAATGTCGCTCGACACGGTGCAGACGTCGACGCCGTCGTCGTGGGCGCCGGATTCTCCGGCCTGTACATGACCCACAAACTGCGCAACGAGATGGGGTTGTCCGTCCGCGGCATCGAAGCCGGCAGCGGCCCCGGCGGCGTGTGGTACTGGAATCGCTATCCCGGAGCGCACACCGACAGCCTCCACTCCATCTACCGGTTCACCTTCGATCCAGCCCTGATCGAGGAATGGTCGTTCGACAAGCGCTACCCCTCCCAGCAAGAAGTGCACCGATACCTGGAGTTCGTTGCAGACCGATTGGATCTGCGACGTAGCTTCACCTTCAACAGTCGCGTCGTGTCGATGCACTACGACGAGGACCGCACCGTCTGGACCGTCACCACAGACACCGGCGAGACGATCACCTCCACCTACGTCATCACGGGTATCGGACTGCTGACAGCCCCCAACCTCCCGTCCATCAAGAATCTTGATTCGTTCCAAGGGGAGCGGTACTTCGCCGGAAAGTGGCCGGAGAAGGTCGATCTTGCAGGCAAACGGGTAGGCCTGATCGGCACCGGCTCGACCGGGATCCAGATACTTCCCATGGTGGCCGAAGAAGCCGCACACGTCTCGGTTTTTCAACGGACCCCCAACTACGTTCTGCCCGCGCAGAACCGACCACTCACCCAGGACGAAAAGGACGAAGCGCGGGCACACTACCGCGAAATCGCACAGCACATCCGCCAGCATCCTTTCGCGATGCGCTTCACGCCGTCAGGACTCAACGCGCTCGATGTCGATGCCGCGACACGGAAGGCCGTCTACGAAGAGGGGTGGAAGAAGGGCGGTTTCTACTTCATGTTCGAAACGTTCGACGACATCCAGATCAACGAAGCCGCCAACGAAACCGCTTGCGAATTCATTCGTGAGAAAATCCGAGAAATTGTCAAGGATCCCGAAACTGCCGAAAAACTGACACCACGCGGCTACCCGCTCGGAGCAAAGCGTCCACCGGCGGGCACCAACTACTACGAGAGTTTCAATCGCGAGAATGTCACGCTTGTCGATATCAGCAACGACCCGATCGTCGAGGCCACCCGTGACGGTCTTCGAACAGAATCCGCGGAGTTCGACTTCGACGTCCTTATCTTCGCCACCGGATTCGATGCCTCGACCGGCGCCTTCATCGACATCGACATCCGCGGGCGAGACGGGATGAGCCTGTCCGAGAAGTGGGAAAATGGTCCGCTCACCAACCTCGGACTGAGCACCGCAGGATTCCCGAACCTCCTCATGATCACAGGTCCACTGGCTCCGTTCGCCAATCTCGTACCGGTGATCGAAGAAGCGGTGGACTGGATTGCCGCGTGCATCGCCCACCTCCGTAAGAACGGGCTCACGACCATCGAATCCAGCGAGGCCGCAGAACAAGCGTGGGCGCAACACGCCACCGACATCGCCAACATGCTCGCGGCAGGCAAGGGTGAATCCGTACACACATGGTTCGCCGGGGCGAACGTCGACGGGAAGACTCACGCGATCAACGTGTACTTCGGCGGCGCCAATGCATATATCGACGCAATTCACTCGTCAGCCGAAAACGACTTCGACGGCTTCGTCCTGAAATAGCGGGCAATTTCAGTCCGCGCCGCGTCGGACGATACAGGAACCGAAGCGCTGTACCCATCGAACCTGTGAACATCGCTACCTTTAGTTTCCCGATATGACACGAAGGACGGACATAACCATGATCTCCGAGACAATTTCCTGTCGACTGAATCGAGGGCGAGAATGAACGACGACGTCTACGTGGTCGGCTCGTCCTGGACGGACGTCAGCGGCGATACCGATCTTCAGCTCGACGAAGCCGTCTTCGCCAGCTGCTCGGAAGCGCTACGAAATGCCGGTATCCGCCGGCACCAGGTCGGATTTTCGGTAACCAGTTCTCTGGACCTCTACGACGCGCGCTCCATCTCGAATGCACTGACCGCTCCCGCAGCGGCGGCCTACCTCGGCGACGAGGTGCGGGTGGAAGGGGACGTCAGCAATTCGATCATGCTGGCCTCGGCCACCCTCGTGTCGGGCAGCGTAGATTTCGCAATTGTTGTAGCGGTACATGTTCCGGAGATCGGAAGCGTCGCGGAACAGGACGTGCGCAAGCTCCGCGAGCACGTCAGCAGTTACACATTCGACTCGCACCTCGACCGACCGGTAGGAATGACCTCCGATGTCACTCTGGGCCTGCACGCTGCCTCGCTACTCGACGCTGGGACAGTCGACTGGACCGAGATGACCGAGCGGACCGCCGACGATATCAACCGTGGTGCCCGGCGATCACGACCGCGGCGAGGTCCGGTTTCCACCACCGACGTTGCCCAGTCCCCGATGACCGTGGCCCCGTTGACCCAGTTGATGCTGCCGGCCTCATCCGCCGGTGTCGGAGCCTTGATTCTAGGACTCGGTGTGTCCGCGAGGCGCTGCCCGCAACCCCTCGCGCGGTTGTCCGGCTGGGGCACAGCGACCAGCCGACCCAGCTCGGATCCGCGATGGCTCTCCGACCCATGGGAGGCCGCGACGACCGCACGTAAGCGCGCATACGCGCGGGCCGGCATCACCGACCCGGCGACACAGGTCGGCTCGGTCGAAATGACGGACTTGAGTCCCGCGCTGAGCCCGGGTCTTCTCGAAGCATTGGACCTCGAGTCGCTTTCCGGGGATCGGGTGAATCCTTCGGGCGGGGTACGCAGTAATTTTCCGGGCATTGCAAACGGACTGCTTCGCGTGATCGAGGCAACCGAGAACCTCGACTCCGGTCACGAGGGCGCCGCCGTAGTGCACGCCGCAGACGATTTGTGTGGCCTCGTGACTTCGACAAGCAATGTTCTCGTATTGGAGGCACCGTGAAGGATCATGCAGTAATCAGTGGCGTCGGCCTCACGAAGGCCACCTCACCGCGGCGGCAAACGATGTCGAAGTACGAGCTGTGCAGACTGGCTGTCGACCGAGCGATCGAGCACTCAGGTGTCTCCCGAACCGACATCGACACCGTCATCATCGGTGATATTGCAGGTTTCGAGGCCTCGAGTGTTTCCGCCAAGACCATTGCACCTCATCTCGGACTGTCCCCGATGACGACCGTCATCCCCATCTCGACCGGCGGTACGTCCGGTGGGCACCTACCCAATCAGGCGGCCACGCTGATCAAAGCAGGGTTCGCGGAGCGGGTGCTGTGCGTCGCACCGAATACCTTCGACGGTCCGGTCGACCTACAGGCCGTCATCAACACGAACTCACCGATGATCATGGAGCAACCACTGGGAATGGGTGCTTCCCATATGGGTGCGTTCTTCCCCGGTGCGTACCAGGATGCCTACGGCATCAGCGACGAGGACCTGATGATGGTCGCGACGAAAAACCGTGCCGATGCCGACTTCAATCCATATGCACATGTGAACAGCACCCTCGACGATGAGCATGCGGACCGGATGATCTCGACACCGCTCCGCCTGGGGATGACCTGCCCGGTGTCCTCGGGGGCGATTGCCCTGGTCGTCACCGCCGAAGGTCTCGCCCGGACGGAATCACCGAATCCGCTGGTACGGATCTCCGCGCATGGATCGATCAGTGACGGGTATCTCGGCGGCAAACGTCGCGATTTCTCCAAGTTCGAGGTTGTGGAAATCATGGCTCGGCGGGCATATCGAGACGCTCAGATTCTCAACCCGTTGGACGAGTTGGACGTCGCCGAGTTGTTCAACCCGTTGGCGCCGATGGAATACATGCTGATGGAGGCCTTCGGACTGTGTGAGTACGGCACGGCACCACAACTGGTCAAAGACGGCACGACGCGATTCGGTGGCACCCTGCCGGTGAACCTGTCCGGCGGCATCGTGTGCACCAACCCAGGACTCGCGGGACAGATCGCGCCGGTTGCCCACGTCGCTCTCCAGCTTATGGGCCAATCGGTTACCCGACAGGTCGAGGGCGCGAAGCGCGGTGTCGCGCACAGCGCCGGCGGCACCTTCTTCCAGTTCCACACGATCACCCTCATGGAGCGAGTTGCCTGATGCCGGGCACCCGCCGAATCACTCCCACGCAACAAAGGATGAGACGATGACTCAAACCACCACCTCCGACACCTTGATCCACGATGTCCATTGGGAGATCGACTACAAGGTCCGGCTCGGCCAGGCGTGGACCCGGTTCATGCGCGGTCTGCAGAACAAGGAATTGTGGGCCACCCGCACCAACGACGGGGCGCGGACATACCTGCCGCCCCAGACTTACGACGAGGCGACCTTCGAACCGATCACGGAGTGGGTGCAGGTCGAGCCGGTGGGAACTCTACGTGCGTCGACAATCGTGTACCAGGGTTTCGAGGGTGGACCTACTGCACCGTACGCGGTGGGCGCGATCGAAATCGACGGCACCGATTCACTTCTCATGCATTTCATCGGTGGAGTGGACCTGACCGATCCCGATACGGCTCGTGCGCGGTTGCGCTCCGGGACTCGGGTTCGTGCGGTGTGGGCCGACGAGCGTAACGCGGAGATCACCGACATCCGGCATTTCGTCGTAGAGGACTGAGCTTCGTCTCGACGCGGTGTGTCTGCCTACAGACATAGCAGACACACCGCCGACCCGACTTCCAACACTGAGGAACCCCCCATGCGACAGACTCTGCGGGAAGCTTTCGAGCACTCCTTGCGCCTCCATGCTTCGTCGCCGGCGATCGAATTCGACGGGCGCCAACTCACCTACGCCGAGATCGATCGCTGGTCCGCATCCATGGCCGACAACCTGCGAGCCCTCGGGGTGGCGCCCGGGGATGTCGTGGCGATCTACATGAGGAATCGTCCGGAGTTCCTCGTTCTCGACGTCGCAGTCGCGCGCATCGGCGCGGTCAAACTTCCGCTGAACTATATGCTTCCCCGCTCATCGGTTACCCACTGCCTTCGCAAAGGTGCAGCCAAACTACTCGTCACCGACACCGACCTCCTCGACGAGGCATCCGGGGCAGTTCAAGATCTTCCCAACATCACGATCGTGGGACTCGCCGAGTGCGCATCGCGCACGCACGCGCACCTGCCGACGATGTGCTCCCTCCCAGCACCCGGAACTGCAGTTCCGGAGCTACCGGAGTTCACGTCCGGCGAGGTCGGCGCGACAAGCCCTGCTGCGGTGTACTTCAGCGGCGGCACCACAGGACTACCGAAGGGAATCGTCCACAATCAGGCCTCCACGTTGGCGCTGCATTACGCCCAACTCCTCGAGGCCGAAATCCTGCAGGACGAACGTCTACTTCTGATGACACCCCTCGCCCATGCAGCCGGCCTCTTCGGTCAGTCTGCGCTCATTCGTGGCGCTACGATCGTATTGACGGACGGTTTCGACGCCGAACAGACAGCGAAGCTGCTCACCTCTGCGCGGATCACCTGGACCTTCTTGGTACCCACCATGATCTACCGTTTGCTCGACACCCTTTCCGAGCGCGAAGTCGATCTCGCGATCCGCACTATCGTCTACGGGGCAGCACCGATCTCTCCTGCCCGCCTCGAACAGGCGCTACAGATCTTCGGCCCAGTCTTTATCCAGCTCTACGGTCAGACCGAATCCCCCAATTGGGGTACTCGGCTCTCCAAGCAGGACCACGACATCTCGCGCCCGCACCTACTGAGTTCCTGCGGACAGGCGTCCATCCTGGCTGAGGTCAAAGTTGTGGACGACGATGACGCTCCCCAGAAATCGGGCCGTGCCGGCGAGATATGTCTTCGGACGCCGTATCTCCTCGATCGCTACATCGGAGACCCTGAGGCGACACAGGAGAAGTTCCTCGGTGATTGGATTCGGACCGGTGACATCGGCATGTTGGACGAGGACGGCTACCTTTACCTGCTCGACCGCAAGTCCGACATGGTGATCTCCGGAGGGATGAATGTTTACTGCCGCGAGGTGGAGGACATACTGTCCACCCACCCGGGGATCCGAGTCGCCGCAGTGATCGGAATACCCCATGAGGACTGGGGAGAAGCGGTACACGCCGTAGTCGTCCCTGCACAGTCCGGTCTCGATCCGGCAGAACTCGTCGAGTGGACGCGCGGGAAGCTCGCGTCCTATGCACGACCGAAAACAGTTGAACTGGTCGAACTATTACCTGAAACACCTTTCGGGAAGGTCGACAAGAAGGCCCTCCGGGCAGCCCATTGGAGCGGTCGAGAACGGGAGATCGGATGAACGCCCGGACATGTCAGATACCTGACCCGCGACCACAACTCGCGGAAGGATCGCAGTCCACGATTGCCGGGTGGCAGTGCGCATCGTGTAGGCATCCGTTAGCGCTGCCGGCACCGTGGTGTCCCCTGTGCCATGGCCCACTCGAGACCACGACATGGGGTCCCGGCGGCACCACCTGGGCGGCGACGGTTCTTCGGGTCCCACTACCCGGTCGCACACCTCCGATGATGCTGGCTTACATCGATCTCGATGAGGGACCGCGCGTGCTTGGCCACCTGACCTCCGAGACGAACGAGCGTCCGGAGTGTGGAACCAGGGTGCGGCTCATCGGTGTCACGGCAGCGGGCGATCTGCTGTTCGCACCGAACCAAGACGACAGTTAGAGGAAGGACAGTCCTGTGGATGCGTATGTGTGGGGGGTCGGTACATCCGAGTTCGGTAAACAACCACATCGCAGTGCTTCGGAACTTCTGTGGACAGCAGTGGCAGAAGCACTCCGAGACGCGGAGATAGATCGACCCGACGCCGTATTCGTCGGCACCTGTTTCGGGGAGCCCGGGATCGCGCAGCGGGCTCTGCACCGAATGGGTATCACGGGTTTACCGATTTCGGTTCTCGAGAATGCATGCGCCAGTTCGACACAGGCCTTTCACGAAGCCTGCGTTGCAGTGTCCAGTGGACGGTTCGACACCGTCCTGGTGGTGGGAGTCGAACACCTGACCTCACGGTTCAGCGGAGCGATCCCCGTGGAGCAGACGGACACCGAGGGGCGCACAGGACTTGGATTGCCCGCGTTGTACGCAATGGCTGCTGCGCGATATCAGGACGTGTACGGCGTCTCGGCCGAGGATCTAGCGGCCGTCTCGGTCAAGAACCACGCTCACGGGGTCCATAATTCCCGTGCCCAGCACAGAACGGCGGTCACCCTCGAGGAGGTGTTGGGTTCGCGCATGATTGCCGATCCGTTGACTCTTCTTCAATGCTGTGCCATCGCAGATGGTGCGGGAGCTGCGGTGATCGGCGCGACTCGACGTTCTCAGCGGGATGTCGCTGTCCTTAGCAGCGCATTCAACACGGGGGAACTCTGGGATCACCGAAGCGCGAATGTTTGGGGATATGACCTCGTCGCGCGAACGGCCGGACAAGCGTACGCAGCCGCCGGATGCTCTATTACGGATATCGACGTTCTCGAAATGCATGATGCCTTCACCATCGGCGAGATCGTCACCACCGAGGCGCTGGGTATGGCCCCGACCGGAGAAGGCGCCGCTCTGGCTTCGAGTGGCCACACGTCGTTGGGTGGAAAGCAACCTGTCAATCCGTCAGGTGGTCTGCTCTCACGCGGACATCCTCTCGGCGCCACCGGTACAGCTCAGCTGGCAGAACTGGTCTGGCAACTGCGCGGCGATGCGGGTGCCCGGCAGGTTCCAGATGCGCGACTCGCTCTCCTCGAAACTATGGGCGGTGGAGCCGCAGGAATAGATGGAAATGCCTGTGTAGTAGCAGTTCTCGGGATGTAAAAGAGGAGCGCCAACCGAACATCACCGCGAGCTCCTCCCGCCTAATGCCGCCGCGTCCTTTCGGGCAGAGCAGAAATGCTGCGTCTGAGCATGCTTCGGCAGTTTCATGGCGCATCGACGTCACTGACCACAAACACTGTGGGAATGGCGGGTATGGGTTCAGGACATAGCTGCCGCTGTGTCACGGGGAAATGCTCGCCGGCACCCAGGTCGATGGGCCGAACAATTCGCCGGCACCCCCTGCTCTTTCCGTATCGGCACCGCCTGCGAATCCCTCATCCCCTGCCGCAGCGGTGCCCCGGTTCCGGTGACGACGCCCCTGTCGTTAGGTCGTCACCGGAACCGGCACCACTCTGCTCCCGAACGACTCTCCATGCAGGTCAAGGATGCTTTGAGCAGGCTTAGCGACGACCCCGGGCACCCCTACCGTCTAGGGTCGACGTTGCAGATTCCACTCGTGCCGACTGCTGACGATCGCTCGCGGCGCGACCGCTGTCTCTCGATCCCGTCCCTCACAGGAGCGACGTCCGTGCCGTGCGACGTCTCCGGCGCGCCGAAGTGGTCGGCCTCCCCTATGTTCAGACGCTGTACGGGACCGGACGATCGAACTGCACCTGGCAGGCCTCTCGTACCGGCGAATATGCGCGATGCTCAATGATGACGGCGTCCCTACCCCTGGTGGGGCTGCTACCTGGCACCCTTCGCATCTGGTCCGTCTGGTGAGGACACGCCACTGCAAGGAGCGTGTCGCCCAGGTCAAGGATGCAGCGCAGTCATCTACCGAACCGCAGCGTTCACAGACCTTCCAGCACGGTGAGCAACTCGTCGACCCGAGTCTCAAGCTCGTCGAAGACATCGGTGAGATCCGCGAGACTTTCGTGGTCCCGACGACGAGCGGCAGCACCGCGCTCGTAGTAGGACGAGTCAAGGACGATGTTGGGCTCGACCGAAGTATGGATGTCGCGCTGTGCGAGAACGGGCAGCGGCTTACGTACTGGGGCATGCCCGGAGAGGTGTGCCCGCACCAACGTCGACACCGCTTGCGCGGTCATCGGCTGCGCGTGCGGGAGGTGACCCCAGCGGTCGATCGGACACAGCAGCGGCTGGCGGGTCTGCTCGGCATCGAGCGGATCCGCGACGATGTCGATGGGGTCGGTCAGGTGATGGCGCAGCAGGTGCGTGCCGGGATATTGGTCGAGGAACGTCTGGATCTCTGCCCAGCGCTGGTAGATCCCTACCGCAGGATTGTCCCCGGTCTCGGGATCCGATCCGAGTCGGAACCTCTCGCCGGTCCGGGTGGTGGCGACGAGGGTGTTCCCGTCGAGGCGGAGGTCGCGGCGGCGCAGTCGGGTGAGGTCGGTGAAGCTCATGCCGGTGGCAGCGAGAACCAGCAGTAGGGCGTCGCGGCGGCCGAACAGTCCGCTCGGCCAGCCGGTGGTGGGCAACTCGACGGCGCGCTGCAGCAGTAACCGTCCGAGCCGGTCGAGACGCGAAGCGCGGGTGGTGTCGAGGTGCTGGCGCACCGTCTCGGTCCGCCCGGGCGCGGGGTAGCCGTGATCGGTGTGGACGGCGTTGATCGCCGACAGGCGGCGTCGCTGCGTCGCGACCGCGGCCGGGTGCTCGTGCAGGAACAGTGCCAGGGTCTCCGGTGCGGCGGGAATCGGTCGATGGTCGGCGGCAAGACACCAATCCGCGAACAGCGCCCAGTCGTGCCGGTAGCGACTCGGGATCCGCAGGCCGAGGTCGGCATCGTGAACATCATTGCGGCGGTGGACTGTCCGATCAGCGTGGATCATCGTGCTCAAAGTCCAAGGTTGGTGACGGCGTTGCCGAGGAGCGGGGCGTGTTCGCGGGCATAGGTCTCGAGCATGGCGGGGGTGCTGTGCCCGGTCTGGCGCATGATCGCGTGCGCACTGGCGCCGTTGCGGAAGGCCTGGGTGACGAACCCGGCCCGCAGCGAATGCCCACCCAACTGCTGGACGATCTCGGGGTCGTAGCCGGCCTGCTCGGCGCGGCGGCGGATCGCTTTGTGCACGGCCGCCCCCGACAGGGCGGTGTCGGAGAGGTTGCCGTTCTTCCGGATCGACCGCAACAGGGGCGACGCCGGGACCATGCGGGGACGCACACCCCGGCACACGTGCGCCTCGAACGACTCGGCAGTGCGGAGCACGCGGATGACGGCGGGCCGGCCCCCGGAGTCGAAGGCAGCGACAACCTGCGCCCACCGCATCCACGCACACGGCGGACAACTCGCATGCGAGTGCGTGAACGGCAGCGCCCGGACACTCCCCCGACCTTCCTGATCCGTCTTGGATTTCCGGAGCCGGATGTGCAGGCCGTCGAGCCGGTGCAGCGAGACATCACTGCAGGCCAGCGCGACGAGTTCGCTGCGCCGGAACGCCCCGGCGAACCCCACCAAGAAGATGGCGGAGTCGCGGCGTTCGAGTACCTCGTCCGCCCAGCCGCGGGTGTCGGCGCGCATCTTCTCGACGATGGTGACGATGTCGGCGGTGAGCAACGGCGCCCGCGGGGTGCGCGGGCGCTCCCCCGCCGCGGCGTAGTCCCGGCGGATCCCGGACAGGGTCGCGGCCACGAGCTCGTCGGCCCCGGGGGCGGGATGGCCGGCGCGGCGGTGGTGGTAACCGATGCCGGCCACCCAGCGGGCGAGGGTGGCCGGCGAGTAGGCCCGCTCCCCCACTTCCGTCACGGTGGCGGCGGCGTCGTGGAGGTAGGCCGCGACGGTGAGCGGATGCGCCGGCAACGCCGCATGACCTTCCCGGGCGCACCAGGCGGTGAACCGGTCCCAGTCCGCGGCGTAGTTACGCCGGGTCGACTCGGACCGTGACCGCGTCGCCGCCCCGGCCACCTGGGTGAGGGTCTCGACCGACAGAGCCGGCACGGACGGCGTGGCGGGCTCCGCGGCGGTCGACACAAAGGCGTCGGAGGGGTCCGGGTGGCGCATCAGCAGGTCGTCGGGCACGAACCGGGAGCCTACCGCCCTGTTCGGACAGGTTTCCACCAGAAAACGCGCTCAACAGGGGTTTCGGGTGAGATGGTGCGCTAATGGCAATTAGCATCACTGACTTCACACAAACCATGAGTGACAAGGGATCGGGTCGCCTTATCGTGCGGTTTTGCTCAGCTGTTGTCGAGATGCAGCGAAGATGAGCGAGATGGGCGGGGCAGATTAACTGGGCCGACCGCAGCTTTATAAGGCTTCTGAGCTGTGGTTTCCCGGAATGAAACCTTGACCGGCGCTCTCGTCTCACCGAGCCTCGGTCAATCTGTAGCGGCGTGTCCTGTCAAACTTCACTGCATCTCGACAGTTGTTGTCGAGATGCAGTGAAGATGTCTTCGGGTGTGTCATATCCGCCGGTCAGACAGTCAGCGAAGGCATCCAGATTACGACCAAAATACCCACCGGGCCCCCATACTGCTTCGCCCACAACAGAGAGAAAATCCTTGAGCGACCGAATGCGACGGCCGTCGACGAAGTACACGGCATCTCTCTTCGGCATTCCAGCTCCATCCTCATCGTCACCGCCCCGACCTTCCGCACAATCTGCCGGTCGCAGTGCATAGGCGGCGGACAGCGTTCTCCGCCGCCGCTTGGGGCAAGGTTCCGATACGGAGGTCTAGACGAGGGAGGGCTCTTTCACCGGATCAGCGGTCTCGATTGCAGGCAATGGCGGGACCAGGAACCCTTCGGTTTCGGCCG
>Ga0180218_1000693_pt1 | contig 27004 bp, 26 predicted proteins | sample eDN3rd37CKraftBY_FD_151334 | JGI IMG/M metagenome (GOLD analysis project Ga0180218, IMG submission 151334) | Enriched backyard soil microbial communities from Emeryville, California, USA - eDNA 3rd pass 37_C Kraft BY (version 2) (version 2) | ecosystem: Environmental > Terrestrial > Soil >...
GCGGCCGGCACGACCCGCAATTTGGGCAAGCTCGGCGGCATTGAGATGGCGAAATTGATAGCCGTCGAATTTCCGGTCGGATGCGAACGCGACGTGATCCACGTCGAGATTCAGCCCCATGCCGATAGCGTCGGTGGCGACCAGATGATCGACGTCGCCGGACTGATAAAGCGCCACCTGAGCGTTGCGGGTACGGGGCGACAATGCTCCCAGAACCACCGCTGCTCCGCCGCGCTGGCGCCGGATAAGCTCGGCGATCGCGTAAACCTCGTCGGCCGAGAATGCGACGATGGCGGAGCGGCTCGGCAGCCGGGTCAGCTTGCGATCACCTGCGAATGTCAGTTGCGACAGACGCGGCCGCGATACGATATTGGCGCCCGGCAACAGCCGCTCGATCATCGGCCGGATGGTGGCCGCGCCGAGAATCAGCGTTTCCTCGCGCCCGCGCCGGTTCAGAATGCGATCGGTGAAAACGTGCCCCCGCTCGAAATCCGCCGCGAGCTGGATCTCGTCGATAGCAACAAATGCCGGGTCGATATCGCGCGGCATCGCCTCGACGGTGGAGACCCAGAAGCGCGGATTGGCGGGCTTGATCTTCTCCTCGCCGGTGATGAGCGCGACCGAGTCGGCGCCGACGCGGCTCGCGACCTTGTTGTAGACCTCGCGCGCCAGAAGCCGCAGCGGCAGGCCGATCAGTCCGGAGGAATGCGAAACCATCCGCTCGATGGCGAGATGGGTCTTGCCGGTATTGGTGGGCCCGAGCACGGCCGTCACGCCCGCGCCACGCATGCGCGCGTCGCTTCGTACGCCAGGCGAAAATGAAATGGGCATCAAGGATCCGAAAACGATGGTCTCTTCAGGGAGCAGCCCGGCAAATCAGCCGCGAGACCGGGTACGTCAGCCAGCAAACGTGCCAGTTTCTGGCCCGGCTTGTCTCACAACGCAACACTCGCACATGATTTTGGGTACCGCCGGTTAAGTTACGGAACGAGTCTGGAACGAATCGCGGCCGAATCGCTGACTCGCACGCGTTCTGATCCGTTCACCGCGACATATAGACCATCGCCCTAGAAAGCATCTACATCAGGTGTGAATCGACGATTCCATGCCGATCAGAACCGCGCAAACCTTAACGACCGGCGAGTCCGAGGTTGGCATCAAGAGTCAACCCTGTCGCAAAAGCGAATGTGGAGGACAGCAGGGATAATGCAAGCCGCCCTAGTTGGTCTTCGGCGCGGCGATCGATTTCGCGGTGGTCTTCGGGGGCAACGGCGAAACCGCAAGCTGCGTCGCCTGCAGCACGCCCTGCCCGAATGGTGTCGGAATCACCACCTTGTAGGGCACCAGCACGCGCGTACCGGCGATCGGCACCAGCCAGGCTTCCATGTCGCGCTGGTTGATGAGGTATTTGACGGCGGCGCGATCCGGAACGTAACCCGCGAGAGGCGCGAAATAGATCGCGCACACCAGCGCGGGCCCCGAATAGCCCGCCGTCTGGACCTGCTCGATCCGCTTGTAGGCCAGCGTGAGATCGTAGCGCATGCGGCCGTCGAAAATCGGTGCATGCTGCTTGCAAACCTCGGGCGCCATGAGATCGCCCTTGCCCGGGACCCGCAGAAGCGAGCCCGTCATCGGATCGAGCACATTGCGCTTGTGGGCCTCGGTCACCTTGATGCGATCGGGATGCTCAATCATCGCCGGCTCGACGGTCAGTTCCTTGACCGTGCCGTTGGCAATCCGCATCCGCAGATCTTCGAATCTGCGGCCCCATTTGACGTAAACCGAGTAATTCGCGGGGATGAACTGACCGTTCTTGATGGCACCTTGGGACGCCGTGGTGCCATGGCCGGAGCTGAAAAGCTTCGCCATACCGGACGTGGTGCCCTTCGCCTCGGCCGAGAAACGGTCATCGGCCACATCGACCTGCCAGGAACCCTCGCCAATCGTCAGGCCCGCCAGGGTCACGGAATAACGGGCATCCAGCCGGGCCTGCGCGAAAGCAGGCATTGGAACGACAACACTCAGGAAAAACCCGCCGAGCGCTGCGCCAAAGGCCGTCCTGCCGAGACTGTCCACCTGGTCCTCGCGGGGCCCGAGAGGGCCTTCCATGGGGCACGTGCTGCCAGGCCAGCCCTGCGCTGGCCGCGTGACCCCAGAAACCTAAGCGATTCGGCACTAATAAGCCGTTTCTGTGGTTTTGCCGGGCCCGGTCCAGCCTTGACGCATCTGCCCGGCCTCTTTATAGGACCCCGTCTCAACGCGAAAACGCAATCACCGGCCTGCGCGCCCGTGCGCCGCAGCCCACATTTTCGGGATTTTCGACCATGTCGCGCAAGTGCGACCTCACCGGCAAGGCGTTCCAGACCGGTCACAAGGTGAGCCACTCGAACCGCAAGACCAAGCGGCGGTTCCTGCCGAACCTCGTCAACGTCACGCTGACCTCGGAAGCGCTCGAGCGCTCCGTGCGGTTCCGCATCTCGGCCAATGCTCTGAAGACCGTCGATCACCGTGGTGGTCTCGATGGCTTCCTTGCCAAGGCGAAGGACGCGGACCTGTCGCCGAAGGCTCTCGACCTGAAGCGTCAGCTCGAGAAGAAGCTCGCTGCGGCAAGCTGATTACTTTCCGCCTGTTCAGGACAAGATTTGCGAACGGCGTCCCCCTCGTGGGGGACGCCGTAGCTATATGTGCGTCTACTTATCCAGCAGCGTGAATTGCAGCAGGATCGTCCGCTGGATGATCGAAAAATTGTCGTCCGAGACAAAGGTGAGCACCGTCTCGCCGCTCGGCGACCGGTGGACGCTCAGCCCTTCCATATTGTCGATCTGAAATCCCATATCGGCGGACATCAGCGTCGCGCCTTCGAGCACGGCGCCGGGGACGATGTCCGACAATGCCACGCGCCGAAGACGCATGGCGATGCCGCGCCGCCAGGAAAAGTGCCGCTCCAGCAGCAGCAGATCCGATCCCGGCGTCACAGCACAGTCGACGATATCGAATTCGTCTGTAAGCCTGACCGAGAAAAGTCCCGGCTTGGAGCCGCCAATCAAAAAACCGCGCGTGTTCTTGGAAGCATCGAGGCTGCGCTCGGCGATCGCGATCAGCGCGCCGGCAATCTGCGTTCCCCTCGGAGCGACGGCGAGGCACTCGACGCCCCTGTTGCTGACGAGCTTGGCCATCTCCGGCGGCACCGGAACGAGCGTCGCCCGCGACAGCAATCCGCGTTTTCCGTAGTCGAACTTCAGAATGCGGTGCACGCGCTCGAGCGAGACATAGACGAACGCACCATCCTCTGCGAGCGCCTCGGTGTCATACCAGCCGCGGGCCGTGATCGGCCGGCCATCGCTATACAGCATGGGTCCGACTTCGGCGTCCGCAATACCGACGGGCGCATCGCCGCGATACAGGATGCGGCCGCGCAGCCAATGGGCCCTGTCGGACACCGCAAGGAATCTGCCGTCGTCCGAAACACGGATGCCTGACAGACCGCCGAACTGCTTGTGCGACGACGACAGTTCGAGCCCGCCGCGAAACACGAGCCGGCCGAACTGACGGCGCTGCGGTTCACGCGGATCGAACGACTCGATGGCCTTGGCCTGGATCTCGATCTTCGCCGGCGGTTCCGCCGGCGTCTGCGGCAATAGCTGCCCCGATGCAGCCTGCATGCTCAGCATCAGGATCGCGACCGCGAACGAGGGTCGCAGCAGATTGCGCATCGTCACGAATGCAGCCTGCGTGGCCCGCGCCGGACCAGCGCGGCGGCAGCCGCGGCGCTGACCTCGTCATCGAACAACTCGGCCAGCTTTTCGGTCATGACGCCGCCGAGTTCTTCGGCGTCGACGATCGTGACCGCACGACGATAGTAGCGCGTCACGTCGTGACCGATGCCGATCGCGATCAATTCGACGGGCGAGCGGGTTTCGATTTCCTCGATCACCCAACGCAGATGACGCTCAAGATAATTGCCCGCATTCACCGAGAGCGTGGAATCGTCGACCGGCGCGCCGTCCGAGATCATCATCAGGATGCGGCGCTGCTCGGGGCGCGCCAGCAGCCGGCGATAGGCCCAGTTCAGCGCCTCGCCGTCGATATTTTCCTTCAGCAGACCCTCGCGCATCATCAGGCCGAGATTCTTGCGCGCACGACGCCATGGCGCATCCGCCGCCTTGTAGATGATGTGGCGCAGATCGTTGAGCCGGCCGGGATTCGGCGGCTTTCCTGCGGCGAGCCAGGCTTCACGCGACTGTCCTCCCTTCCAGGCGCGCGTGGTGAAGCCGAGGATCTCGACCTTCACGCCGCAACGCTCGAGCGTGCGGGCGAGAATATCGGCGCAGGTGGCGGCAACCGTGATCGGGCGGCCGCGCATCGAGCCGGAATTGTCGAGCAACAGCGTCACCACGGTGTCGCGGAAATTGGTGTCCTTCTCGCGCTTGAACGAGAGCGGATGCATCGGATCGACGATGATGCGCGACAAGCGCGCAGGATCGAGCATCCCCTCTTCGAGATCGAATTCCCAGGCCCTGTTCTGCTGCGCCATCAGCCGGCGCTGCAGCCGGTTTGCGAGACGCGCGACCACGCCCTGCAGATGCGACAATTGCTTGTCGAGATAGCTGCGCAGCCGATCGAGCTCTTCCGGCTCGCACAGATCCTCGGCCGCGATCTCTTCGTCGAATTTCGAGGTGAAGGCGCCGTATTCCGGCCCGCGATATTCGTTGTGACCGGAGCGCGGACGCCAGGGCTCGGACGGCGTTTCGGAATCGCCCATGTCCGCGTCATCGGACATGTCCGAACTCGGCGCGTCGGTTGCTTCGGCGGTCGCTTCCTGCGCGTCCTCGGCGGAGGCTTCGGCCTCCTCGACCGACATGCGCTGCAGGTCTTCCGATTCCGACGTTTCACCCTGCTCGCCGTCTTCGTTCTGGCGGCGATCGTCGTCGCTCTGTTCGGAATCCTCGTCTTCCTCGGAATCGCGATTGCGATCCTCGCCCATGTCGAGAGCATCGAGCAGGTCGTGGATGGCATCGCCAAAGCGCGCCTGATCCTCGATCAGATCTTCCAGGCGATCGAGACCGCGACCGGCCTTGTTCTCGATGATCGGCCGCCAAAGATCGACCAGCTTTTTCGCGGCTGCCGGCGGTGCCTGCCCGGTCAGGCGCTCGCGCACCATCATGGCGATGGCTTCCTCGATCGGCGCATCGGCACGATCAGTGATGTCGTCAAACTTGCCGCGATGGAATTTGTCATCGAGCATCGCGGTCAGATTCTTCGCAACGCCCGACATGCGACGTGCGCCGATCGCCTCGACGCGCGCCTGCTCGACAGCCTCGAAGACCGCGCGCGCCTGCTGGCCGCCGGGGATAAGCTTGCGGTGGACGTTCGGGTCGTGACAGGCGAGCCTGAGTGCAACGGAATCGGCATGCCCTCGCACGATCGCCGCCTCGGCCCTGGTCAGCTTGCGCGGCGGCTCCGGCAGCCGCGCCTTGCCGCCGACAAGCCCGGGGCGCTCCGCCGCGAATGCGACCTCAAGCTCCGGACGCTTGGCGATGGCGCGCAGACAACCGGTCACCGCGCGCTTGAACGGCTCGGTGGGCGATTCCTTCGGAGACGCTTTCGGTTTGTAGTTCGAAGACATCGCTGATGCTCAACGTCATTCCGGGACACGCCGAAGGTGCGGACCCGAAATCCAGCCCAAGGCGCGAGATAGCATTGGCTTCCGGGTTTGCCCGCGGCGCGGGCGCCCCGGAATGACGATCATGTCAACGCAACATTCACCGAAGACTCCGGCAATTCCTGCCCGAAGCTGCGCTGATAGAACTCCGCGACAATCGGACGTTCGAGCTCGTCGCACTTGTTCACGAAGGTGACCCGCAGCGCGAAACCGACGTCTCCGAAAATGTCCGCGTTCTCGGCCCAGGTGATGACCGTGCGCGGGCTCATCACTGTCGAGAGATCGCCGTTCATGAAGGCGTTGCGCGTGAGATCGGCGACACGCACCATCTTGCTCACGATGTCGCGGCCTTCCTCGTTGCGATAATGTTTCGCCTTGGCCAGAACGATATCGACTTCCTTGTCGTGCGGCAGATAGTTCAGGGTGGTCACGATCGACCAGCGGTCCATCTGGCCCTGATTGATCTGCTGCGTGCCGTGATAAAGGCCGGTCGTATCGCCGAGGCCGACCGTGTTCGCCGTCGCGAACAGCCGGAAGCTCGGATGCGGACGGATCACCTTGTTCTGATCGAGCAGCGTCAGACGGCCCGATTGCTCCAGAACACGCTGGATGACGAACATCACGTCCGGGCGACCGGCGTCGTATTCGTCGAAGCACATCGCGATGTTGTGCTGGAGCGCCCATGGCAGGATGCCGTCGCGGAATTCGGTCACCTGCAGGCCGTCGCGGATCACGATCGCGTCCTTGCCCACGAGATCGACGCGGCTGATGTGGCTGTCGAGGTTCACGCGCACGCACGGCCAGTTGAGGCGGGCGGCGACCTGCTCGATATGCGTCGACTTGCCGGTGCCGTGATAGCCGGTGACCATCACCCGGCGGTTGCGCGAGAAGCCGGCCAGGATCGCCAGCGTGGTCGGACGGTCGAACAGGTAGTCCGGATCGAGATCCGGCACATGCGCGTCGGGTTCGGAATAGGCAGGAACTTCAAGATCGGAATCGATTCCGAAAACTTGCCGTACCGACACCTTCATGTCGGGCAGCCCACCGGGTCCCTGGGGAATTTCTTCGGATGCGGTAGCCATTGCTTCTCCATGCGCCAGCCGGACCGGGGCGCGTCAATGTCGCTTCGGGTTGGCAAATCGGGGGCCAACCTAGCAGAAACGCGAAGCGGCGCGAAACCCGCCAGGGTCCGCGCACGGATCGCGATGCACGGGAAAGATAGGTATCCCGGGGTCTTCCCGAAAGGCGGGACAGGATTGCGCGAAAGGCGGCAGCCGGGAGGCTGCGAGGGTCAGACGAACCCGACCGATTTGAGATAATTATAGGCTTGAATGATCTCGATCAGCCGGTCCTCGGTCGAGCGGTCGCCGCCATTGCTGTCGGGGTGGTGGCGTTTTACGAGGTCATGAAACTTGGCCTTGATCTCGACGCGGGAGACGCCGATCTCGAGGCCGAGGGTGTTGAACGCCTTGCGCTCGGCGTTGCGGATGGTCCGGCCCTCGGCCTTGGCACGCGCGCCGGCCTGAGCCCGGCCTTCACCGCCGAGTTCCGCATACATCGCGAATGGATCGATTCCATTTTCGGCATAGAAGCGGCCGGGATCGGTATGCTTGCCGGTCCCCATCTTCCAGGTCGGGCGATGCCCCGTCAGCGCGTCCTTCTGATACTTCCGGACGTCGTCGTCGGTCATGCCCTGGAAAAAATTGTAATTCTGATTGTACTCGCGCACATGATCCAGGCAGTAGCGCCAGTAATCCTTCTCCCGGCCGCGGCCTTTCGGCGCGCGATGCGTCGCCTCATTGCGGCAGCCCTGCCACTCGCAGACATGCTCGGTTGCGCGCGGCCGCCGATCTTCATCGGGCTTGACGCGTATTTTATCGAACAGGGGCGAGTCGAATTTCATGGCGTGAGAGTATGCGAAAATTGCGCGCTGAGGTTCAAGACTTGACATTTGGGAGATTGACCGGGTTTCAACCGATCAACCGCGAGACAGGCAGACGACCATGCAAACGAAAGATGTCATCACAAAGAAATTGACGGAAGCTTTCGCGCCCGAGAGCCTTCGGGTCGAAGACGAGTCACATCTGCATGCTGGGCATGCCGGACATCGTCCGGGAGGGCAGACGCATTACCGCGTTCATATCGTGTCGGATGCCTTCCGTGGCAAGAGCCGGATCGACCGTCACCGCGCGATCAACGCAGCACTCGCTGCGGAACTGGCCGGCGGCGTGCACGCGCTTGCCATTCACGCAACCGCACCCGGGGAAGGCGCGAAGTAGCGATTACTTGCAGAAGGCTATCCGCAAAAGCGTCAGGCCTCGCTGCGGGCGAGTCGCGTCCCGGCGGCGGCGGCAGCGGCAGGTCGTTCGCGAGGCTGCAGTACTTCCGACATGCGCGACGCGACAGTCCGAAGCTTGCGCGTGTCCTTCTCGCCGTTGACATAGATGCCCACATTGCAGTCCGGCAAAGCCGGCAGAAAATGGTCTCGTGCAATCTTCAAGTCGGACGGAATGAGACGCTGTGGCAACACCAGATAGCCAATACCAGACCTCGCCGCCGCGAGATGCGCACTGAAATCCGACGCCGTGAATGCGATTGTGTAAGACAGTCCGGCGTGCTCGAGAGCCTCGATGGCGAGACGATCGGAGACGCCATGCGGCCAGCTCTGCAACGGTATCGGAGAGCCCGGACTGGTGCTGAACCCCGGCACGCATACCCAGCACGCGGCTTCGGACCATCGTTCGAGTTGAACCGCCAGTGGCACATCCGACGCGGCAATGAACGCGAGATCGAGGTAGCCACTCGAAATATTGCGCGCGAGTTCCAACGAAGCGTCGCACACAAATTGCAGCCGTTCGCCGTCGGCTATGCTGCGGCACGCAGCGATCAGGTCCGATAGAACGCCTGCAAAGACATTTGGAATTCCGATGCGGATCGACTTCGCAGTTGCCGCCGTTCCCGACAACGACAGGATCTGGTCGTTCATGGCGAGGATGCGCCGCGCATAGCGGCCGACGATTTGACCTTTCTCGGACAGCGAAATGCCGAAGCCCGACCTGACAAACACCTCGCCACCGACGAGTTGTTGGAGTCTCTTTATCTGCGCGCTGATCGCGGGTTGCGTGAGGTTCAGTGCCTCGGCCGCCTTTGTGAAACTGCCGGCCTCTTGAATGACGACGAACGAGCGCAGGAGTTCGATTGGAATATTCTGAACTTCATGGCGGCGTTGCATCTTTGTCCCGGTCTCGCGATGCGCAAACGGTGAGGGGTTGATCGTCTCTACGCACTGCCTGGAACGTAAGACTGACAAACGGCCTGTCAGGAACCGCTGACTAACCAGGACAAAAACCAAGGGCGCCCCGTCGCACTGGGATGGTCGGCCTTAAACGAAAGCCACAACCATCACTTGCAACGTGATCGCAATCTACACAACCAAGTTCCCCGATTCGCTTCTTTTGAATACTTACAAGGGCGCGCGCCGAGGCAAACAAAAACGATATTTTATTCAGAATACTGACTGATCATTTCGTATAAGACATATACATATCAGCACACTTTTGAATTGTGCATAAATTTTTAAAATAAATGCCGCGCTTAAAAAAATGTTCTTCGCTGTCACGTTGAGCAACGAATTTTTCGTCACCACGCTCGTGCGCGAGAGAGTGGCGTGATCCGGAGCGACGTGATCCGGTTTCGGTCTTTCAGCAGCACACCGAATCGAAAGCCGTAGAATGTAAAGGTCTGACCAACATCAGGGATCGACCGCGCCTCGTGAATCACCAAGCCTGCGATGGTCGTCGCCTGCTCGTCCGGAAGGTTCCATTCCATCGCGCGGTTGAGATCCCGGATCGGCACGCTGCCTTCGACATGCACCGACCCGTCCGGCTGCGGCCAAACACCCGGCAGACTGACATCATGCTCGTCCGTGATGTCGCCTACGATTTCCTCGATGATGTCCTCGAGCGTCACGAGCCCCATGACCTCGCCGTACTCATCGACGACCAGCGCCAGCGGGGTCTTGCGGCGGCGGAACGCCTTGAGTTGCTCGGTGAGCGGCCGCACCGTCGGCACGAACCACGGCGGACGCGCGAGCGATACGACATCGATCTTCGACAGATTGCCGCCCGCTTCCTGAATCGCAACCAGGAGATCTCGCACGTGCAGAATGCCGACAAAATTATCCGGGGTCCGGCTCCACAGCGGAATCCGGGTAACCGGCACGTCGAGTACCGCCTTGAGGACGTGATCCGAAGAGTCGTCGGCGCAGACCGTTATCATTTCGGTGCGATGGATCATCACATCCCTCACCTGCAATTCGCGCAGATCGAGGACGCCGCCCATCATGTCACGGTCGTGCTTCTCGACGCTGCCGTCGCGATGCAGGAGATCCACCGTGCCGCGCAGTTCCTCATGGGCGGAGAGAACCGGTTGTGCCGCTCCTACCCGCACTCCAAACATCGACAGCAACCATCGCACCAGCCGCTCAATCCAGATCAGGATCGGACCGAGGACCCGCACGACCCACCGGATCGGCCGCGCCACCAGCAGCGCGCCGCGCTCTGGCGCATTGATCGCAATGGTTTTCGGCAGCACCTCGGTGAAGATCACGATCATGGCGGTCATCACCAAGGTCGCGTAGACCACGCCGACCTCGCCGAACCAGGCGAGCATGAGTCCGGTGGCCAGCGACGACGCTGCGATATTGACCGCGTTGTTGCCGAGAAGGATGCCGCCGATCAGCCGTTCACGCGCCTCGGTGAGGCGGTTGACGATCGCCGCGTTGCGGTTTCCGGACTTCTCCATCCGCAACATGCGAGCGCGGGAAAACGCGGTCAGCGCCGTCTCGCTGCTCGAAAAGAAAAATGAGAGCGCGAGGCAAATCAGAATCGCCAGGAGTGCAAGCCAGTCTTGTGCGTCCATCAATCAGGCGAGTTGACCGGTGAGAAATTCGCGGACATCGGCGACATCGATATCTGGGGCGATGAAGCTTTTTCCGATGCCGCGCGCCAGAATGAACGTCAGACGGCCCCGCTTGACCTTCTTGTCCTGACCGATGAGTTCGATCAGGCGATCCGCATCGGGCCGCTCGCCCGGAATCTCTGCAATCCGGGTCGGCAAACCGACGGCCGCGAGATGGCGCACCACCCGCTCGGCATCGGCCGGCGAGCAGAGCCCCCGGCGCGCCGAGAACGCGAATGCGAGCACCATGCCGATCGAAATGGCCTCGCCATGATAGAGACGATCGGAGAAACCGGCCGCCGCTTCCAGCGCATGTCCGAATGTGTGGCCGAGATTGAGCAAAGCGCGGTCGCCCGTCTCGCGCTCGTCACGCGCAACGATGTCCGCCTTCATCCGGCAGCTCACCGCGATCGCATGTTCGCGCGCTGCCGTGCCCGCGAACACATCGCGCCAGTTGGCTTCAAGCCATGCGAAGAAATCGGCGTCGCTGATCAAGCCGTATTTCGCCACCTCGGCATAACCGGCGCGCATAATGCGTTCCGGCAGCGTGTCGAGAAGCGCGGTGTCCGCCAGCACGAGAACCGGCTGGTGAAACGCGCCTATCAGATTCTTGCCGTGACGCGAATTGATTGCAGTCTTGCCGCCGACGGAGGAATCGACCTGCGCCAGCAGCGTCGTCGGCACCTGCACGTAATCGACGCCGCGCCGCACCGTGGAAGCTGCGAAGCCGGCGAGATCGCCGATGACACCACCGCCCAGCGCAACCACAAGATCGCCGCGCTCGATGCGCGCGGCAACGATGTCCTCGCACACGCGCTCGAACACCGCGTAGCATTTTGACGCCTCGCCGGCGGGAATGATGATGCGGCTAGCCTCGATACCCGCCTGTGCAAACGACGCCTCAGCCTGCGCCAGATGCTGCTTTGCGACGTTGTCGTCCGTCACGATGGCGACGCGCGCGCCGGGGCGCAGGGCCGCCACACGCGCGCCAAGGCCCGCCAGCAGGCTGCGCCCGATGACAATGTCATAGGCGCGGCCGGCAAGAGCCACATCGACAGTGATCGGATCGCCGGGACGAAGCTGCACCGTCATGCCCCAACGCTCCGCGCAACAGACAGTTTGCCCGCCAGGGCCTCGATCATCTCGTCCACGATAACCTCATGCGATACGTCCCGGGATTCGACCGTCAGGTCGGCCAGGGCATAGACCGGATAGCGCTCGTCGATCAGCCGCTTCAACGTCGCTTCGGGATCGGCCGTCCGCAGAAGAGGACGGTCGTTGCGGCGCTTGATCCGCCGCATCAGGACATCGGCATCGGCCTTCAGCCAGATCGAGATGCCATTCTGAGCGATCAGAGCACGCGTCTCTGCATTCATGTAGGCCCCACCCCCGGTCGCCAGCACCTGCGGCCCGCCGTCGAGAAGGCGCGCGATCACCCGCGCTTCGCCGGAACGAAATTCCGGTTCGCCGCGCGTCTCGAAAATCTCCGGAATGGTCATGCCGGCGGCGGCCTCGATCTCGTTATCGGCATCGAGGAACAACACGCCCAGGCGGGCCGCCAGCTTGCGCCCGACCGACGATTTGCCAGCTCCCATCATCCCGACCAGCACCAACGAGCGCCTGCCGAGCGCGTCCACGATTTCGGCTTCCACGGTTCCGGAAGCGTTATGGACGAGAGTATGGGACATGCGGCCGGCGGGCTCCTTGGGCTGCGCCCGGCACTATACCATGACCGGAGGATTGCAAGGCCCGCGACCGGCCTTGTTCCCGTCCGCTTGCGGGCTCATCCTTGTCACGGCGGCGCGAACATGGTGGTACTCGCGCTTCCTTACCCGTTCATTGAACCGCTGGTCAGCGAGCCCCGGATCGAGCATGCCGAGCCTGTTCCGCTTCCTTGCCGCCGTTGCGATCGTCGTCGGACTGATCTACGGGGGCATGCTCGCGCTCGCGGTTCTGGTGAAGCCTCAGTCCCGCGAGATCAGCGTGACGGTCCCGCAGGACCGGTTCAGCAAGCAACGTTAGCGGGCGGCTCGGCATGCCCAGCAAGGCGACCGGATCGGGCCACAAGCAGATCGGTCTGTTTCTCGACATGCTCGCGGCCGAGCGCGGTGCGCGTCCCAATACACTGGCGGCCTACCGCTCCGATCTCGACGACTTTTCTGATTACCTGGCCACGACCGCCACAAACCTTTCGGACGCTACCAGCGACGACATTCGGGGCTATCTGAGCGATCTCGCACGACGCGGGCTGCAGCCGTCGTCAGTCGCGCGCAAATTGTCCGCAGTGCGCCAGCTCTACCGCTTCCTCTACGCCGAACGATATCGCGGCGACGATCCGGCGGCAATTCTGGAAGGACCAAAGCGCGGGCACTCACTGCCCAAAACGCTGTCGGTCGCGGAGGTCGAACGCCTGATCGTCACAGCGCGTGCACAGGCAGACGATGCGGAGCTCAGCGCGACCGCGCAGCAACGGGCGGCGCGTCTGCATTGCCTCCTCGAATTGCTCTACGCGACCGGACTTCGCGTCTCCGAACTTGTCGCTCTTCCCGCGTCGGCTGCACGCCGCGACCAGCGCATGCTGATGGTGCGTGGCAAGGGCGGCAAGGAGCGGATGGTTCCGCTGAATGACGCCGCGCGCCAGGCGATGGCCCGGTACCAAAGCCTGCTCAAGGGGACGAAGCACGAGAAGTCCTCCTGGCTATTCCCGTCCTTCGGGCAGGATGGACATCTGACGCGCCAGCATTTCGCCCGCGACCTCAAGGCTCTGGCCGGCGAATGCGGACTGAGACCGGACGCGGTCAGCCCGCACGTCCTGCGCCACGCCTTCGCGAGCCATTTGCTGCAGAACGGCGCCGACCTCCGGGTGGTCCAGACCCTCCTTGGCCATTCGGATATTTCGACGACCCAGATCTACACGCATATCCTGGAGGAACGTCTGAAGAACCTCGTTCGGGACCTGCACCCCCTGAACGACGCGGATGCCCCCGCCGGCCAGAGGCGCTGACTGGGCCAGAGGCCCTGTTGCTTGACTTGCGCCCGCCAAAGGGTCATGTGCGCCCCCGGCCCGGGCGCCCCGCCCGCAATTGTCCAAAAGTGATGCGCTCTTATCTCGATTTCGAAAAACCGGTCGCCGAACTCGAAGCCAGGATCGAGGAGTTGCGCGCTGTCCAGGCGGAAGGCGGCGGCGAGGTGCAGGTCGATGAGGAAATCGCCCGGCTGGAATCGAAGGCCGCGGCGACCCTCAAAGACCTCTACGAGGAACTGACGCCCTGGCAGAAGACCCAAGTCGCCCGGCACCCGCAGCGCCCGCACTGCCTCGACTTCATCAGCGCGATCATCGAGGACTTCGTGCCGCTCTCCGGCGACCGCAAGTTCGGCGATGACGATGCGATCGTCGGCGGCTTTGGCCGCTTCCGCGGCGAGAGCGTCTGCGTGATTGGTCACGAGAAGGGATCGACCACCGAAGCCCGGCTGAAGCACAATTTCGGCATGGCCCGGCCCGAAGGCTATCGCAAGGCCGTCCGCCTTATGGACATGGCGGATCGCTTCGACGTCCCGGTGCTCGCGCTTGTCGATACGGCCGGTGCCTATCCGGGGATCGGCGCGGAAGAGCGTGGACAGGCCGAGGCGATCGCCCGCTCGACCGAAGCGTGCCTCAATCTCGGCGTGCCGAATGTGGCCGTGGTGCTCGGCGAAGGCGGCTCCGGCGGTGCGATCGCGATCGCGACCGCGAATCGGGTGCTGATGCTGGAGCACGCGATCTACAGCGTGATCTCACCGGAGGGCGCCGCGTCCATCCTGTGGCACGACACCACCAAGGCGCAGGAAGCGGCGACCAACATGAAGATTACGGCGCAGGACCTGATCCGGTTCGGCATCGTCGACGAGATCATCGCCGAGCCGGTCGGTGGCGCCCATCGCGACCCGCAGGCCGCAATCGCGGCGACTGCTGACGCCATCGCCGCTTCTTTCGCCGCCTTCAAGGACCTCGACCGCGACACGGTCCGCAAAATGCGGCGCGACAAGTTTCTGGCCATCGGCAGGGCCAAGATTTAGTCGCTCCGGATACCGAAAGGCAATTTTTCGCCGGGGATTGTGCGCCTTTGCCGTACCGGGGTGCGCCCCGCCCCCTTTCGGCCATAATCCCGCCGCCTTGAAGGCCTTGTATTTTGGCGGACTTTACCGGTCGTTCATTGTGGTATGGTCAACCGGATGGAAGCCTTCGGCCCCTTGCGCCGCTCGGGACTGAGGGCTAGCACTCCGTCCCGTGGCCGGGGGACATGGCCGATCTTGGGGGCTAAGGGTTTGACTGTTCGCCCTGTTCTGTTGCGGACGCTGATGGTCTCGGCAGCCCTCATGGGTGCCGTTGCGCTGACGGGCTGCAAGTCCGACGGCAGCCTCCCCTATGCGGCCGGGAAGGCGACAGCGCCGATCCCGCCGAAGCTCCTCGCTGAAATCGGCGACAAGAACATGGACGTCAGCTCGCCGATCCTCGTGCGGGTGTTCAAGTCCGAATCCGAACTCGAAGTCTGGAAGCAGGATCGCACCGGACGTTACGCGCTGCTGAAGACCTACCCGATCTGCAAATGGTCAGGCGATCTCGGTCCGAAGGTCAGGGAAGGCGACCGCCAGGCCCCGGAAGGCTTCTACGACATCACGCCCAGCCAGATGAACCCGAACTCGCAGTTCTATCTGGCCTTCAACATGGGCTATCCGAACGCCTATGACCGCGCGCATGACCGCACCGGCGCGCATCTGATGGTCCACGGCGATTGCTCGTCGCGCGGCTGCTACGCAATGACCGACGAACAGATCCTCGAGATCTTCGCGCTCGGCCGCGAATCCTTCTTTGGCGGGCAGAAGTCGTTCCAGGTTCAGGCGTTTCCGTTCCGCATGACGCCGGCCAACATGGCCAAGCATCGCAACAACCCGAACATGCCGTTCTGGCGCATGCTCAAGGAAGGCTACGATCATTTCGAGGTGACGCGCCTCGAGCCGAAGGTCGATGTCTGCGAGAAGCGCTACGTGTTCAATGCCCAGGGCCGGAACGGCCAGCCGGTGAATTTCAGCCCGCGTGCCGCCTGCCCGGCCTACGAAGTGCCGCAGGAGATCGCATCCGCGGTCTACAGCAAGCAGCGCAGTGACGAACTCCAGATCGCACAGCTGACGGCGCGCGGCACGCCGGTCGCTCCTGTGCGCAGCGGCCGCGACGGCGGCATGCATCCGACCTTTGTTGCGAAGCTTCAGCCACGTGAAGTCGTCGACGAGCGCGGAAACGTGAAGCTTGTCGTCGACCGCAACCCCAGCCCCAGCATCATTGCATCCAGCGCACCTGCCTGGAGCAACAATGACATTCTGACTTCATCGCCCGCCGTCAGCGAAGAGCCGGTCCGCACCGCAAGCGTCCCGCTGCCGCGCGCGGCGCCGCAGGCCCAGACCAGCGTGCGGCCCGCAGCCGAGCCTAGCTTCGCAGAAAAGGTTGGCAACTTCTTCCGGCACGGCACCACCACGCCGGAACCCGCCCCGACCCAGGTCGCCGCGGTCGAAGCCCCGAAGCCGGCCCCTGCGCCGAAGCCGAGCATCAAGCAGCGGGTCCAGAACATGGTCGGACTGCGCGGCTCCAGCTCGCCGCAGCCGGCGGCCGATGCATCGAAACAGGCCGCAGCGCCTCAACCCGCCGCGGCCAAGGTCAAGACTGCGGAAGCACCGGCTAATCCGCCTGCCGCCGCACCGGCGCAATCGGGTGGCTTCATCAGCGGCGCGCAGCCTGCACCCTCCTCCAACAGCTTCGACAGCCGCTGGAGCGCTTTCCGCTAGGTTGGCTCATACCGACGTCGCTTGACGGAGGTCGCGTTGTCCGCTCAGCCGCCGCTCCCATTCGGGCCGACCTTGACTCTGACCTTGGTTGCAATCGGCCCGGTGTCGCCGGTCTCTTCGACATAACTCACCGCGTCGCCGCGCTTCAGCCGGTCGAAACTGCCGACCAGAACCGCGTTGCGGTGGAAGTAGAGCATTCCGCCCTCCTTCGTCATCAGGAAGCCGTGGTCCCGCTCGGGCAGAATGTCCGCGATCTGGCCGAGGAATTCGTTGGATGCCTCGTGATTCAGCCCGGCCGTGTGGTTCGACATCCGTTGCTTGAACGCACTTAACTGACGTTCGGCGATCCGGAACGCTTCGTTGATCGCCTTATGCAAGTCCGGCCGCTGATATTTGCGCAGCAGATGCTCGGGCTCGTGCGAGACAACAATGTCCTTGTGGCCAGGCAGCCCGATCTCGATACGCACCACCGGCGGTATCGATTGTTGCGCATTGTTTGCGCGCTGGTCGACGCGAACACGGCAGGATGTCAGGCGCTTGTAGATATCTTCGAGGCGGGCAACGTGATTTCGGATTTCGTTTTCAGCCCAATCGGAATGCTCGGCATTGTGAAAAGCAATTTCGAGGGGGACTTGCATTTTTTGCACTCGCTGGCTCACTCAACTGACACCAACGCGCGTCCGAGACGATTGGTTTCGGCCGCGCCAACGGCGCATTACCGCAATCGAAAAGGCCGGGCTTCCGCCCGGCCTTGATCATTATCAGATTCCGCTGCGAACCGCGACCGGAGCTTACGCGAACCGGCCGTGGCAGTGCTTGTACTTCTTGCCGGACCCGCAGGGGCAGACTTCGTTGCGCCCGACCTTACCCCAGGTTGCAGGGTTCTTCGGATCGCGGTCGACTTCCCGCTGGGCGCCGTTGCCGCCGGCCATCGCCGGAGAGAGGGTCGCGTCGGAGAATGTCATCTCATCCTCGCCGGTGAACGGGTCGATCTTGTGCGCTTCCATATACGGAAGCTGCTGCTGATCTTCCGGCGGCGCCTGCACGACCTCGACGCGCATGAGTTGCGCCGTTACACCCTCGCGCATGTTGGCGATCAGAGCTTCGAAAAGCTGGAAGGCCTCCGACTTGTACTCGTTCAGCGGATCGCGCTGGCCGTAGCCGCGCAGACCCACCACCTGACGCAGGTGCTCGAGCATCACGAGATGTTCGCGCCAGAGATGATCGAGCGTCTGCAGAAGGATCGACTTCTCGACATAGCGCATGACCTCGGGGCCATATTGCGCGATCTTCGCCGCCATATGCTCGTCGGCGCGCTTGTTGATGCGATCGCGCACTTCCTCTTCGGCGATGCCCTCTTCCTTCGCCCATTCCTGGATCGGCAGGTCGAGATTGAGGATGTGCTTCACCGCGTCCTGCAGATTCGCGGTGTCCCATTGTTCGGGATAAGCATTCTCGGGAATGTGCTTGGCGACCAGTTCATCAATCAGCGCATGGCGCATGTCGGTGACGGTCTCGGCGACATTGTCGTCCTTCATCAGGTCGATGCGCTGATCGAAGATGACCTTGCGCTGATCGTTGGCGACGTCGTCGTATTTGAGGATGTTCTTGCGGAGATCGAAGTTGCGCGCCTCGACCTTCTGCTGGGCCTTTTCGAGCGCCTTGTTGATCCAGGGATGGATAATGGCCTCGCCCTCTTTCAGGCCGAGCTTGGTCAGCATTCCATCGAGCTTGTCCGATCCGAAGATGCGCATCAGATCGTCTTCCAGCGACAGGAAGAACTTGGAACGGCCGGGATCGCCCTGACGGCCCGAGCGGCCGCGCAGCTGGTTGTCGATGCGGCGGCTTTCATGGCGTTCGGTGCCGAGCACGAACAGACCGCCGGCGGCCAGCGCCTTCTCCTTCAGCCGCGCCACCTGGTCGCGGATCTCCTGCGCCCGCTTCTCGCGCTCCTCGCCTTCGACACCGGCGAGTTCCTGCTTGATGCGCATGTCGGCGTTACCGCCGAGCTGAATGTCAGTGCCGCGACCGGCCATGTTGGTGGCGATGGTGATCGCACCCGGAACGCCCGCCTGCGAGACGATATAGGCCTCCTGTTCGTGGTAGCGCGCGTTCAGGATCGCGAACACCTTGGCCTTCTGGGCTCCCTCGTCGCCCGTATAAAGCTTGGCGAAAGCGTTCGGATCGGTGAAGTCGTGCTGCTCCCAGCCCTGCTTGCGCAGCATTTCGGCGAGGATTTCGGACTTCTCGATCGAAGTCGTGCCGACCAGAACCGGCTGGCCTTTCTTCTTGCACTCCTCGAGCAGCGCAATGATCGCCGCGTATTTCTCTGCGTTCGTGCGATAGACCTCGTCATCCTGGTCGTCGCGCTGCATCGGCCGGTTGGTCGGCACTTCGATGACATTGAGGTTGTAGATGTCGAGGAATTCGTCGGCTTCGGTGAGCGCCGTACCGGTCATGCCCGCAAGCTTTTCGTACATGCGGAAATAGTTCTGGAAGGTGATCGAGGCGAGCGTCTGGTTTTCCGGCTGGATCGGCTGATGTTCCTTCGCCTCCAGCGCCTGATGCAAGCCTTCCGAATAGCGGCGGCCCGGCATCATGCGGCCGGTGAATTCGTCGATGATCACCACTTCGCCGTTGCGGACGATGTAGTCCTTGTCGCGCTGGAACAACTTGTGCGCGCGCAGCCCCTGGTTGACGTGATGAACGGTGGAAACGTTTTCGATGTCGTAGAGAGAGCTGCCTTTCAACAGGCCATCGTCACGCAGCCATTGCTCCATCTTCTCCATGCCGCCCTCGGTGAGGGTCACCGTGCGCTGCTTCTCGTCGACCTCGTAGTCGGTCTTGTCGAGGCGCGGGATGTACTTGTCGATGGTGTTGTAGAAATCCGAACGGTCGTCGAGCGGACCCGAAATGATCAGCGGCGTGCGCGCCTCGTCGACCAGGATCGAGTCGACTTCGTCGACGATCGCGAACACGTGCCCGCGCTGGACCATGTCTTCCAGCCGGTATTTCATATTGTCGCGCAGATAGTCGAAGCCGAGTTCGTTATTGGTGCCGTAGGTGATGTCGCACGCGTAGGCCCTCTTGCGCTCCTCGTCGTCGAGACCATGCACGATGATGCCGGTGGTCAATCCGAGGAAGCCGTAGATCTGGCCCATCCACTCGGCGTCGCGCTTGGCGAGGTAGTCGTTGACCGTGACGACATGCACGCCGCGACCGGACAGCGCATTGAGATAGACCGGCAGAGTTGCAACCAGTGTTTTGCCCTCGCCGGTTTTCATTTCGGCGATGCCGCCCTCGTGCAGGATCATGCCGCCGATGAGCTGGACATCGAAATGGCGCTGGCCGAGTACGCGCTTGCCGGCTTCGCGAACCGTGGCGAAAGCGGGGACCAGTATGTCGTCGAGGGTCTTGCCGTCCACGAGCTGCTTCTTGAAGTCCGCGGTACGCGCGCGCAGTTCGTCGTCCGTCAGCTTCGAGAGCTCTGCCTCAAGCGCATTGATCGCCTGAACACGCGGCTGGTAGCTCTTGATCCGCCGGTCATTGGCGGAGCCGAACAGCTTGCGGGCGACTGCGCCGAGCATGCGAAATCCTTTTCTTCAGATCGTCTTTGGTCGGACGATGGGAACCGCGGTTCGGTCCAAGGGTTCAACGAGGGTTCAAGACACGAAGTTTTGACACCGCGGAGAACCACCGGCCACCCGACCGCAAATCCGCCCCGGAAAGAATTCCGGCCGCCCGCCCCAATTATAGCCGGATCGTGCGCAAATTCGGGTGCTGCGGCCGGAGATCTTTGGAGAAATAGGAGGGGGTCACACCCTTGTCAATCAGAGCCCGGCCTCCGGTGATTGCGGAAAATTAAGGGGCTTCGGGCATTGCCAAGCCATAGAGCCTGCGTAACTGTCCTCGCGATCGACGCCCAAAGGAAAACCCGATGACTTCATCCCGCTCCTCCCGCTTCCCGTCCGGCTGGCTGCCGGCACTGACGGCGGCCGCGATGTTCGCCCTGAGCGGTCCGCTGGCCTCGCCTGTCCAGGCCCAGGCCGACCCCGTGGTCGCGAAGGTCAATGGCACCGAGATCAAGGAGAGCGATCTGAAGGCGGCCGAGGAGGATATCGGCGCGCAGCTTCCCCCGATGGCCCCGGAGGCCAAGAAGGATTACCTGACGACCTATGTCGCCGACATGATCCTTGTCTCAAAGGCGGCCGAAGCCAAGAAGCTCGGCGACACCGACGACTTCAAGAAGAAGATGGCGATGGCGCGCACCAAGCTTCTGATGGAGGCGCTGCTCCAGAACGAGGCCAAGGCCGCCGTTACAGACGATGCGATGAAAAAAGTCTATGCCGATGCCATCAAGGACGTCGGCAACGAGCAGGAAGTGAGCGCACGCCACATTCTCGTCGAGTCGGAAGACGAGGCGAAGACCGTCGCCGCCGACCTGAAGAAGGGCGGAGACTTCGCTGCAATCGCCAAGGAAAAGTCGAAAGATCCCGGCTCGAAGGACACCGGCGGCGACCTTGGCTTCTTCACCAAGGACCAGATGGTGCCGGAATTCGCCGAAGCCGCCTTCAAGCTCGACAAGGGCCAGATCTCCGATCCGGTGAAGTCGCAGTTCGGCTGGCACGTGATCCGCGTCGACGACAAGCGCACGAAGCAGCCCCCGACCTTCGATCAGGTCAAGGAGCAGATCGAGAGCTACGTTCAGCGCAAGGCGCAGGCCGATCTGATCCAGAAGCTGCGCGCCGACGCCAAGATCGAGAAGGTCGGCGAGAAGCCCGCCGATCCGGCCCCGGCTGCAAAGCCTGACACCAAGGCGCCGGCAAAGAAGTAATCCGCCAGCCGCGGGTTCGAATTCGAAACGGGACGCGAAAGCGTCCCGTTTTATTTTTGTCATCTCTCCCGCTATGACGTGGGCCAGCCCGCATGCCGCCGGGCAACGAGGCCCAGAATGTCCAGCGCCGTTTCCCCGCTCGCTCCCACCAACGTTCCAGACATGCCGTCGATCGATGGCGTCCGCATCGCAACCGCGCAGGCCGGCATCCGCTACAAGAACCGGACCGACGTTTTGTTCGCGGCTTTCGACGAGGGCACGACTGTCGCCGGCGTTTTCACGCGCTCAAAATGCCCATCGGCGCCAGTCGAATGGTGCCGCGCACGATTGAAGGGTGGGACCGCACGCGCGCTGGTGGTGAATTCCGGCAACGCGAACGCCTTCACCGGCAAGTCCGGACGTGCCGCGACGCAGCTCACCGCGAGGCTCGCGGCGCAGGCCAATGGCTGCGGCATGAATGACGTATTCCTCGCCTCGACCGGCGTGATCGGCGAGCCGCTGGATGCGACCAAGTTCGACGGCGTGATGCAGACGCTGGTGGAGGACGCCGCGCCGGGTCGCTTCCTCGACGCAGCGAAGGCGATCATGACCACCGATACCTTTCCGAAGGTCGCGACCGCGCAGGCCCGCATCGGCAAGACCACAGTGACGATCAACGGCATCGCCAAGGGCGCCGGCATGATCGCGCCCGACATGGCGACGATGCTGTCCTTCATCTTCACGGATGCACCCATCGCGGCCGCGGCACTGCAGAAGCTGCTGAGCGAGGGCGTCGCCAGCACCTTCAACGCCGTCACGATCGACGGCGACACCTCAACCTCCGACACGCTGCTCGCATTCGCGACCGGAGCGGCGGCCGCCCGAGGCGCGCCGAAGATCGCGCGCGCCAGCGATCCGCGCCTGAAGGGCTTCCGCAAGGCGTTCCAGGAGGTGCTGGCCAATCTCTCCGAGCAGGTCGCGCGCGATGGCGAAGGTGCGCGCAAGCTGGTCGAGATCAAGGTTGAGGGTGCAGCCTCGGACAAGTCCGCGCGCCGGATCGCGATGTCGATCGCCAACTCGCCGCTGGTGAAAACGGCGATCGCCGGCGAGGACGCCAATTGGGGCCGCGTCGTGATGGCGGTCGGCAAGGCCGGCGAGCCGGCGGATCGCGACAAGCTGTCGATCTGGTTCAACGGTATTCGTGTTGCGACCAAGGGGGCGCGCGACCCGTCCTATGACGAGGCCAAAGTCTCCGAGACGATGAAGCAGCCCGAGATTGAACTCAAGGTCGCGCTTGGCCTCGGCAAGGGCCGCGACCGTGTTCTGACCTGCGATCTGACCAAGGAATATGTCGCAATCAACGGCGATTACCGCTCGTAATCGGTACTCGCAATCCTGACACAAATTTTAAGCGGCCGTTAACGCCGCGTTTTTTAGAGTGAACGACGGTTGTGAGCACCAGACTCCTCATTGTCGTAGCCTGCGCCCTTATCGATGCCGATGGCCGCGTGCTGATTGCGGAGCGGCCGCAGGGCAAGGCGATGGCGGGCCTCTGGGAATTTCCAGGCGGCAAGGTGGAAGCGGGCGAAACGCCGGAACAAACGCTGATACGGGAATTGCAGGAGGAACTGGGAATTGTCGTCAGGGAAGCCTGTCTCGCGCCCCTGACCTTTGCGAGCCACAGCTACCCCGACTTTCATCTCCTGATGCCACTCTATGTCTGCCGGCGCTGGGAGGGTCAGGTGACAGCACAGCACCACGTCCGTCTCGCCTGGGTCAGACCGAACAAGCTCCGGGACTATCCGATGCCCCCGGCGGATGAACCACTCATCCCTCACCTGACTTCCCTGTTGTGATTGCGAGAGAGGAACGTCGATGGGAACGCAAGAGATTTACGTCCGGACCTTCCGCCACTTCCTGCGCGATGAGCGCGGCGCGACAGCAATCGAATATGCGATGATCGCCGCCGGCATCGCGGTCGCGATCGTTGCCGCAGTCAATTCGCTCGGCGTCACGGTTGTCGGTCTGTTCCAGAGCGTTCAGTCGGCGTGGCCGACCTGAGACCGCATCAACTGCCTGCCTTGTCTCCCGCGGGGAGTTCGATCACTTTCAGCGCGTCGGCCAGACGCGCCTTCGCCGATCCTGGCCGCAGCGGCTGCTGCTGGCTCTCGTGCGGCGCCCAGCCCGACAGCCAGACGATCTCAAAGCTCGCACGCAATCGTCCATCCGGATCGCTGAAGCGCTCGGCATAGATTTGCGCCATGCGCAGAAGCGTCGCTCGCTTCAACGGCACGCGGCGGCGCTCGCTCAGCGTGTTGGTCCCACCCATGCCGCGCAGGTCGCGCATCAGATCGAAAGCCGTCGCATAGCGCACGGTCACGCGGTCGGCATCCACGACCGGCAGCGCAAAGCCGGCACGCTGCAGCAGCGCGCCGAGGTCGCGCAAATCGGCAAATGGCGCGACACGCGGCGACACTCCGCCGTCCATCTCGGCTTCTGCCGCCGCAAAGGACTGGCGCAGCTCCGTCAGCGTATCGCCACCGAGGAGAGCAGCCAGGAAAAGACCATCCGGCTTCAACGCCCGCCGGATCTGCGCGAGCGCGCCCGGCAGATCGTTGACCGATTGCAGCGCCAGCGCGGAGACGACGAGATCGAGCGAGCCGTCCGCAAACGGCAACGCCTCTTCGTCGGCGGCGACACGCAGCGCCTCCGTCCCCTGTGCGCGATAGGCCAGCGGATCAACCGCGATCACATCCGCGGCCAGGCCTTTCGATCGCATCATGTGTCGCAATGCACTGCCCGGTGTCCCGACATCGGCGGCGAGACGGAACGAGCGCTGCACCACGAGCAGCCGCTCGACCAGTTCCTGCGAGACGTGTTCGAGCAGGAAATCCACCGGCTCCCCGCGCAGAGCGCGCAGACGGCGGCGTCGCTGCAGGTCGCGATCGAATATCCGGGGCGGTCCTGCCACTTTCACGGCTCTCCTGACGGCGCTAGGCTGGTTTTCGAGGTGGGGCCCAAGCGCATGTCCGGGACCGCTATAGACCAACGCGTATCCGCGCGCCTGTCGCAAATTGCGGCGGCGTTGCGGATTCCGTTCAAGCTGATCCTCGATGTGGGGCTGCCGCCGCTCTGCCCCTCCTGCCGCGACCCGGTGGGCGACGGAGCCGGGCTGTGCGCGGCCTGCTGGTCTAAGCTGTCGCCGATCGACCGGCCCTTCTGCGAAAAGCTCGGCATCCCGTTCACCTATGACCCGGGCCCCGGCATCTACTCGATGCAGGCGATTGCCGATCCGCCGGCCTATGCCCGCGCGCGAGCCGCAGTACGCTACGACGACGTCGCGCGCACCATGGTCCACGCCCTGAAATATGGCGACAGGCTCGACCTCGCACCGATTATGGCCGGCTGGATGGCGCGGGCCGGCTCTGAACTATTGGCCGATGCCGAAGTGGTCGTGCCGGTTCCCCTCCACTGGCGGCGGATGTGGGCGCGGCGGTTCAACCAGTCGGCGACCCTTGCAAAGCTGCTGGCCGACCCGCGCGGTTTACCTCTGGAGGTCTCTGCACTGAAGCGGGTGAAAGCGACACCGCAGCAGGTCGGCCTTTCGAAGAGTGAACGCGCAGCGAACGTCCAGGGCGCCTTCCGGGTCGAGCCATCCGGCAAAGCCGGCATCATGCGCCGGCACGTGCTCCTGGTTGATGACGTTCTAACCTCCGGCGCCACGGTGGACGCCTGCGCCCGCGCGCTGCTGCGGGCCGGCGCCCGGCAGGTGGATGTGCTGATTTTCGCGCGGGTTGTCGACAGCGTGCGGACGCCCATATAGTGGATTCGACAAAGCGAAATCCCATGCCACCCGTCGACATCTATACCACCGCCTTCTGTCCCTATTGCGCCTGGGCGAAGGAGTTGCTCACCAGGAAAGGCGTCCCCTACAAGGAAATCGACGTCGGCGGCAATTCGGCGCTGCGCGCCGAGATGACGACGCGTGCGAACGGCCGGACCACCGTGCCGCAGATCTTCATCGGCGACGTCCATGTCGGCGGCTGCGATGACATCTACGCGCTCGATGACGCCGGCAAGCTCGACCCGCTTCTGGCGCAGCCCGGACCCGCGGCATGAGCAAATCGGATGGGACGTTCCGCGCCGGACTCGTTCAGATGCGGTCCAGGCGTTCGCCGCAAGTCAATCTTGATGAAGCCAGCGCGCTGATCCGCGAAGCCGCCGCTGCCGGCGCGCAGTACGTGCAGACGCCCGAGATGACCAACATCATGGAGCTGTCGCGCGAGACACTGTTCGGCGCGATCGCCGAAGAGGAGAAGGATGTCTGCCTCGCGGCGTTCCAGGAATTGGCGCGCGCGCACAAGATCCATCTGCATGTCGGGTCGCTCGCGATCAAGGTCTCGCCCGAGAAGGCGGCGAACCGCGCTTTCATGATCGATCCGCGCGGTGAGATCGTCGCGCGCTACGACAAGATCCATATGTTCGACGTCGACCTCGCAGGTGGCGAAAGCTATCGTGAGTCCAACAATTTTCGTCCGGGCGAATGCGCCGTGGTGGTCGACCTCCCCTGGGCGCGGTTCGGCCTTACCATCTGCTATGACCTGCGTTTCCCCGCGCTCTATCGCGCACTCGCGGAAGCCGGCGCGACCGTGCTGACGATTCCCGCAGCCTTCACGCGCCAGACCGGCGAGGCGCATTGGCACACGCTGATCCGCGCTCGCGCGATCGAGAATGGCTCGTTCGTGCTCGCGGCCGCTCAGGGTGGCACGCACGAGAATGGCCGTTCGACATTCGGCCATTCGCTCGCCGTCGATCCGTGGGGCCGCATTATTGGAGAACACGGCACCGAACCAGGCGTTCTGATAGTGGAGATCGATCCTGCTCAAGTAACGGCGGCGCGCGCCAAGGTGCCGTCGCTGCAGCATGGCCGCCGCTTCGACATAATCGAGCCGATGGCGGAACCGGCCCATCTGCATGTTGTTGGTGATGCAACATGATTAAGTACGCGCTCGTCTGCGAGCGGAAGCACACTTTTGAAGTCTGGTTCAGCGACTCTTCCGACTACGACAAGCAGCGCAAGCGCGGGCTTGTGACGTGCCCGACCTGCGATTCGAAAAAGGTCGAGAAGGCCATCATGGCGCCGGCGCTTGGCCGCGGCGCCAGGAAGCGCAGCGCGCCTGCGCCTGTCGAAGCTCCGGTTGCGGCTCCGGATGTAGCGGCCGCGCCGGCGCCCGAACAGGTCGCGATGATCTCGCCGCAGGAGCGGGAATTCCGTGCCAAGCTGAAGGAATTGCGCGACCACCTCATCAGGAATGCCGACAATGTCGGCAAGAAATTCCCCGAGGTCGCGCGCAAGATGCACTACGGCGAGATCGAACATCGCTCGATCTATGGCGAAGCTACGCCACAGGACGCCAAGGAACTGCTCGACGAAGGCATCGAATTCCATCCGCTGCCGATTTTGCCCGACGAGAGAAACTGACCTGCCCGCCACAAGAACGGATACCGCAATCCGTCTACGCCCCATCGGATCGCGGGCCGGAACCGACGCAGACGATCGCAGCGAGCGAGCGGCGAAAAGTCGCCCCGCAATCGTTCAACTTTGACTCAGCTTTGTCACATGAGGTGAAGGCTCTGCGCCTGCGCTCTGCGTTGAATCTGAACAGCTGATGCGCCATCACCGGACAGCCGGGACATTTTCCGCGCCAGACGACAAGTTCTGGCTGCTGGCACAACAAAATTGCAGATCGGCG
>Ga0180218_1000697_pt1 | contig 26799 bp, 29 predicted proteins | sample eDN3rd37CKraftBY_FD_151334 | JGI IMG/M metagenome (GOLD analysis project Ga0180218, IMG submission 151334) | Enriched backyard soil microbial communities from Emeryville, California, USA - eDNA 3rd pass 37_C Kraft BY (version 2) (version 2) | ecosystem: Environmental > Terrestrial > Soil >...
TTGGGAGAAACGCACATTCTCCATTGATGCATGGGGAGGCTTAGGTTATGAAGGCGGCAGTTCGGCTTCCGGCAATGCGCTGGAACAGGCACCCGTAGCTCAGCTGGATAGAGTGCTGCCCTCCGAAGGCAGAGGTCACAGGTTCGAATCCTGTCGGGTGCGCCACTTCCGAACAAAACTGGGCACTCCAGCCGGAGCGGCCCCTCCCCCCATCACAAGGCGTTCAAGAACGGTCCGCCGGCCATGAATGCGGATTTCCTCGTCATCCACTTCGACATTGTCGATCATGGCGCGCAGCCATGCGCGGCGGAACGGGATCGGGCCGTCGGTGACGTTGGTGCGCATGACATCGACAAAGGCCGCGATCTTGTCCGCCGTGATCCGCGCCTCCGGCCGCAGTTCCGCGACCGCACGGTCAAAGGCGACCTGCGCAATGTCGCGTTCCGTCCTGATCGCCTCGATTCGCTCCTTGAGCGTCGGGTCGGCCGGATCGGCGACACCGTTCTCGATCGCCTGATAGAGCCGCTTGAGCCGGTCTTCGGCATCCGTCAGCTTTCCCCGTAGCATCGTCAGACGCCGGCCATGATCGGCATCGCGCGCAGTCTGCCTTTCCAGCAGGCCCGCCAGCAGCGCCTCGACCCGTTCCGGCGTCAGCAGTTGGTCGGCCAGTCGCTCCGTGACCGCCGTATCGAGCTTGTCCATGGGGATGGAGCGGCCCTTGCAGGCCGATTTGCCCTTCTGGGCACAGGTGGCGCAGGCATAGTAGCGATAGCGCCCCGATTTGCCGGTGCGCAGCGTCATGCCCCCGCCACAGCTCGCGCAGGTGGCAAGCCCCGTCAGCAGGATCGGCCCGGTGACGGTACGCGGTGCGGTGGATTTGGGATTGCGGACCTTGAGCTGCGCCTGGACAGCGTCAAACGTTTTTCCATCGATGATCGGATCGACCGGCACCACAATCTGTTCCGATTCCGGCTTGGCTTCTCTGGTCTTCCAGACCTTCGTGTTGAAGCGATGCTCGCCCTTGTAGGTGGTGCTGGTAATGAGCTTGTGCAGCGGCCCAATGCCCCACCGCGCCCCGCGCCGTGTCCGATAGCCGTGATCGTTGAGCCATGTGGCTGCGGCCTTGACGCCCATCGGACCGGACGTGCCGTCCCCTTCCCTGATGAGCTTGAAGATGAGCCGCACGACTTCGGATTCGACCGGATCGATCGCGAGCTTCTTCTTGGTCTTCGCGCCACGCTGTTCGGCGGCGACGATCGCATAGCCATAGGGCGCCGCCGCGCCGTTCCAGAACCCCTGCCGGGCGTTTTCCTGCATAGCGCGCAGGACGTGCTTGCCGTTTTCCTTGGACTGGTACTCGTCAAAAAGCGCAAAGACCTGCCGCACCATGACGCTCATCGGATCATCGCCCAGGTCTTGCGTGATGCTGACCAGCCGGACGCCGTGCTTGCGCAGCTTTCGCACGTGGTATTCCAGCCGGAAATGGTCGCGCGCGAAGCGGCTGAAACTATGCACGACCACCGCATCAAAGGGCGCATCGCCCGCCGTGGCGATGTCGAGAAGCCGCTGAAGCTGCGGCCGGTTGTCGTCGGTACCCGTCAGGCCCGCATCAACGAACTCCGCTGCGACCTCCCAGCCGCGCGCGGCGCAGAACGCCGTCATCTGCCGGCGCTGATCGGGGATCGACAGATCGCTCTCCGCCTGGCGCCCCGTTGAGACCCGCATATAGAGCGCGGCGCGCTGCGTTGCATTTTGCGAATCCGGCTGGGTTGCGTGGGCGGAACGGGCCATCGCGATCACTCTCGGCTGACAGGACTGGCGGCGGGATGGGGACTATCGTAAATGTCGCCGCGATTATGGCAAGTCTTTCTGCCGCCATCCGGGCCTCCCTCACCCTCTTGCGGCTTGCCGTCCAAGATCGCGCGCAGTTGCGCGCCGAGAAATGCCTCGATGACATCCAGTTCGGCATCCGTAACCGGCATGTCCCTGGGCAGATCATCGGAGACCCGCCGTTCGCTTGTTTGCGGTGCGGGCGGCCCCGGACTGTAGAAATCGGTGCGCATGGTGCAAAGATGCGCAGCCGCCGTCCAGAATACTTGCCCACAAACTGGTCATTCTTCCGGTCATGCCCCCGATCCAACCCGATCGGCAGCCCGTCCTTGGCCAAAGAGCGTTTATGAGGCCATCCCGCGCGAACCGGGCCAATCCCCCGCTCGGCAAGCAATACCGGACTCTCCGCCCCACATGCGGGCCGGAATCGGCATCGTCGTTGCGGCAGCGATTATCGGCCGGCAGGCAAAGGCGGGAGACCCGCCAGCGGATGGGTTTTCATAAAGGAGCGGAAAACCCCATCCATGCAGCGCATCGCCCACATATCGACCGGGATATGGGCGCAGATGCCCTTCTTATAATCTCTGAACCTATATTTCTGTGACTCCAGTGTCGCCCCTGGATTCCGGGCGCTTTCGGGCCACTGCCGCCGGTGATGCCGGGCAAACAGCCGCGTGCAGAGCCGCACGACAAGCCCCACGCAGAGGCGCGAGCGGCTGCCGGCCAGCACATCGACGCCGATATAGCCCTCCCGCTCCAGTTGCCGCAGATAGCGCTGCACGGTTCTGCGGCACCGCCCCAAAGCCCGTGCGAGATAGGAAACCGTCACCACCAGCGACCGGCCTTCGCGATTATTGCGATAGGTGATCTCCGCGAGCTTCCGGGCACAGCGCCGCGCGCCGTCGCAGAGATTGGGATCGTTCTCCAGCCGCGCGGACAGCTCCGGCACATAGGCGCCGGTATCCTTTGGTACGGGCTGGCGTAACGGCTCACGCGCTGCATAGCGGTGACAGGTTTGCAGTGAGCGCCGGCGGCGATCGGCGTCAGTAGTATGGCGTATCGGCGGCACGGCGGGCCGTCCCTCAACGGTTCTGCGTTTGAGGTTCTGGTGCGCCTCGATAAAGGCCGCTTGATCCAGCGTCATGGTCTTCTCCTTTCAAAATTGGAGAAAACCCGCGAAAATCAGGCCGCACGACATCATCGCAAAAAATACTTGCGCATATTAGTCTACTCTGCAATACTTGGTCTGTTCACTTCCCAAGTACACAGTTTTTGTGAGACCCGCTTCGGCGGGTTTTGCTTTTTCTACATAGAACCCCCAAAAATTATTGGAGTTACACTTCGCCTTTCTGGGCGCAAGTGTGGATTGTCCGCGAATTACATTCTGAGATCAAGGTGGCGGCGTGAGCACAGGGTTTCTGCGGCATACGCCGCAGCCGCAATTTCCAGCACTTGGGAAAACACGCCGATCGGCCGGGTTGATTCGGAAAGCGGCCACCTTGCCGATTCAGTTTCGGCTACTCTCCAGCTCCGCCGTCCGCCGGTCGATGAAGGCGCGAATCTCTTGCACCATTGTCCGGCGGGACATCGCACATGCGGCCTTGAAGCGCTGATGCGCGCTTTCCGGCAGGTCAACCGTGAGGCGCGCAATCGGTTCGGCCTCCGGGATCGCCGGCTCACTGATTTCCGTGTTTCCGTGTTCGTGAGTTTCCGCAGCCACGGATTTCTGTGTTTGCTGCGACACAGAAACACGGCGACCTGTTTTTCTGCTTTCGCGTGTTGCCGTGTGCGCGGAAATTCGTGTTTCTGTGTTTCTTGCCGCGCCGCCCGTTGCTTCAAATCCTGCAATTTCCTCAGCCGTCGGCTGACGCAACGGCTTTTTGACGTTCTTGAATGTCTTGCTGCTCATAATTCTTGATGATCTCCCTCACGAGTTTGTCGATGTCTTTGGCTGCCGGGCTTGCCTTGGCCCATTCAAAGATCGTCTTTCCTGCCGTCAGGGCTTCGGCATAGGCGATGCGGGCCGCAATCTCGGATTTGAGGATCGGCACGCCTTCATCCTCGGCGTAGCTCCTGGCTTCCCGGCCCAGCACTGTGTTTCTGTGTTTCCGTGAAACCAGAAAGGCGGCTTCCAGATGCTCCTTGAGCGCCCTGCCATTTTGGACAGTCGCGATCGTTTCTGCCGCTGCCCACAATGACGGCCCGCCCGGTTCGATCGGCACCAGCACCACGTCGGAAGCAATGACGACCGAATGCGCAATGTCCTGACCGCGCGCCGGCCCGTCTATGATCGTATAGGCATAGTCAGCGGCCAAACGCATGGCGTCACGCGCCATCTGTGGCCGGGCGAGGGAGGCGACCGTAAAGGGCGTATCGTCTCGCAGGCTCGCCCATTGCGCCGCCGTCTGCTGCGGATCGGCATCGATCAGGAGGACACGAAGCTTCCTGGCCGCAAGACTTGCTGCTGTATTGATCGAAAGTGTTGTTTTGCCAACGCCACCCTTTTGATTCAAAAACGAAATAATCATGCCGCAATTGTACGGAAGCGGCACGCGATATAGTGAATGTTATTTTTAACTTATCCACATAGCTGCCTTTCTGTGTTTCCGTGAAATCGGCGCGGCCGGGCGCGACCAGCGCCCGGTAACGGCCGGAAAGGCGGGGGCTAAAGCCCCCGACCCGGTCCCGCTGCGATTGCACGGGATATGTTTTCCAGCGTGGCCAGATTGTTCCGACGCTCCGGCGTGCCGGTGGCGGTGCGTGCCAGGGCCAGTGTCGCCTGCCGGAACAGGCACCGCAGTTCGGCTTCAGTCCGGGATTGCAGTTCGGCGATGGTCATCAGCTTGTTCATCTTCGTTTCCTCCTTGTTGACGAGGCCCCGGTCATCAGAGCCATTCCGTGCTTACCCCCACACACAATCGGCACCGGAATGGATCGCCATGACTGGCGGTCGAAGGCGCTGGTGGAAGAGAAGGGGACGGGCTGTGCCCCGTCGTCGGATCTGAAATTCCCCTGAAGTCTGAATATGCGGGCGCATCCGGCAGGCCGGACCGGGCTATAGGCGCTGCGGCGCCCCGAACCCCGAAGCGTCGGGTTTCGGCCATGCGGTAACTATCCCTTGCGCGAAAGAGAAGAGGGGCCGGGCGGGCTTGCCCGCCTTCGGCCGGCGGTGCGGGCGTTGCCCGCATCATTGCGTTTGGAAGAGGGGCCTGCGGCCCCGTGTGGCAGTCAAGGCTTTCATCCTCCGCTGACGCTGCGGACGCCGCCGGGGCGTTCCCCAGCCTTCCGCACTGCGTTTGTGCAGGCCGGGTGATCCCCCTTTTCCCCGGCGGCGGCCCTGACAGCCGCCACCCCGCTCATTGCCGCTCCGGCTAGTCGGGTTGCATGCGCAACCCGCTTTCAAAGGAGAAAGGCAAATGAAAACTGATATTTATCAACGTGTGACCGATCAGATCGTGGCCGAGCTGGAGAACGGCGTGCGGCCATGGCTCAAGCCGTGGAACGCCGAACATGCCGCCGGGCGCATCACCCGCCCGCTGCGCGCCAATGGCGTTGCCTATCGCGGAATCAATATCCTGATGCTCTGGGCGTCCGCAGTGGAAAAGGGCTTCGCCGCGCCGCTATGGCTGACCTACAAGCAGGCACAGGAGCTGGGCGGACAGGTACGCAAGGGCGAGAAGGGGAGTCCCGTCGTCTATGCCAACACCATCACCAGAACCGAGCAGGACGCCGACACCGGCGAGGATGTCGAGCGCAATATACCGTTCATGAAAGTCTATACCGTTTTCAACGCCGAGCAGGTGGACGGGCTGCCGGCTCATTTCTACGCTTTGCAGGAGCCGGCCCTTGATCCCGTGGCGCGGATCGAGAAGGCGGAGACGTTCTTTGCCGCGACCCGTGCCGATATTCGCCATGGCGGCAATCAGGCTTATTACGCCATCGGCGAGGACCGCGTGCAGATGCCACCCTTTGAAGCCTTCCGCGATGCCGAAAGCTATTATGCGACCCTCGCCCACGAGCTGACCCACTGGACGCGCCATCCGACCCGGCTGGATCGCAGCTTTGGCCGCAAGAAATGGGGCGATGAAGGCTATGCGAAAGAAGAACTGGTCGCCGAGCTGGGCGCGGCCTTCCTGTCGGCCGATCTCGGATTGACCCCGGAGCCGCGCGCCGATCATGCCAGCTATATCGCCTCATGGCTGAAGGTGCTGAAGGATGACAAGCGGGCGATCTTCACCGCCGCAGCCCACGCGCAGCGCGCCGCAGATTACCTGATCGGCTTGCAGCCCCAGGCCGAAGAAACCGAACCCGCAGCCGAGGAGGTCGCCGCGTAAGTGGCGGCCTTCGCCGCGCGGAGGGAAGGGGCGAAAAATTTTCGGCGTCCGCCACTGGCGGACGCCGATCCTGCATAGCAGGGGATAGTTATCGTCAAGCGTCACGCTACGCTTGACTGAAGGTTGGCGTGTTCTTAATCTGTTCTCTGATTCAGGGTCGGGAGGGCTGTTTCAGCATGAAGCTCATTAAGGCGCACGCGACGAACTATCGAAATATCATTGATTCCAATCCAGTCGACATCGCGCAGTCAACCTGCCTGGTCGGGAAGAACGAAGCCGGGAAGACCGCTTTCCTGAAAGCGCTCGAATGCCTGCGCTCGACCAACTCCGACTTCAAGGACTACGGCAAGATCGAGAACTATCCGCGCCGGTTTCTCTCCGAATACGATACCCGGCATCCCGATCATGATGCTGTCGTCATGCGCACCGAATGGGAGATGGATGATGGCGACGTTGCCGCGATCGAAGCAGAGCTGGGAGAGGGCGTCGTCACCGGCAAAACCGTCACGATCGAGAAATCTTACGAAGACGACGGCACCACCTGGAGTGTGCCTGTGGACGAAGAAAAGGTACTCGACGGGCTGGTTAAGCGTTTTTCCCTCAACAAGGAAGAACGTGGCGGGCTTGGCGCGGCGAAGTTCACCTCCCGTGCCGTCAGCGCTCTGGAGGCATTAAGCGAGCGGACCGAACGTCAGAACGAGTTGCTGGCGGCGATCAAAAAGTTCCGAAACAACTCGGCGCGTTGCAAGGCAATTGACATCCTCAATCCTCGCACGCCGAAATTCCTGTACTTCTCGCACTACGACCGCATGAGCGGCGCGCTGTCGATCAACAAGCTGAATGACGACAAAAAGAACAACCGCCCGATCGACAACGGCGACCGCGTCTTTCTCGATTTCCTGGAGTATGCCGGCACGACGATCGAGGAACTGGCCGGCCTCGACCGTTTTGAGGAACTGAACGCCAAATGCGAGGCGGCGGCGCTGCGCATCACCGAACAGATTTTCGAGTACTGGACCCAGAACGACGACCTTGAGATCACCGTCGTGCTGTCGGAGGGCAAACCGGCCGACCCCGCGCCGTTCAATGCCGGCCCCGTCGCCCGCGCCCGCGTGAAGAACACGCTGCATGGCGTCACCGTGCCGTTCTCGGAGCGATCCGCCGGCTTCATCTGGTTCTTCTCCTTCCTGGTCAAATTCGCCCAGATCAAGAAGAGCCACGGCAACGTCATCCTGCTGCTGGACGAACCGGGCCTGACCCTACACGGCACGGCGCAGAAAGACCTGCTGCGCTATTTCTCAGAGCAGATCGCGCCGAACCACCAACTGATTTACACGACCCATTCGCCCTTCATGGTGCCGGCGGACAACCTCGCCAGCGTGCGCACTGTTGAGGATGTGGTCACGCGCGACGCCCGCGACCGGAAGCAGTCACAGGGCACGAAAATCCGGTCCGACGTGCTGACAACCGACCCGCAGACCAACTTCCCGATCTTCGGCGCGATGGGCTTTGAAGTCACCCAGACGCTGGTGATCGGCACCAACACGCTGTTGGTCGAAGGGCCGAGCGACATCCTGTATCTTCAGGCTGCATCTTCCGTATTAAAGGCAGCCGGTCGCGCACATCTTGCGCCGCAATGGGCTATTTGCCCGTCCGGCGGCATCGACAAGGTCTTGCCCTTCGTCCGCCTGTTCTACGGCAACAATCTCAATCTCGCCGTCCTGACCGATTTCGAGCGCGGCCAGAAGCGCAAGCTGGACGAGTTGCACAAAGCCGCGCTTCTCGATCACGAGCGGATCATTCTCGCCACCGAGATCGCGGGCAAGGACGAAGCCGACATCGAGGATTTCTTTGAGCCGGCACTATTCGTTGAACTGGTCAACAAGACCTACCAGCTACCGAAAGCGCACGCACTGACGGTTGAGAAGCTGGATGCGGCCGACGCCACCACTACGCGCCTGGTCAAGAAGGCCGAAGCCTATTTCCGTCTTCTCCCGGCCGAAATCCCGGAGTTCAGCCATTTCGATCCGTCTATGTACCTGTTGCAGCACCCGGAGCTGCTTCAGGGGAAGGGCGAGCATGTGGAAAAGACTCTGGCGCGGTTTGAGGCGGCGTTCGACCGGATCGGAAAATTCCTGCCATGACCGCGCGCGTTCCCGGCATCAGCAATCCGGCCCGCCTCAACAGTATGGCAGGTGCGCGCGCTGTAAAGTGTAACTTGACGGGCAACAATATTATTGGTAGCATGGACCATGAAGATCAGGAACGTGGTCCATAAGGGGCTGCGCAGATTTATTGAGGACGATGACACGAGCGGATTGCCGGCGGCGGTGGTGCCGAAGCTGCGCCGGATCGTGTCCTTCCTGCAAGACATGGAGCGCGAGGATGAACTGCGCTCTGTCCCGAGCTGGAAGGCGCATCAGTTGACCGGCGACCGCAAAGGCACCTGGAGCCTTTTCGTCACGAAGAACTGGCGCATCACGTTCATGATTGACCAGACCGAGATCGAAATCATCGACCTCGACTATGAGGACTACCACTAGGAGGTGGCCATGGCGACGACGCAAGGTTTAAGGATGAAGAACCCGGCCCATCCCGGCGGGTTCGTCAGAAGTGAGATCATCGAGGCGCTTGGCCTGTCGGTGACGGGTGCCGCGCATGTACTCGGCGTCACGCGCCCGGCGCTGTCGGCGCTGCTCAACGAGCGCGCTCACCTGTCACCGGAAATGGCGCTGCGCATCGAAAAGGCGTTCGGCGTGTCCATGGATACGCTCATGCGCATGCAGAACAGCTATGACATCGCGCAGGCCCGGAAGCGGGAAAGCGAAATCAATGTCGCGCCCTTCAAGGGCGCCCCAAATGGTCCGCAGCAGCCGCTGCTGTAGCCAAAAATCAAAAGTGAGGAGAGAAAGCTATAGCACGGCTACCAATCCATCCCGGCGAAACCCTCGCCGACGAATTGCAGGAAATCGGCATCACGCCGATCGCGTTCCCATGAACTTAATCAGAACCAAAAAGCGCGTTGCCGACCACGGGGAGGTGTTCACGCCGCCTTGGTTGGTCGAAAAGATGCTCGATCTTGTCAAAGGCGAAACCGAGCGGATTGACGCACGCTTTTTGGAGCCTGCCTGCGGTAGCGGAAACTTTCTGGTTCCGGTCCTGCAACGCAAGCTGGCCGCTGTCGAAGAAAAGTTCGGCAAGTCCGCCTTCGAAAAGCGCCACTATGCGCTGCTGGCACTGATGTGCTGCTACGGCATCGAGCTGTTGCCAGACAATATCGCCGAATGCCGAGCGAACATGCTGGAGGTCTTTGCCGAATATCTAAATCTAGCGGACGATGCGGATGAGACGTATCGCGCCGCGTCGTTTGTGCTGTCGCTCAATCTCGTTCATGGCGACGCCATGACTATGCGCGACATGAACGGCGCGCCGATCAGCGTGGTGGAGTGGGGATACCTCGGCAAAGGCAAATTTCAGCGTCGTGATTTCCGGCTGGATGTACTGACCGGCATGGCGAGCTTCAGCGCGGAAGACTCATTGTTCTCGCAGCTCGGCAGGCACGAGATATTTACGCCCACCAAAGTATATCCGCCGATGACACCGCGTGATCTGGCGGAGTATTCCGGTGGCAAGAGGGGGGATGCTGCATGAACGAACAGGCGGGATTTACGCTGCGGGGGCGCAACCCGGATGTATTGACCTGCATCGCCAATCTATCCAACGATGAGGTATTTACGCCGCCGGAGTTCGCTAACCGGATGCTGGACACTCTGGCTGGGGCTTGGGCAGCAAACAACGGCGGCGCGAATATCTGGGCCGATAGCACGGTCACATTCCTTGACCCGTTCACCAAGTCCGGCGTGTTCCTGCGGGAGATCACCACACGGCTGATCGCCGGGCTAGCGACAGAAATCCCCGACCTGCAAACGCGCGTCGATCATATCTTGACCCGTCAGGTGTTCGGCATTGGCATTACCACCTTGACCAGCATGCTGGCGCGTCGGAGCCTCTATTGCTCGAAACATGCCAATGGCGAGCATTCCGTAGTGAAGGGCTTTGCTAGCGACGGCGGCAACATCTGGTTCGAGCGCATCGAGCATACGTGGAAAGATGGCCGATGCACGTACTGTGGCGCTGCCCAACAAGCGTTCGATCGCGGCGAAAGTCTTGAAACCCACGCCTATGCGTTCATTCACACCAGCAACATTAAGGCTCGCATGAGCGAGATTTTCGGAGGCGACATGCATTTTGACGTCATCATAGGCAACCCGCCCTATCAACTTAGCGATGATGGCTTCGGAACGAGCGCGGCTCCCATTTATCAGCACTTTGTGACACAGGCGAAGGCGCTGGAACCGCGCTATCTGACGATGGTCATTCCCGCACGCTGGTTCGCTGGTGGAAAGGGCTTGGACGAGTTTCGGGAATCAATGCTCACTGATGATCGTCTGCGTTCGATTGACGACTATCTCAATGCCTCAGACGTGTTCCCGGGCGTCGGCTTGAAAGGCGGCATATGCGTATTCCTGTGGGATCGTGACAATCGCGGCCCGTGTTCCGTCACCACCCACTTCAACGGCGAAGAGCCTTCCTCAGTGAGCCGCGAGCTTCTTGAAGGCGGGGTGGACGTGTTCATCCGCTTCAATCAGGGCCTGTCGATTCTCAAGAAGGTGGTGGCGGTCGAAACCGGCCAAACGCAGTCCCTCATGTTGCCGGACCATCTGCGATTTGATCGGTTAGTGAGTTCGAGAAAACCCTTTGGGCTGCAAACCACCTTCAAGGGAAAGCCTACGAAAGCCGCAAACGACGATTTGCTGATCTATCAGAACGGCGGGACGGGATACGTCGCCCGCAATTCCATCACGACCGGCAAACAGTATGTCAATAAATGGAAAATATTTACGGGCCGAGCCGCGCCGGGAACCGGCAACCGCGACACCTATCCGCATCGCATTATCAGTACGCCGTTTCTTGGCGAACCGAATTCCATTTCGTCAGAGACCTATCTGTGCATCGGCCCCTTCGACACTAAAGCCGAAGCTGAAAGCGCCCTGTCTTACCTATCCTGCCGGCTCACCCGGCTTCTGATCTTGCTGCACAAGCCATCGCAAGACACCACGCGCAAGGTCTATACATTCGTGCCGACCCAGCAGTGGACACAACGCTGGACGGACGCCGATCTCTACGAGAAGTACGGCATCACCGACGACGAGATTGCCTTTATCGAGAAGGTGGTGCGCCCGTTGGAGGCTGACGGTGAATAAGCCCACCATCGAGGAAATCCTTACCCCGAAGCCTGATGTGCGGCCGCGCATCTATGCCTATGCCATCGCTGCCGATACACATCACGGCCTTCTCAAAATCGGCCAGACCACCCGCAACGTGAAGCAGCGGGTTGCCGAACAGCTCAAGACTGCCGCCATTACCAACTACACCATTGAGCTGGACGAAAGCGCCGAGCGGGATGACGGCGGCATCATCACCGATCATGCCGTGCGCGAAGCCTTGAAGCGCAAGGGCTTCGCCAACCCGCAGCTCGAATGGATGCAATGCACGGTCGCCGACGTGAAAACTGTGCTGGCCGAGCTGCGCAAGGGCCAGCAATTCACCGGCAGGCACCACGAGGATTTTCCGCCGCGTGCGGAACAGGCGCGGGCGGTCGAGCAGACCTACGCCTATTTCCAATCCCGCTGGCAGGAGGACGCCGCCGCCGTTCCACGATTCCTTTGGAACGCGAAAATGCGCTTCGGAAAAACATTTACCACCTACCAGCTTGCCAAGAAGCTGGAAGCTAAGCGCGTGCTGGTACTGACCTTCAAGCCCGCAGTGGAAGATGCCTGGCAGACCGACCTCGAATCCCATGTCGATTTTGACGGCTGGCAATATCTCTCGCGCAATTCCGGGCGCGACCCCAGCCAGATCGATGACGACAAGCCGGTGGTCTATTTCGGTTCATTCCAGGACATGCTGGGGCGCGACAAGGCGGGCAACATCAAGGCCCGGAACGAATGGCTCCACACGATCAACTGGGATCTAGTCGTGTTCGACGAATACCATTTCGGGGCATGGCGCGAGACAGCCAAGGAACTGTTCGAGGGCGAGGATGCTGCCGTCGCCAAGAAGGAGGCCAGTCTCGAATACGCCGCCGACCTTGAGGACGTGAACGAGGATTTGGGCGTCCTGTCGGAAAGCGAGGCAGAGTTCCTGCCGATCACCACGCGGGCCTATCTCTATCTGTCCGGCACCCCCTTCAAGGCGCTCGCCACCGGCGAGTTCATCGAGGAGCAGATATTCAATTGGACCTATACTGACGAACAGCGTGCCAAGGCCGAGTTCGCGGCGAAACATCCTGGCAAGCGAAACCCCTACGGCGCGCTGCCGCAGATGCGGCTGCTGACCTATCAAATGCCCGACGAGCTGCTGGCAATCGCCAGCGCCGGTGAGTTTGATGAGTTCGACCTGAATGCCTTTTTCGCCGCCACCGGAACGGGAGATGCCGCTGAGTTCAAGCACAAGACCGATGTGCAGAAATGGCTGGACATCATCCGGGGCAGTTATGCGCCACAAACGATTGAAAGCCTGAAATCCGGCACCCGGCCGCCGTTTCCCTATTCGGACGTGCGGCTGCTGCCATACCTGCAACACTCTTTCTGGTTCCTGCCCAATGTCTCCGCCTGTCATGCGATGGCAAACCTGCTGGCCGAGAAACACAACGTGTTCTGGCACGATTACAAAGTTATCGTGTCCGCAGGTGCATCGGCGGGGATCGGTCTGGACGCGTTGCCGCCCGTCCGACAGGCGGTCGGCAGCGGTTTCGATACCAAGACCATCACGCTGTCATGCGGCAAGCTGACCACCGGCGTTACAGTGGCGCAATGGTCCTCCATCCTCATGCTGCGCAACCTGAAATCGCCTGAAACCTACTTTCAGGCGGCGTTCCGTGTGCAGTCGCCGTGGTCGATCAAGAATCCCAACGGCGACAATCCGAATGAGGAAGAAATCCTCAAGCCGGTCTGTTTTGTGTTCGACTTTGCACCGACCCGCGCGCTGCGGCAGTTGTCGGAATACGGCATCGGCCTGTCGCCTGGCGAGGCGAACCCCGAAAATGCAGTGCGGGAGCTTGTCTCCTTCCTGCCGGTGCTGGCCTATGACGGCGCCAACATGACCCAGATCGACGCGGGCGGCATCCTAGACATTGCGATGGCGGGCACATCGGCCACGCTGCTCGCCCGCAAGTGGGAATCCGCCTTGCTTGTGAACGTGGACAACGACACGTTGCGCCGCGTGCTGGATAACGCCGAAGCGATGGCCGCTGTCGAGCGGATCGAGGGTTGGCGGGCATTGGGCGACAACATCATCGAGACGATCATCAACAAGAGCGACAAGGTAAAGGAACTCAAGAACAAGGCGAAAGACAGCGAGCTGACGCCGAAGGAAAAGAAGGAGCTGACGGACGAGGAAAAGGAATACAAGTCCAAGCGCAAGCTCGTTCAGGAAAAGCTCATCAAATTTGCCACGCGCATTCCCGCCTTCATGTATCTCACCGATTTCCGCGAAAATACGCTGCAAGACGTAATTACCAAGCTGGAACCGGATTTGTTTCTGGCTGTCACTGGTTTGACGGTCGCCGATTTCCATCTGCTCGTGCGCCTCAAAGTCTTTAACACAGAGCGGATGAACGAAGCTGTCTTCGCGTTCCGTCGCTATGAGGATGCTTCGCTGCGCTACACGGGAATCGAAAGCCATGAGGGGCTGACCCATTACGGGCTTTACGACACCGTGGTGGCGCGGGAGTAACCACAACGGAACATGAAAAAGTGCGTGCGAGCGGCGGCACCGTCCGGCGCGTTGGATTCAGGTAACGCCTAGGTCAGCGGAACCAATTGACCAAACATCGTGGTACTGCCGTGCGACTCAGCACACTGCGGCGCTGCCATTCGTGTCAAACGTCCCTCTTGCCTTTATCAACGTCGATACGGCTCTGCCGGAGTAGAGAGCACATCCGCCCCATTTCCTCCCTTTCGGTTGCCCGTCCCTCTGTAATTATCGCGGTCCTGCCGGACGGCGCTTTGCCGTCAAGGGGCTGCCCGCTCCACCCCGCCGCAGGCGGGCCGAGTTGCCCATGACGGCGGCAGCCGATGCCGCCCGGCCTTTCGTTCCGCGTCCTTCGGGACACTCAACAACGAACGAAAGGAAAGAAAAATGGGACTGGATATGTACGCACACTACCTGCACGACGCACCGTCAACGCCGGTGGATTTCATGGTCGAGAATTACGGTGAGCTGCACTACTGGCGCAAACATCCGAACCTTCATGGCTGGATGGAACGCCTCTATCGCGAGAAGGGCGGCCAGGACAGCTCCTTCAACTGCGTCAACCTCCTTCTCACGACTGAAGACCTTGACCGCCTTGAGGCTGACATCCGCGCAGGCAACCTTCCGGCGACAATCGGCTTCTTCTTCGGCGTCAGTGATGGCTCCGAGACCGATGACGATCTGCAATTCATCGCGAAGGCGCGCGAGGCGATCGCGGACGGTCTGGCTGTCTATTACACATCATGGTGGTGACACCCAGACACAAATCGGGCCGGTGACGGATCACCGGCCCGATCTTCGCAATGGCAGAGGTGCTGTCGCTCATCTTTCTCCATTCCAATAGCGCATTTGCGCTTCGCGCCCCTCCGCCAGCAGTGCCGCCACCCGATCCCGTGCATCATCGAGATGCGCGCGCCTCCGTTTTTCATAATCTGGCAAGCCGTGCTCCGCCGGCATGACGATCGAAGGCATCCCGTCCGCGAGATTGTCCGTGAACGCTTGTCCCATCAAGATGTCGAAGATTTCGCTGCACGGCGCATCGGCGCCGGCATAGGGTACAAGGAGCTTGTGAGCCTCCGCGATCAATGCCCGTGCCAGCGCCAGGCCATCAACGATGCCGTGGCGATCTTCGAGGGCGGTAAACTCCAGCCGAACCGTGCGCTCTTTCATAACTTTCTTCCTCAGCGTATCGATTTCCCGGTGCCAGAGCCCGATCGGTTGCCCGCTGCGGCCCGGCGTGCGGCCCAGCACACTGCGATGGCGCTCCGGTCACGGTCTGACAGGACATAGATACGCTTCCGCCGCTTCGATTTCCTGGTCACGGGTTGGCCAAGTTATTGATCCGGCTGGCAGATCGGCCCCCTATTTTCCGTAATGATTATTATCGCATCGGCATTTCGTGCCCGCCGTGGGGTGGCGCGCGCATCTCCACCCCGTCTTCCCCGGACGACGGCAGATCAGACCCGGTCCTCATCCTGCGGTTCCCCGGTCATCGCTTGCACGCCCCTTTCGCCCGTTGCTTCACCTGATGCTCGGTCTGGCAGCCGTCGCCTTGCCGTCAATGACGCTGCCCGCTCCATTCGCTGCGCTCCCGTGTTGGTCTTGACGGCGGCGGCTGATGACGCCCGCCCGGCCTTTCGCATCGAAGCAACTTTGAACGAAAGGAACTGAAAATGACCGAGAAAACGAACCCCAGGATGCCGAGCCTGATCGCCTACCACGTCACCGAGGGCGAAGATGGAAACTGGAGACGCATCGGCGCCGCCTGGGATCACGAAGACGCCAAAGGGCTTACCCTCCAACTGGAAATGGTCCCCGTCGCCTTCACCGGCCGCATCGTTCTCCGTGAACCGAAACCGAAGGAAGAGGCGGGCGCGTAAGCGCCCCCTCACTCCCCGCAACGGACATCCAGATGGAGGATCACGCCATGGACACGACAACCGGCAAGGCCGACCGCCCCCTCACCGAAGCCGACAAGCGTGAAGGCTTCATCCGCGCCACCGGCGGCTTCGCCCACGCCGAACAACGATGGGCCGAACGCGCCGCGCGCGGCATGACCGACGCCGAACTGGCCGACGCACTGGCTTTTGAGCTAGGCATATTCGGCGGCTCCAGCGGCCCGGACAGCCTGTCACTGGTCTATCAGGGCGCGGGCCTGAAAATCTGGATTTCGTGGCGAATCCAGAATCACCTCACTGCGAAACCGGTTTTCGAGGGCAAGCGCACCATCACCATGGCGCGCCACGTCTACGGCATCAAAGACCCGGCGGATACGCAGCTTGCGCTGTTCTGACGGCCATGCTCCCGGATTGAAGCAAACGCTTAAATCGTCGAATGACCAGGTCTCCGGGCGGGCCGGACGCCTCACTGCTTCACACTCTCGAGAAAATCGAAGACCGGGCAACGCCAACTGGCGTTGTTGCGACCATTGGCTATTCCAGCGTTAGTTTCTCATCCTCCATCACAATCCGGATGCCGACCATCAGGTCCGGTGCGATCACCTTCTTCGCTCCGTTGCGTGGAATGCGGATTTTCCGTTCGTGGCAACCGCGCATGAGGATTGCGAGCATCGCATTATCCGGCACGAAGAAGGCAGCGTCGCGCTTTGCGCCAATTATATTCTGGCGAAGAGCGCGGAACAGAATACCCGATTCATGCGGTCTCTTAATCAGCCCGTCAAAGCGGGCGCGCCGGTCATGAAACCCGCCTTCCAAATCACGTGTGTGCGCAACCTCAATGAGCGAGGCATTGTCGAGCCATGTCGGAATATGCGTTCGTGCGGTATCGCGGCTATAGTCGAGCATTGGACGCACTTCGTTTAGAAAAAACAATATGTCGCGGCGTTCTACGGGCACAGAATCTCCTTTGTTTATTATACGAGAACAACAATTGTGCGTAGAAGAATGTCGTATGTCTGTTTGTAAATTGGGAGGTGATGATATTGCGCCAATTATCCCTCCGATCATTGTCCCGCACCGAACGCGGATTAAATGTTTAAATAGTTGAATGACTAAGTCTCCGGGCGACTGGCGCGCCACCTCAACGGCGGACGCACCGCACCAGACTTGTGAGGTTCTTGCCGTTGAGGTTCTGGCCGCCGTCGCTAAAGCGCTGAATCCTCGCAGTGCTGAAGTTGCTCTCGGACGAGGACCAGTACCAGCTCGTGCTTGTCGGCAGGTTGGCAGTGCTTAGTTGCGCACGGTTGGCGTAGAGCGTTCCCAGCTCATCGATGGCCGGCAGGTACCAGTCCGCACCCCGGTCACGGCACGCTTGCGCCGCGTCATGATCGCCTTCACCGTTGGCCAGCAGCCAATCCGTATTCGCGAGCCCGTCATCCCTGAGTTCTGGCGCCACTGAACTATTGTTCCCGTTCAAATCTGTGCCGTAGCCGCCATATCGATAGCCGCCGCCCTCATCCGCAGCGGCCACATACATCCGCGCCCCGCCGACCGTGGTGCCGGCATAGACCGCGCCATCGCTGGCGCAGACCGTACCAACCGGGCCGGTTTCACAGGGATCCGCCGGCAGAATCTCCGTGATATCGACCCAGATATCACCCTCACAGCGCAGGAAATAGAACGCGCCACCGAGTTCCGGTCCGCCGGAACGCATAACCGCGTTCTCAGGATAGCTGGAACAAGAATCTCCGGGTATCGGCTCCGTTGCCCATGCCGGAACCGCCGACAGGGACATAAAGCCCACTCCTAACAATATCGATACAGCACGTCTCAAATACACCTCCATCACGAGAATTAATAAAGGTTATATTATACAATATAATATTAATAGAAGTCATGATAATTTGCATGTTTTTAAATAATATAGAAGAGGAGGCAAGGTTATTATATTTTGAATCCTTCACCTATCGCAGCAAGACGCGCAGCAAGCCGCAGAGGGCCGGGATGGCGCGGCTCCAGCGGCCCGAACAGCCACTCGCTGGTCTAGCAGGGCACGAGCCTGAAAATCTGGTTTTCGTGAACGATCCAGAACCATGTCACCGCGCGCCCAACCTTCGAGGGAAAGCGCACCATCGCCATGGCGCGCCACGTTTACGGCATCAAAGACCCGGCGGACACGCAGCTTGCGCTGTTCTGACGGCCATGCCGCCGGATCGAAGCAAATGACTAAATAGTTGAATGACTAAGTCTCCGGGCGACTGGCGCGCCACCTCAACGGCGGACGCACCGCACCAGATAGGCGTTGTACTTGTTGAAGTTGCCCTGGACGCCGTCGCTAAAGCGCTGAATCCTCGCACCGTTGTTGAGGCTCTCGGACGAGGACCAGTACCAGCTCGTGCTTGTCGGCAGGTTGGCAGTGCTTAGTTGCGCACGATTGGCGTAGAGCGTTCCCAGTTCATCGATGGCCGGCAGGTACCAGCCCGCCCCCCGGTCACGGCACGCTTGCGCCGCGTCATGGTCGCCTTCGCCGTGGGTCAGCAGCCAGTTCGTATTCGCGAGCCCGTCATCGCGAAGTTCCGGCGGTACCGTATTATTATCCCCGTTCAGGTCCGTGCCATAGCCGCCATATATATAGGTACCGACCTCATCCGCATTGGCCACATACATCCGCGCCCCGCCGACCGTGGTGCCGGCATATATCGCGCCGTCACTGGCGCAGACCGTGCCGACCGGGCCGCTTTCACAGGGATCGGGGCCTTCGCCGACCGGCCCGAGCGCCTGCCATGTGCCGTTGGCGAGGCAAACCTGAAGCACCTCATAATCCTTGTTGTAGATCACCGTGCCTGCCGGCCGGGTTTCCGGCGCGAGGATTGTCGTGCCATTGGGCACGATGTCACATTCAGCGAAGGCCGGCACAGACAGCAGCAACAAATAGCCCAATCCAATAAACACAGGGATGACACGTTTCATTCCGGCCCCTCAAAGTCTTGCAAATTTATACTATACTCTAAATTGATGTATGTTTCACCTTATTTGGGAAGTAGATATGAAAATAAGAACAACCGAGAAAACACGTTACGAAGTTATTGTTTTTGAATCCTTCATCTATCGCGGCAAGACGCGCAACAAACCGCACAGGGTCGGCACGGCCCTGCCGTCGGTGAAGGGCGGACTGGTCATGTTTATCCCGCCCGGAATCTCGATTACCGGGCGGGTGCTGATCGTGCCGGAGAAAACGCCGCTCGATGAAATCGACCTGATCGAAGCCTATGAAAGCGCGGCGGACGAGCACGGTGTCTGATTGCTGCGGGTTCAGTACTTGACGCGGTATTTCGGCCACGGCGTCGGCGGATCGCCCTCGACCGGGTTGGTATTGACCCAGTCCTGCCAGGGGATGACCTCCCAGAACGGCACGCGCCGCGCCATGATTGGGGGGTTGTTCTGGACGAACAGGATCTGGGTATCGCGCGGAAGCTGTCGGATTTCATCGGGGGAAAGCAAAGGCCGGCCCGTCTCGCTGAAACTCTCCCCGGCGGCATCGTTCATGGACCGGCCAAGATTATAGCTGTTGGTGACGACGGTGCGGTTGCCGAGCGCCGCCGAGATTTCCTTCGCCAGATCGTGATTCTGGACGGCAAAATATTGCACCACTTCGGACTGGGAGAGGATCGTCGCCGTCGCCTCGCGGCCATAGACGCGGCGCAGCTCCGCCAGTTCCTGCACGATCATCCAAACCCGCACCCCGAGCCCCGGCAGCGCGGTGAGGCTTTCGGTCAGGTTATGGATGCGCCCCATATTGGAGGCTTCATCGAGCAGGAACAGCACCTGGCTATTGCCGCGCTGCCGCGCGACCGCATCGATCGCCTGCCGCGCCAGAAGCCCCAGCCATGCGCCGTTGGTTTTGATCTCATCCTGCGGGATAACGAGATAGATGCTCGTCGCGCCGCTCTTGAGTTCCGCGAAGTCAAAATCCGATGCGCTGACACAATCGGCGAGCCATCCGGACGGTTCGAATATATCGACCGCTTGCACCGCCCCTTCCCGGAAATCCCCGAATTGCTCCGGGTTGCTCGCCATCAGCCGCGCGAGGTCTTCGGCCAGATCGGCAACGACGCCGCCGAGCGCGTCGGATTCCGCCATATCGGTGAGCGCATCTTCCAGGCGCGCTGTGGATTGCAGGATGCGCCACAGCTCCGGCAGCGTGTTGCGCGCCGGGTCTTCACGCGTGGCTAGATGGAGCATCAGCGCGCGCAGCAGCTTGCGCGATCCTTCGCGGAAGAAGCGGTTTTTGGCGTCCGTCTCCGGTTCCGGGACGAGCTGGAGCGCAAGATCGCGCACAGCGCCGGTCAGGCCGCGCCGCTCGCCATCATCCTCATAGAGCGTCACCAGAACCGCCAGCGGATTGAAGCGGTGCTGCGGCAGGCCGTACAGCCCCCACGGGTTGAGGATGCAGACTTTCTGCCCCAACGTCTCCTGCCGGTGCCAGCCTGTCATGCCGGCCAACTCGCCCTTGGGGTCAGTGACGAAAACGCTGCCCTGCCAGTGCAGGAGATTGGGCGTCACCACCGACACCCCCTTGCCGGTGCGCGCGGGCGCGACGGTCAGAAGGTGCGCCTTGCCATTGTGGAAGATCGGCTTGCGGTCATGGACGCCAAGAAACAGCCCGTCCGAATCGAACAGTCCCGCCTGTGCAATATCCTTGCGGGTCGCAAAACGGGCCTGACCGTAGACGCCGCTTGGCGTGGTGGCGGCGGCGATCTTGCGTGCCTCTTCCCGGTTCTGGCGCATGATGCGCGTGGCGCTGTAGAGGACAACCGCGCCGGTGCCGCCGAAGAGCCATTGCGCCGGCTCTGCCGAAGAAACGGACGCCGCCCACATAAACGCCGCGCCCGCGAGCCATGCGGGAATGCTGGATTTGCGCTGACTGGTATTCGCCATGTGACCGCTCCCCGATATTGTGCAAATATGGGTGCAGCTTGCCTCCGGTCGGAGAGCAGGTACTGGACAGAGGTTGGTCAGACTGACGGAGCCATGGCGGGGGCGCAGGCGACAGCAGAAGCGGAGCAGACACGGTTCGATCAGGCTGATCGCAACCGCATCCGCCGGTGCCTCCTGCGCTATATGGAAGAAAACCGCATCGGTGTGCCGACGCTGCAAAAGCTGATCGCCGAGGCGAACGACCTGACGCTCGATCGCCTGCCGCTCAAAACGCTGCAACGCTTCCTTGGCGACACGCACCGCTCCAATGACATCATGGTTCGGTTCTGCCATCGCTTCGCCGCCGGCCTTGCCGACGACGATCCGCTGGACAGTTTCGGCGAAGCGTTGATCGCCTTCTGGGGCGTGAATGCCGGCAACCCCGAATGGCAGGCGCTGGCCCCGGATATGTTTGGCGCGTTTGAAGGCCAAGCCGAGGAAGCGATCGCCGGCCTGCGCATGGAGCAGACTTCATGGGTGCCGTTCTCCACACTGACGGTCGAGGCAGTGCCGGCGCAACCCTATGCCCGCGCTGCCGAGACGATCACCAACTGGAACCGCGCCAAGACCCCGGACCCCGAGAATCGTGTGCGCCGGTCTTACGAAGGCGTCCTGCTTCATCCGCCGGGCGCATTGCTGCTGGCGCTGCGCAACAGCCTGACCGGCGCGCCAAGGCTCTATTGGCTGGATGCCTTCGACGGGCCGCGCCTGACCGGATATGGCCATGAAAGCGCAACCCCGATAGAGGACCGCCAGGTCAGCGCGGCCGCTTTCAACGCCGCCCGCGTGATCTTCGATCGCGTCTGGCCGGAGGGGGATCGATGAGCGGCGCGGCGCCCCGACGCGCCCCCAAATCCCGCCCCGACGACCGGGAGGCGGCGGACCGGCTCGACCACGCACTGCTGAAGGCTGCCTACGCCGCCAATTGGGATGCGGTCATCGCGGCGCTGGAGGACGGCGCGGACGTGAATGTTCAGGACAAGGCCACCGGCCTTGCTGCACTGCACATTGCCATTGGCACAAACAACCTGCCCCTCACCCGCATGCTGATCGAGGACTGGCGCGCGACGATCCAGCCCGATGGAAACGGGCGCTGGCCCAGTGTCATCGCCGCACGGTGCCGGGTCGATGAAGACCTCTCGGACTACATCATAGAGGCCGAAGTAAGGGCGCAGTCTTCAGAGTGACCAGAATTTGACCAACGGCCGTATCTTGCTGTAAAGTCTCCGCAATCATCGCTTCAAAGCCCGTCCGGGACCATCGTTAATAAGTCCCTAATCTTGTTACGGGATAATTAATCTTAACATTAGCATGGGTTGCAAGATGTGCGCGGAGTCTCCGCGCCATCTTGGCAAGGGGGGCTCAAAAGCCGCCCCCCGTTGCATCCCCCAGCTTGTCGGTCCCGCCCGGCATCGAGCCTGTTCGGGACCGATCGCAGCGTTTCGGCGCTGCACCACGACCAAGGAATGGCGCGTCCTTGGATGCGCGGAAGGGGCCGGCGATGACAGGTAGCGGCAGCGATACCCGTCAGCGTCGTACGACGTTGACGGCGCGGTTCAACGATCAGGAAGCCGAAGCGATCCGGCAACTGGCCGATCGCGCGGGTGTCCCCGTGGCTTCCTATCTGCGTGCCGCAGCGTTGAACAAATCGCCTGGCCGCGCCATTCGCCGGCCGACGGTCAACCATGAAACGGCTGCCCGTCTTCTCGGCAATCTCGGGCGGATCGCGGAGACGCTGCGCGTCGCCGCCGAGGCGGGGCAATTCGATCCGGCAGAGCCGACCGTTGCCGCCGCGCTCCGCGATATTGCCGAGATGCGCACCGTCTGCTTCGAGGCCCTGGGGAGAGAGCCATGATCCTCAAAGGCAGCCAGCGCACAGGCGGACGCGACCTCGCCACGCACCTCTCGAATGAATACGACAATGAGCGTATCGAACTCGCATCCGTGCGCGGGACGGTCGCGGATGATCTCCACGGAGCGTTGGCCGAATACGAGGCTGTGGCGGCGGGCACGCGGTGCGTGAAGCCGCTCTACAGCCTGTCGATCAATCCGTCCGTCCCGCTTTCGCGGGCGCAGTACATGGCGGCCATCGACCATATCGAGGATAAGCTCGGGCTTAACGGGCAGCCGCGCGCCATCGTCTTTCACGTGAAAGACGGGCGCGAGCATTGCCATGTCGTCTGGTCGCGCATCGACATCGACAACATGAAGGCTATCCCGATCAGCCATGACCACATGAAGCTGCGCACATGCGCCCGCGAGCTGGCCCATGCCTATGGCCTTACCCTTCCCCACGGCCTCGCCGAAGACCGTGGCGACGCGCGCTTCGAGAAGACGCCCGAAATCAGCTTTGCCGAAAAGGCCATGGCGGAGGCCAGCGGCATCACGCCGGAGGCCCGCCGGTCTGCCATCACCGCGCTCTACCGCAATTCCGACAATGCGGAATCCTTCCGCGTCGGGCTGGAGCGCGCCGGTTATATCCTCGCCCAGGGCGAGCGCCGCGCCTATGTCGTCGTTGACCGCGCCGGCCATGTTCATGCCCTCGCCCGTCAGATCGACGGCGTCAAAACGCGCGAGCTGAAGGTGCGGTTGGCGGGCCTGCCGCCGGTGAACCTGCCCGATGTCGAGCAGGCCCGCGCGCAGCAGGCCGAGCACGACAAGGCGCTGGCCGAACGGCTGCGCGAAAAGGCGCACGCCCGTGGTGCGAAGTCAGCCGCCGAACTTGCCGCGAAGCAGGAGGCGCGGCGGCGCAAGGTCATCGATGCCAGGCGGCAGGCGCTGGAGGTGATCCAGCGCGCTGAAAAGCTGTCCCTGCACGCCACCCACAAGGCAGAGCAGGGCAAGCTGTTCAACAGAGTTGCCGGCAAGGTCTTCGCACTCTTTGACCGCGTACCGGCCCTGCGCTCCGTCATCCTGCCGTTACGCCGCAATCCGGCGATCAATGCCGGCGAGCGGCACAGGATCGAGAATGAAGCGCTGGAGCGCCGCCATGCGCGTGAACAACGGTCGATCGATCGCCGCGCCAGGGCGCTCGACATGATCGATGCGCGCGAGCGGCGTGGCCTGATCCGCGATCTTGTCCGGCAGGCCCGCGCCGAAGATCTTGTGCGCGAAGCACAAGTCCGGCAGCGTAAAGACGAAATCAGGGATACAGCGAGCGATATTACAAGGGATAGCCGCGAGGAAAGGCGAGCGCGGGTGCAGGAACTTCTGGCCGAAGGGCGGCGGAAGAGCCAGAACCCGTCTCACGATCGCGGCAGGGGCCGGTCGCGGTAACACACAGAAAGGGAGGTTTGAGAATGGACAAGACAACCCGGCGCTACGTCGCCGTCATCATGAAGGAACCGGACGCGCCGTATGTCGCTACGGTCCCCGACTTCGGCGCCATGTACACGACCGGCATCACCGCTGAAGAAGCGAAGGCCAACTTGCCGGACGCGGTCACCACGTATCTCGACGGCATGGAGGCCGATGGCCGCAGCCTACCGGAACCACGTAGCCGCAAGGCCGTGCTAGCTGACATCGAGGAACCGGTCGTGGAAGATTACGTGATTGAGATTGACGTTGCTCCTGAATCCGAGCCAAGTCTAACGGATAAAAATTCGTTTAGACGGTAGATTCGGGCGGAGGGGGCTTGGCGCGACGACCGGGAAATACTCTTGAGAAGTGGGAAGTGGCGCTCGTCAAGGCGATGCTTGCCAAGAGATATGTGCCGCAAGACATCCAGGCATACTTTTCCCGCCCGACCCGTTCTATCAACCATGCCCGAATATCGGAAATTCGGGACGGGACAAAGCACAAAGCCATAAAGGCAGCATCCGACGCCGAGCTGGATGCCTTTCTGGAAGCGTGGCCGAATGTTGATCCAGCGACCGGCCTTCATCTGCAAGGGGACGAACTGCTGGTCAAAGCCCGCGAGGCGATGATCGCGGCGGTACATACGTTCAATAGCGCCGGACTGCACTTCCGCGCCGAACTGTTCATTGTCACGTCCATCATCGCGTGGACCTACCTGCTTCATGCCTACTACAAGCGAGAAGGTGTCGATTACCGCTACAAGAAGGGTGGTGTGGTTCAGAAAACGCCGAGCGGCGCCGATAAGTACTGGGAGCTAGGACAATGCCTTGCTCATGGAAAATGCCCGCTCGATAAAGGCGTCATCAACAATCTGAACTTTCTCACAGAAATCCGCCACGAGATCGAGCATCGCTCGACCAACCGCATAGATGACGCGCTAAGCGCGAAGCTCCAAGCCTGCTGCATCAATTTCAACGATGCGATCAAACAGCTTTTCGGCAAAGAATTTGCGCTGGAGAAAAGGCTGCCGATCGCGCTCCAGTTCGTCACCTTCGACGGCGCACAACGCGCCGGATTGGTCGGTGCGGAATTGCCGCCACACATCGCTACGGCGATGGATAATTTTCAGGATGCTCTGACGGAGGACGAGCAGAGCGACCCGAAATTCCGTTACCGTGTCGCGTTCGTGCCGAAGGTATCAGGCAAAGCATCAAAATCAGATCTTGCTGTTGAGTTCATCAAGCCGGGCTCACCAGAAGCAGAAGCCGTCGAACGCGTCCTCCTGAAAGAGGTTGAGCGTCCGAAATTTCGACCGTCAGAGATCGTCGCGAAGGTCAAGGCTGCCGGATACCCTGCCTTCAGTATGCACGACCACACCCTGCTGGCACGGCAACTCGACGCCCGAACACCAGGCAAGGGCTTCGGCGTCATGATTGCCGGCACCTGGTACTGGTACGAGCATTGGTTCGACAAGGTGCTGGAGAAGTTGGCCGAAGGCTGGACCCGCCCCTGACTAGAACTGGATTGAATTTTGCCAACCACCAAGCAAGTGACTGAACCCTTCTTTCGGTATGCAGCCCGAACGCCGTTCAACATTGCGCCCGAACGCGGCGGGGAACTTGCGGAGGAGATATTTGGGTCCGGAAAATGGAACCTGCTTCCAAGCGAAACAGCGGCGAATTTCTATGCGGTGCCTGCCGACAAAGCGATCTATCTCTCCTACGCCGGACTCGCGAGCCTGTGGTGCATCGCTTACGCGGCCTTTCATGTTGCAGACATCACTTCGCGAGCGCAGCGAGCGCCCAAACAACCCGGCCAGACCGAGATCAACATTGCGAACGAGTGTGCGGCCCGAAAAGTTCCCGACTATATTGCCTATGCTAAGGCGCTTTACCGGGCAGATCAGGATTGGCCAGACGACCTTCCGCCGCCGCCAATTTCGCCCGAGTTTGATACGCAAGATGGTCGAGTGAACAATGTTTTCTTTGGTGCCCTTAGCTGGATCATCCTCCACGAGATTGCGCACATTCACCACGGTGATGTGAAATTTCTTCCCAAGGACCTCCTCGTGAAGCAGGAATACCGTGCCGACGCCTTCGCCACGCGATGGATTCTGGACAAGGCGGGAAATGGTCTCCAGCGGGAATTTCGCGTTCTAATGATAGTGGTCGCCCTGACCTGGCTATTTTTGTTTGAGCAAACGGTAGGCGCCGGAAATGACCATCCCGCCGCCATCCTACGATTCCGCGAGGCTGCGGAATTGTTCCAGACGGGAAGCCGAAGCGTAGGTATTGAGAACGCCGGATATGTCCTGAAGGCCCTGCTCGATCCCACCACGCCGGCCCCGCAATTCGATACGTCAAAGGAGGTTTTCGACTGGGTTAGCAGTCGGCTGGAAATCCTGTTTCCGGCGACATGAGCCGTTTGCAGCGAGAGGTCGTTGCAAATTTATATAGTGCCCGCAATAACATAGCCGTTCCCAGTTTCATCCTCTCCGGCGCGCCATTTTCATTTTGAGTACCTTGAATACGCAAACGGGCTAAGCAGCTCGTCCGCTAGTCCTGTCCGTCTCTCACCAACGCCTGAACAGTCTCAACCGACCACCGTGCGATGAGCTTCTCGGAAATCGTTGCGCCGAGCATGGTGTA
>Ga0180218_1000700_pt1 | contig 26628 bp, 18 predicted proteins | sample eDN3rd37CKraftBY_FD_151334 | JGI IMG/M metagenome (GOLD analysis project Ga0180218, IMG submission 151334) | Enriched backyard soil microbial communities from Emeryville, California, USA - eDNA 3rd pass 37_C Kraft BY (version 2) (version 2) | ecosystem: Environmental > Terrestrial > Soil >...
TTCGGCCGCGAAGCCGACGCACCAGGGGCCGTCGGGCAGGCGCGCCACTTCGGCCAGAATGTCCGGGTTGGGCGCAAACTGCAGGGCGGGCGGCTGGTTCGAGGCGTTCTTCTTCAGCTTGTTGTCGCTGGCATTGGCAACGTGCCAGTCGGCCACGGCGGCCACCGCAATGAACAGGTCGGCGTCGCGCGCACTGGCCATGACTGCCGCGTGCATGTCGGCGGCGCTTTCGACGTCTACGCGTCGCACGCCGTGCGGCGCGGGCAGGGCGGTGGGCCCTGAAACCAGCACGACCTGCGCGCCCGCCTCGTGGGCGGCGCGGGCGATAGCGTAGCCCGTCTTGCCCGACGAACGGTTGGTGATGACGCGTACCGGGTCGATTTTTTCGCTCGTGGGGCCGGCGGTGATGATGACCCGCCGGCCGGCCAGCAGCTTGGGCTGGGTAAAGGCGACCAGTTCCTGCAACAGTTGATCGGGTTCGAGCATGCGGCCGTCGCCGACTTCGCCGCAGGCCTGTTCACCGCTGCCGGGGCCCAGAACGAGCACGCCGTCCTGGCGCAGTTGCCGCACATTGCGCTGTGTGGCCGGATGCTCCCACATTTCGCGGTTCATGGCGGGCGCCACCAGCAGCGGGCATCCGCCGCGCGCCAGGCACAGCGTCGACAGCAGGTCGTCGGCCAGCCCTTGGGCCAGCTTGGCCATGAAGTCGGCGCTGGCCGGGGCGATGACGACGGCGCGTGCGCCCCGCGTCAGGTTGATGTGGGCCATGCTGTTGGGCACGCGGCTGTCCCAGGCGTTGACGTACACGGGGCGCCCCGACAGGGCCTGCATGGTGGTGGCGGTGATGAAGTGCGTGGCCGCTTCGGTCATGACAACGTCGATGGTGGCGCCATGGTCCTGCATGCGGCGCAGCAGTTCGGCGCTTTTGTAGCAGGCGATGCCGCCTGTCAGGCCCAGCACGAAGCGTTGTTGGTCGAGGTCGGGCATGGTCTCTTCCTGGAGCGGGTTGAGCTTTGGCGGCCGCGTGGGATCAGGCCGCCGGCTTGGCCCTGCGCCGCCGTTCGCGCCGGATGCGCAGGATTTCGTCGAGAATGAGCAGGGCTGCGCCGCATGTGATGGCGATATCGGCGACATTGAAAGCCGGAAAATGCCAGCCGGCCCAATGGAACAGCAGGAAATCGACGACGTGGCCGTGCATGATGCGGTCGATCAGGTTGCCGATGGCTCCGCCCAGTATGCAGGCAAGCGAAGCGCAGAAAAGCGTTTGCCCCGGATGGCGCCGAAGCAGTTGCAGGATGAGGCCGACGGCGCCCAATGCAATGGCGGTAAACAGCCAGCGCTGCCAGCCCTGGCCGTCGGCCAGAAAGCTGAATGCCGCGCCGGGGTTGTACAGCAGCGTGAAATCAAAGAACGGCAGTACGGACCAGCGTTCCGCGTAGGCCATGTTGCTGTCGAAATAGCTTTTGGTCAACTGATCGAGCACGATGATCAGGACGGCGCCCGCCATCCACATCCAGAAGCGCGGTGGAAAGAAGGGCGGGCGGGCCGCTGTGTTGCCGTGCTGCTCAGGCATGGCGGCGCGCCTCGCCGGTCGAGAACAGGTTGCTGACGCAGCGGCCGCACAGGGTGGGATGCTGCTCGTCATGGCCGACGTCTTCGCGGTGGTGCCAGCAGCGCTCGCACTTGGCGTGGGCGGTGGCGGCGACCTCGATGCGCAGCTCGCCTTCGGCGCGATGCGCCTGGGCGCGCGACACGATCAGCACGAAGCGGAGGTCGTCCTGCAGCGAGGCCAGCAGTTCGTAATCGTCGCCGTCGGCGTGCAGGTCGACTTCGGCATCGAGCGAAGAGCCGATCTGCCCGGCGGTGCGAACGTCTTCGATGCGCCGCATGACGTCGGCCCGTATGGCCCGCAGGCGGGTCCATTTTTCCGTCAGCACCGCGGCGTCGACCTGGTCGGGCAGCGCATGGAAGAGTTCGGTGAAGATGGTGGTGCCCTTGCCCTGATGCAGGTCCTTCCAGGCCTCTTCGGCCGTGAAGGAAAGAATGGGCGCCATGAGCTTCAACAGGGCATGGGTAATGTGGAAGATCGCCGTCTGCGCCGAGCGCCGGGCCACGCTGTCGGGCGCGGTAGTGTATAGCCGGTCTTTCAGCACGTCGAGATAGAAGGCGCCCAGGTCTTCGGAACAGAAGACCTGCAGCCGCGCCACTGCGGGATGGAACTCGTAGCGCTTGTAGTTCTCGAGCGTTTCCGCCTGCATGGCGGCCGTCATGGCCAGGGCGTAGCGGTCGAGCTCGAACATGTCGTCAAGCGCCACGGCGTCGCGCGCGTGATCGAAGTCGCTGAGGTTGCCCAGCAGGAACTTGAGCGTGTTGCGGATGCGGCGATAGCCTTCGACCACCCGCTTGAGGATTTCATCGGAGATGGACAGCTCGCCGGAATAATCGGTGGCGGCGGTCCACAGTCGCAGGATCTCGGCGCCCAGCGAGTCGGACACTTTCTGGGGCGCCACCACGTTACCCACCGACTTGCTCATCTTGCGTCCGGCGCCGTCGACCACGAAGCCGTGGGTAAGCAGGGCCTTGTAGGGCGGGCGGCCGTACAGCATGCAGCTTGTCAGCAGCGACGAATGAAACCAGCCCCGGTGCTGGTCGGAGCCTTCCAGGTACAGGTCGGCCGGCCATTTCAGCAGGTCGCCGTGCGAACCCTTGAATTCGTTGTCTTGCCCGCCCAGCACCGTGGCATGGGTGGTGCCCGAGTCGAACCAGACGTCGAGCGTGTCGCGGTTCTTTTCATACTGCTCTGCCTCGTCTCCCAGCAGCTCGCGCGGGTCGAGCGATTGCCAGGCCTCGATGCCTTCTTGCTCGACGCGCCGGGCCACTTGCTCGAGCAGCTCGGGCGTGCGGGGGTGAAGTTCGCCGGTTTCCTTGTGCACGAAGAAGGCCATGGGCACGCCCCACTGGCGCTGGCGCGAAAGCGTCCAGTCGGGCCGGTTGGCGATCATGGCGTGCAGCCTGGCCCGGCCCCAGGCCGGATAGAACTGCGTTTGTTCCACGCCTTCGAGGGCGGCCTCGCGCAAGGTCCTGCCTTCTTTGGGCTGGCGGTCCATGCCGGCGAACCACTGGCTGGTGGCGCGGTAGATGACCGGGGTCTTGTGCCGCCAGCAGTGCATGTAGCTGTGCGACAGCGTGCTGACCTGCAGCAGCGAACCGGCCGCGTCGAGCGCCTTGACGATCTCGGGGTTGGCCTTCCAGATGAACTGGCCGCCGAACAGGGGCAGGCTCGAGGCATAGACGCCGTCGCCCATGACAGGGTTGATGATGTCTTCGTCGCGCAGGCCGTGAGCCTTGCACGACAGGAAGTCGTCGACGCCGTAGGCGGGCGAAGAGTGCACCACGCCCGTGCCGGCGTCCAGCGACACGTAGTCGGCCAGGTAGACGGGAGCCGTGCGCCGGTAGCCGGCGTCCGCTTCGTAGAGGGGGTGGCGGAATTCAAGGTTGGCCAGGGCCGCGCCCTTGGCGGTGGCGATGACCTCGCCCTGGAGCCCCCATGATTCCAGGCAGCTTTCAACCAGCTCTTTGGCCAGCAGCAGCACCTGCCCCGTGGCTCGGGGCTGGGCCAGGCGGACCAGGGCGTAGTCGATTTCAGGATGCACGTTCAGGGCCTGGTTGGCCGGCAGCGTCCAGGGCGTGGTGGTCCAGATTACGACGGCGCCCTCTTGGGCTTCGGGCAGGCCGAAGGCATGGGCCACCTTGGCCGGATCGTCGAAGCGGAAGGCCACGTATACGGCCGGGTCCTTGCGGTCGGCGTACTCGACCTCGGCCTCGGCCAGCGCCGAGCCGCAATCGAAGCACCAGTTGACGGGCTTGAGGCCGCGGAAGACGAAGCCTTTTTCCATGATGCGGGCCAGTACGCGAAGCTCGTTGGCTTCGTTGGCGTGGTTCATGGTCAGGTAGGGCCGGTCCCAGTCGCCGAGCACGCCCAGGCGCTTGAAGTCGGCCTTCTGGCGTTCGATCTGCTCGAGCGCGTAGGCGCGGGCCTTGGCCTGCACCTCGGCCACCGGCAGGTGCTTGCCGTATTTTTTCTCGATCTGGATCTCGATGGGCATGCCGTGGCAGTCCCATCCGGGCACGTACTGCGCGTCGAAGCCGGCCATGTTGCGGCTTTTGACGATGATGTCTTTAAGAATTTTGTTGACGGCGTGGCCGATGTGAATGTCGCCGTTGGCGTAGGGAGGGCCGTCGTGCAGCACGAACTTGGGGCGCCCCTGGCTGGCCTGACGTATGGCCTCGTACACTTTGTTTTCTTCCCATTCGGCGACCCAGCGCGGTTCGCGCTTGGCGAGGTCGCCCCGCATCGGAAAGGGGGTCTCGGGCAGATTTAAAGTGTTTCTATAGTCCATGGAGCGCGAAATAATCTCGAGCGCTTTGCGCATCGTTGTCGATGGCGGCGATCATAGTCGGAAGGTCGGGGAATTTTTCTTCGTCCCTGAGATACTGCAGGAACTCGATTTGCGTGAGTTTACCGTATGCATCCACGCGCCGGTCCAGCAGATGGACCTCGAGCATGATGCGCCCGGTGTCGGAAATGGTGGGCCTGACGCCCAGGCTGGCCACCCCGTTCAGCGGCTGCTCGTCCAGCCCGTGGGCCCGCACCACGTACACCCCCGAACGTGCGGCGCACAGGGAGGGCACGCGGATGTTCAGGGTGGGATAGCCCAGCGTGCGCCCCAGCTTCTGGCCATGTATGACATGGCCGCTGATCCGGTAGGTATGGCCCAGCAGGCGCTCGGCACGCTCCAGGTTGCCCACCGCCAGCGCTGTGCGCACCTCGGAACTTGAAATGCGGTAGCCGTGTTCGTCCACCACGTCGGACAGGGTTTCCACCTCGAAGCCGTGGCGCTGGCCGGCCCGGCGCAGCAGGGCCACATCGCCCATGCGCTTGTGCCCGTAGCGGAAGTCTTCGCCCACCAGCAGCCAGCGTGTCTGCAGGCCCTGCACCAGCAGCTTCTCGATGAAGTCCTCGGCCGGCATGTCGGCCAATTGCTGGTTGAAGCGCTGCAGCACCAGCTGGCGGATCTGCAGCCTTTGCATGGCCCAGGCTTTGTCCCGCAGACTGCTGATCTGGGTGGGCACGAGTTCGGGGCGCTGGCCGCGCTGCGCGAAGAAGGCGCGCGGGTGCGGCTGGAAAGTCATGACCGTGGGGGCGATGTCGCGCTGTGCGGCTTCATGGACGACGCGCCTGAGTATGGTCTGGTGGCCGCGGTGGACGCCGTCGAAATTGCCGATGGTCACGGCGCTGGCGCCCCGGGTATCGTGGCGCGGAAGGTGGCGGTAGATGCTGAAAGAGGGTTTCACACCGAGAGTTTACAATTTTATGTTGAGCTTCTTCTGGAAAATACCTTGCCCGAATCAAATTCTTGCCGCTGCCGCTTCGTCGTGCTCGTTTCGGGCCGCGGCAGCAATATGCGGGCCATTGTCCAGGCCTTGCGCGACAGGGTGCTGCCCGCCGAGGTATGCGCGGTCGTGTCCAGTTCGCCGGATGCCGCCGCCCTTGACTGGGCACGCGAGCAGGGCATTGCGACCGTGGTCGTCCCGCATCGAAACTACGCATCGCGCGAGCTGTTCGACCAGGCGCTGGCGCAGGCCATCGAGGCATACCGGCCCGACTACGTGTTGCTGGCCGGCTTCATGAGGGTACTGACCACGGGCTTCGTCGAACGTTTCAACGGGCGCCTGGTCAACATCCATCCCTCGCTGCTGCCCTCGTTCCCGGGCCTGCATACCCATCAGCAGGCCCTGGCCATGGGTGTACAGTGGCATGGCTGCACCGTGCATTTCGTGACGCCCGTGCTCGACCACGGGCCCATCATCGCCCAGGGCGTGGTGCCGGTACTGGCCGGAGACACGCCCGCCGACCTGGCCGAGCGCCTGTTGTGCCTGGAGCACCAGGTCTATGGCGAAGTGGCCCGCTGGCTGGCCGAGGGGCGGGTCACGCTCGACGCCATGCAGCGGGTGCAGGTGCGGGGCGTGGCCAGCCGTTCTTTCATCCGCCCGTCCGATAACGGCGGATGCTGACTTCAAAGGTAGACATGAGCAATTCCAACAAGACCCGGCGCGGCGCGCCGGCGAAGACCCGGGCGGCGGGCACGCGTACAGGGGCGGCGGCGCGCGCAAGGCCGGCGACCTCCCAGGAAAGGTTTCACGCCGTCGCGGCGACCCGCATCCAGCAGGTGCAAGAGGTGCTGGGCGAGATGCTGCAGTGGCAATATCCGGCCGACGCCGTGCTGTCCCGCTGGCTGCGGGCCCACCCCAAGCTGGGCGCTCGAGACCGCGTCGAGCTGGCCGACGGCGTCTTCGACGTGCTGAGGCATTTGCGCCGCTACCGCCAGTTCGCGGAAAGCGGCACGGGGCCGGCATCGCGCCGCCTTGCCATCCTGGGCCTGAGCACGATATTCGAGCCCGCCAAGCTGCAACTGGCCCTCAACGCCGACGAACAGGCCTGGCTCGAGCACGTGCGCGGCCTCGATGAGCGCGGCCTGGCGCCGGCCGTGCGCTGGAGCCTGCCCGACTGGCTGGCCGAGCGCCTGGGGCAGCTCGAGGGCTCCGAGGCGCTGATCCAGGCCCTGAACCAGCCTGCGCCGCTCGATTTGCGCGTCAATTCGCTCAAGGCCGAGCGCGATGCCATGCTGCAGGCGCTGGCCGAAGGGCCGGCCGCCCGCTTCGCGCCCCAGGCCACGCCTTATTCGCCCTGGGGCATACGCCTTCAGGGCCGGCCGCCGGTCAACCGCTGGCCCATGTTCGAGCGGGGCGAAATCGAGGTCCAGGACGAAGGCAGCCAGATACTTACCGCCCTGGTGGCCCCCAAGCGCGGCGAAATGATCATCGACTACTGCGCCGGGGCGGGCGGCAAGACCCTGCTGCTGGGCGCGATGATGCGCTCCACCGGGCGCCTGTACGCCTTCGACGTCTCGAACGCGCGGCTGGCGCGGGCCAAGCCCCGCTTTGCCCGCAGCGGGCTGTCCAACATCGTTCCGGTGGTGATAGACGCCGACAACGACCAGCGGGTAAAGAGGCTGCGGGGCAAGGCGCACCGGGTGCTTGTGGACGCGCCCTGCAGCGGCCTGGGCACGCTGCGGCGCAATCCCGACCTGAAATGGCGCCAGCATCCCGGTTCGCTGGACGAACTGCGGGCGCTTCAGGCGCGCATTTTGCGCCAGGCTTCAGAGTGCGTAATGCCCGGCGGCAGGCTGGTCTATGCCACCTGCAGCGTGCTGCCCGAAGAAAACCAGCGGCAGGTCGAGGCCTTTTTGGCCGCAAACCCTGATTTCGAGCTGCTGGACGCGGGCGAAATCATCAAGGACCGTTGCAAGAACCTGACGGTTGAAGGGCCTTATCTGTCGATGCGTCCCGACCTGCATGGCACCGACGGATTCTTCGCGGCCGCCATGCAGCGCGCGCCAGCGGGGCGTGGCGCCTGAAACCAAGGAGTTTCAGTCGGTTTCCGAAGGGCATGTCCTTGATTTTCCTCAAAAACTATTTTGAAACTTTGCTGTCAGAATAACGGCATCTACGCTAGAATCTACTGGATATTCAACTAGGTGGCTTTAATAAAGCCTTCTCAAGCAGGTATATGGACACATTTCTTTCTTTCCTGGCCGGCGGCTTGCTGCAGTATTCGTGGTGGCAGGTCGTGCTCGTCACGTTGGCGCTTACCCACGTTACCATCCTGGGCGTAACGATCTTCCTGCATCGCAGCCAGACGCACCGGGGGCTTGATCTTCACCCGGCCGTCATGCATTTCTTCCGCTTCTGGCTGTGGATGACAACCGGCATGGTCACGAAAGAATGGGTGGCCATCCATCGCAAGCACCACGCCAAATGCGAGCGCGAAGGCGACCCGCATTCTCCCATGATCTACGGCATAGGCAAGGTGTTCTTCCGCGGCGCCGAACTGTACCGCCAAGAGGCCGCCAACGCCGAAACGCTCAAGCGCTACGGCAACGGCACGCCCGACGACTGGCTCGAGCGCAACCTGTATACGCGCCACAGCATGCTGGGCATCCTCATCATGCTGGGCCTCGACCTTGCCCTGTTCGGCGTGCTGGGCCTTACCGTCTGGGCCGTCCAGATGGCCTGGATCCCCTTCTGGGCCGCCGGCGTGGTCAACGGCCTGGGCCACTTCGTGGGCTATCGCAACTACGCCAGTCCCGACACCAGCACCAATGTGTTCCCTTGGGGCATCATCATCGGCGGCGAAGAACTGCACAACAACCACCACGCCTACGGCACGTCGGCCAAGTTCTCGGCCAAGTGGTGGGAATTCGACATCGGCTGGGGCTATATCAAGGTGCTCAGCTTCTTCCGCCTGGCCACGGTGCGCCGTGTCGCGCCCAAGCTCAAACTAGAGCCCGCTGCCCAGTCCATCAGCCTGCAAACGCTCGAGGGCGTCATTCTGCACCGCTACGAGATTCTCGCGCGCTACACCGACGTCATCAAGCAAGCGGCTGCCGAAGAGCTCGCCAAGCTCAAGCCCATGCGCAAAAAGGGCAGCCCCGATTGCCGCTGGCGCCAGCTTAGCCGCATCCGCCGTACGCTTGGCAGCACCGACGCCGACGCGCTCGAACCCGCCCAGCGCGCCGAGCTCGACAACGTCCTGGCCCAGAACCAGTCGCTTTCCACCCTGGTGCAAATGCGCGCCGAACTGACCCGCCTCTGGGAAAGCTCCAGCGCCACCAGCGAACAGCTGCTTGGCGACCTGCAAGCCTGGTGCCAGCGTGCGCAGCAAAGCGGCATCGAAGGACTCGAGCAGTTCTCTTATCGCCTGCGCCGCTACGCGGCATGATCGACCAGCTCAATACCGAACAAAAAGCCGCCGTCACACTTCCTCCACAGCACGCGCTGGTCCTGGCCGGCGCGGGCAGCGGCAAGACCCGTGTGCTCACCACACGCATGGCCTGGCTCATTCAAACGGGCCAGGCCAGCCTCTATGGCCTGCTGGCGGTCACCTTCACCAACAAGTCGGCGCGCGAGATGCTCACGCGCCTTTCCAGCCTGCTGCCGCTCGACACCCGCGGCTTGTGGGTGGGCACTTTTCACGGCCTGTGCAACCGCATGCTGCGCGCGCATCATCGCGACGCGGGCCTGCCCCAGACCTTCCAGATCCTCGACATGGCCGACCAGCTTTCGGCCATCAAGCGCCTGATCAAGGGCGCGGGCATCGACGACGACAAGTTCCCCCCGCGCGACGTGCAGCGCTTCATCAACAGCGCTAAAGAAGAGGGGCTGCGCCCCGACGCCGTGCAGGCCGACGACCCCTACCGACGCCGCATGGTCGAGATCTACGGCCTGTACCAGGCCCAGTGCGAGCGCGAGGGCGTGGTCGACTTCGCCGAGTTGCTGTTGCGCGCCTTCGAGCTGCTGCAGCGCAACGGCCCTATACGCGAACACTACCAGCGCCGCTTCCGCCACATTCTGGTGGACGAGTTCCAAGACACCAACATGCTGCAGTACCGCTGGCTGCAATTGCTTGCGGGCGGTGGGGCGTGCATGTTCGCCGTGGGCGACGACGACCAGTCCATCTATGCCTTTCGCGGCGCCAACGTGGGCAATATGTCCGATTTCGAGCGCGACTATGCGCGCGGCGCCGTCATCAGGCTAGAGCAGAACTACCGCTCGTACGGGCACATTCTTGATTCGGCCAACGCCCTCATTGCGCACAACAGCGCCCGCCTGGGCAAGAACCTCTGGACGGCCCAGGGCGAGGGCGAGCCCGTGCGGGTCACCGAGCAGCCCTCCGACCTGATGGAGGCGCAATGGATCGTCGACGAAGTCAAAGCCCTGATCAACGACGGCAGGCTGCGCCGCGAAATCGCCATTCTGTATCGCAGCAATGCGCAATCCCGCGTCATCGAACATGCGCTGTTTTCGGCCGGCATCCCCTACAAGGTGTATGGCGGCCTGCGCTTTTTCGAGCGCCAGGAGATCAAGCACGCGCTGGCGTACATGCGTCTCATGGACAACCCGCACGACGACACCTCGTGGCTGCGCGTCGTCAATTTCCCGGCGCGCGGCATAGGCGCCCGCACACTCGAGCAGCTTGCCGATACCGCTCGCCAGCACGGCACCAGCCTATACGGAGCCGTGGCCTTCATGTCGGGCAAGGGCGGAAGCAAACTGCTTCAGTTCGCCGACATGGTCACCAGCATGGCGCACGAGGCGCAGGCCGTGAGCCTGCCCGAACTCATCGAGCACGTCGTGCATCACAGCGGGCTGCGAGCGCACTATCAGGCCGAGAAGGAAGGCGCCGAACGTCTCGAGAACCTGCAGGAACTCGTCAACGCGGCGGCCGTGTTCGTGGCCGAGGAAAATGTCGAGGGCCTTCCGGCGGGCCTGGCCATCGAGCGCCCGGTATCGGCCTTGCCCGACGTAGAGCTTGCCGAAGACGCCGCCGGCGCCCCGTCGACCGAATTCTCCATGTCGCCGCTGGCAGCCTTCCTGTCGCATGCCTCCCTCGAGGCGGGCGACAACCAGGCCCAGGCGGGCCAGGACGCCGTCCAGCTCATGACCGTGCACGCGGCCAAGGGGCTTGAGTTCGATTCCGTCTTCATCACAGGCATCGAAGAGGGCCTGTTCCCGCACGAGAACAGCCTGCTCGACCCCTCCGGCCTGGAAGAAGAGCGTCGCCTGATGTATGTGGCGATTACGCGGGCCCGCGAGCGGCTTTACCTTACTCTGGCCCAAAGCCGCATGCTGCATGGCCAGACGCGCTATGCAATGCGCTCGCGCTTCCTCGACGAAATCCCCGAAGAACACCTGAAATGGCTCACGCCGCGCGAGGCCAGGGCCTTGCCGGCCGAGGGCTGGAACCAGGCCTCAGGCGCCTGGCGCCGTTCTGACGCATACGGCCGTCCGGCCACAGGCACGGCTTCTCCGCGTGCGCCGCGCAGTGTCACTACGGGTGTTACGGTTGGCGAGCGGCACTACAGAATCGGGCAAGGGGTGCGGCACGCGAAGTTCGGCGAAGGTACGATTATCGGGCTCAGCGGAATGGGGCAGGATTCGCAGGCGCAGATTCAGTTTCGGGATGCTGGGACGAAGACGCTGGCTTTGGGGATTGCCAAGCTGGATGTAATTGCCGGATAGAGCTGCATCAGAAGAAATCCAACTCTTCAATCCAAGAAGCCCGAATGCCGCAAATTGAGCCGCCAAGAGGCGTGATGCGGGGTGAGTATTTTGGGCGACGTTGAGCGAGCCGAGCGGCGTCTTGTTTTTGGGGATGCAAGCCCGCGCATGTTTGAGCAGCGAGCTTGGCGGACCACTGGTCCGCCGCTGCGAGTTCGCGGGCGCCCCAAAAACAAGGTGACGCGAGGGCAGCCCGGCAACGCCGGGCCGAAGCTCTCCGGCGCCCAAAATACTTACCCCGCAGCGCGCCGGCTTAAAAACTCAAAGGCGGCCTTCCGATCTACAGCGCACCGGTCCAAAAACTAAAAAAATGCATTCCGACCAGCAGCGCACCGATTCACAAACCCAGAAACGGGCGCCCAGCTCCAACACCGTAGTAGAGATCCTAGACCAAGCCTTCCAACTCTTCCTGCAGCAACAGCCACTCCTCCTCAAGCGCATCCATCCGCTTGCTGAGCTCACCATGCTCGGCCAGCACCGCCAGCCGTTCATCACGTCGCGCATCCGAATAGAACTCCGGATCGGCGATCAGCGCGTCAAGTTCGTCCAAGCGCTTGCGGTCCCGTTCCATGCGTGTTTCCAGCTTCCTGATCGAAGCCTCGATCGGCTTGCGCAATGTCGACAGGCGCTGGCGTTCCTCCGCTTCCTGGCGGCGCTGCGCCTTGCGGTCCACCGGCGCGTCGGCCGCCGAGGCAGCCTGGCTGCGCGCCTCTTCGCGCAAGTTGGCCGTGCGCTCATTCAGCCATGAACGATAGTCCTCCAGATCGCCGTCGAACTCCAGCACCGAGCCGTCCGCCACGATCCAGAAGCTGTCCACCGTCGTGCGCAGCAGGTGGCGGTCGTGCGACACCAGCAGCACGCTGCCCTCGAACTCCGCCAGCGCCGTCGCCAGCGCCTCGCGCGTGTCCACGTCCAGGTGGTTGCTGGGTTCATCCAGCAGCAGCAGATTGGGCTTTTGCCAGACGATCAGCGACAGCGCCAGGCGGGCCTTCTCGCCGCCCGACATTGGGGCCACCAGGCTGTTCACCGTATCGCCGCTGAAACCGAAGCCGCCCAGATAATTGCGCAGCTCTTGTTCGCGCACCTGGGGCGCAAGGCGGGCCAGATGCTGCAGCGGCGTTTCGTCCAGTCGCAGCATGTCCAGCTGCTGCTGCGCGAAGTAGCCGATGTTCAGGCCCTTGGACGCCTTGAGCTCGCCCGCCAGCGCCGGCAATTCCCCCGCCAGCGTCTTGATCAGCGTACTCTTGCCCGCGCCGTTCACGCCCAGCACGCCGATCCGGCTCGAAGCGCGCAGCATCAGCGTAACGTCCTGAAGCACCGGCTTTTCAGTGCTGCCGTTGTTGGCCGCATAACCCACCGCCACCTTGTGCAAGGTAAGCAGGGGGTCGGGCACATTGCCGGGATCGGGAATGCGGATGTCGATCCCGGCTTCGGCGTGCAGAGGCGCCAGCGTTTCCATCCGGGCCAGGGCCTTGACCCGGCTTTGCGCTTGCTTCGCCTTGGTGGCCTTGGCCTTGAAGCGGTCGATGAAGCTTTGCAGTCGGGCCGTTTCGCGTGTCTGGCGTTCCCAGGCGATGTGGGTCTGGCGCAGGCGCTCGGCGCGCTGCGTCAGGAAATCTTCATAGCCGCCCCGGTAGCGCACCAGCTTGCCGTGGTCAAAATGAAGTATCGAGCGCGCCACCGCGTCCAGGAACTCGGTGTCGTGCGAGATCAGCAGCACCGTGCCCTGGTAGGCCCCAAGCCAGCGTTCGAGCCACAGCATGGCGTCCAGGTCGAGGTGGTTGGTGGGTTCGTCAAGCAGCAGCAGCTCCGAGGGCGCCATCAGCGCGCGCGCCAGCGCAAGGCGCATCTGCCAGCCGCCCGAGAATTCGCCCACTGGGCGCATCCATTCATGCGGGGCGAAGCCCAGGCCCGCCAGAAGCTGCTCGGCTCTTGACGGCGCGCTCCAGGCATTGGCCTCGACCAACGCCGCCTCGAGTTCAGCGATGCGGTGGCCGTCGCTGTCGGGGCTTGCTGCGCGTTCTGCCTGCAGGCGACGCAAATGCGTGTCGCCGTCGATGACGAATTCGCGAGCCGGCCTGTCGAGCGCGGTGATTTCCTGCTCGACGCTGGCGATGCGCCAGCTGTCGGGAATGGAGAGGGTGCCCGCGTCCAGGTCTATGCGGCCTTGAAGCAGGGCGAACAGAGTGGATTTGCCCGCGCCGTTCTTGCCCACGAAGCCCAGGCGCTCGCCCGGGTTGACGACGAAGTCGGCGTCCTGCAGCAATACCTTGGTGCCGCGGCGAAGGGTCAGGCCGTTTGCGCGTATCACGACGCCAGCTGCTCCCGCGTCAGCATCAGGATCTGGTCTTCGGTATTGGCCGTGCTGAGCCAGACGGGCTCGAGTTCGGGAAAGGCGTTGACGAAGTTTTCGTATTCATTGCCGATCTCGAGCACCAGAACACCGCCTTCGTCCAGGAAGCGCGGCGCATCGCGCAGCAGCCTGCGCACAATGTCCATGCCGTCGTCGCCGCCCGCCAGCGCCATCGTGGGCTCGTGGCGGTACTCGGGCGGCAGCGATTCCATCGAATGGTCGTTGACGTAGGGCGGGTTGCAGACGATCAGCTGGTATAGGCACTGTGGCAATTGGTCGAACAGGTCGCTGCGATGCGTGGCGACCCTGCCGTCCAGGCCGAATTGCTCGATGTTGAGGTCGGCGACCTCTAGGGCGTGCTCGGAAAGATCCACCGCGTCGACCTGGGCGTTCGGAAAGGCCAGGGCGGCAAGTATGGCCAGGCAGCCCGAGCCCGTGCACAGGTCGAGTACGTAGTCGACCTCGTCGGGGTCGGCTATCCAGGGCTGCAGCGCCTCGACCAGCAGCTCGGAGATGGGCGAGCGGGGCACGATCACACGAGGGTCCACCGCAAAGCGATGGCCCTGCAGCCAGGCTTCGCCTGTGAGATAGGCCGCGGGCACGCGTTCGTCGAGGCGCCGTTCGACGATCTCGAGACAGCGCTTTTTTTCTTCAGAGGTAAGGCGGGCGTCCAGGAAAGGCTCGAGCGTGTCCAACGGCAGGTGTAATACATGCAGCAGCAGGTACACGGCCTCGTCCCAGGCATTGTCGCTGCCATGGCCGAACGACAGCTGCGCGGCGTTGAAGCGGCTGACGGCATAGCGCAGCAGGTCGCGCAGGGTGTGCAGTTCGTTCAGGGCGGCGTTGTTCATGCAGCGTCTCCGTCGTTCAGCAGCAGGTTCTCGAGCGTACGGCGGTAAATGTTCTTCAAGGGTTCCAGTGTGTCGATGCGTATGTGTTCGTTGGTTTGGTGAATGCTGGCATTGATCGGCCCGAACTCTACCACTTGTGGACAGATCTTGGCGATGAAGCGTCCGTCGGAGGTTCCGCCTGTGGTCGAGAGTTCAGTCTCGACGCCGGTTTCGGCTTGTATGGCCTGGCCGACAGCCTGGCAGAGTTCGCCCTGCGGGGTAAGAAAGGGTTCGCCGCTTAGCGTCCATGCCAGATCGTACTCCAGCTTGTGGGCGTCCAGCAGGGCGTGCACCCGGTTCTTCAGCGTTTCGGGCGTGCTTTCGGTGGAGAAGCGGAAGTTGAAGTCGGCCACGGCTTCGCCGGGCACCACATTGCTTGCCCCGGTTCCCGCGTGCAGGTTGGACACCTGGAAGGTGGTGGCGGGAAAGTACTGGTTGCCGGTGTCCCATTGTTGGCTTGTCAGCTCGGCCAGCGCGGGTGCCAGCAGATGGACGGCGTTGCGGGCCAGATGGGGGTAGGCCACATGCCCTTGGCGGCCGCGCACGGTAAGGCGTCCGGACAGCGATCCGCGCCTTCCGTTCTTTACCGTGTCGCCCAGCTTTGACACCGAAGTGGGCTCGCCGACGATGCAGTAATCGGGGGTTTCGCCGCGCGCGCTCAGCGCTTCGCACACTTTTACCGTGCCGTTGACCGAGGGGCCTTCCTCGTCGGAGGTGATCAGCAGCGCAATCGAGCCGCGATGGTCGGGATGCGCCGCGACGAACTCTTCGGCCGCCACGGCAAAGGCCGCGATCGAGCTTTTCATGTCGGCCGCGCCGCGCCCGTACAGCACGCCGTCGCGCTCGGTGGGCACGAAGGGGTCGCTGTCCCATTTTTCAAGCGGTCCGGTGGGCACCACGTCGGTGTGGCCGGCGAACACCAGCAGCGGCGCCGCGCTTCCACGCCGCAGCCACAGGTTAGCGACCTCGCCGAAAGGCATGGCCTCGGCCTCGAAGCCGCTTGCCTGCAGCCGATCAGCCAGCAAGGCCTGGCAGCCGGCGTCCTCGGGTGTGACCGAAGGCCGGCTGATCAGGTCTTCGGCCAGGTTGCGCACGTCGGACATCAGGCCCTCAGCAGTTCGTTGACGCTGGTCTTGGAGCGGGTCTGGGCGTCGACGCGCTTGACGATCACGGCGCAGGCCAGGCTGTGCGAGCCGTCTGCGGCGGGCAGCGAGCCGGGAACCACCACCGAGCCGGCCGGCACCCGGCCGTAGCTGATGGCGCCGGTGGCGCGATCGTATATGCGGGTGCTTTGCGACAGATAGACGCCCATTGCCAGCACGGAGTTCTCTTCCACGATCACGCCTTCCACGATTTCAGAACGCGCGCCGATGAAGCAGTTGTCTTCGATGATAGTGGGGTTCGCCTGCAGCGGCTCGAGCACGCCGCCAATACCCACGCCGCCCGACAGGTGCACATTGCGGCCGATCTGCGCGCAGGAACCGACGGTGGCCCAGGTGTCGACCATGGTGCCTTCACCCACGTAGGCGCCGATGTTCACATAGGAAGGCATCAGCACCACATTGCGGCCTATGTAGGCGCCGCGCCGGGCCGTGGCGGGGGGCACCACGCGAAAGCCGCCCTGGGCGAAGTCCTGCGCACTGTAGCCGGCGAACTTCAGGTCGACCTTGTCATAGAACTGCAGCGGCGCCTGGCCCATGGGACGGTTGTCCTGCAGACGGAAAGACAGCAGCACCGCCTTCTTGATCCATTGGTGCGTAACCCATTCTCCGGCGATTTTCTCGGCCACGCGCAGGCTGCCTGCGTCGAGGGCCTGCAGCGTCTTGTCGACGGCCTCGTGCAGGCGGGAGTCGGCGCTTGCGGGATCGACGGCGTTGCGTTCGTCCCAGGCTCGTTCAATGATGTCTTGCAGTTCTGTCGTCATTGTTTCTAGTGTGCGGTAGAGGTTGAAAAGAGCCCGGCCGTCCTACAGGGGTTTCAGCGGGGCGGTGTGTATTCCCGCAGGAAGCGGGCCATGCGCTGCGCGGCTTCCACGCAGTCGTGTTCGGGGGCGACCAGAGCGATGCGGATGCGCCCCGCGCCGGGGTTGATGCCGTGCGCTTCGCGCGCCAGATAGCTGCCAGGCAGCACGGTAACGGCGGTGGCCGCGTGCAGTTCGCGGGTAAGGTCTTCGTCGCTGCCCGGCGTGCCCGCCCATAGATAAAAGCCCGCGTCCGGCATCTCTACGTCGAGCACGGGTTTCAGGATAGGGTAGACCGCTTCGAACTTGTTGCGATACAGGCGCCGGTTTTCGGCCACGTGGGCCTCGTCGTTCCAGGCCGCGACGCTGGCCCGGGAAACGACCGGGCTCATGGCGCTGCCATGGTAGGTGCGGTACAGCAGGAACTGGCGGACCAGGGCGGCATCGCCGGCCACGAAGCCCGAACGCATGCCCGGCACGTTCGAACGCTTGGACAGGCTCGAAAAACACAGCAGCCTGCGGAAATCGTCGCGCCCCAGCTGATGTGCCGCCTGCAGCGCGCCCAACGGAGGAGCGGCTTCGTCGAAATAGATTTCCGAATAGCACTCATCGGCGGCAATGACAAAGCCGTATTCGTCGGAAAGGCGGAACAGCGTCTGCCAGCTTTCAAGCGGCAGCACATTGCCCGCGGGGTTGCCGGGCGAGCAGATGAACAGCAGCTGTGTGTGGCGCCATACCTCGGGCGGAACCGACTGCCAGTCGTAGCCGAAGTTGAGCTCGGGCTGCGAGTTGATGAAATAGGGCCGGGCGCCGGCGATCAGGGCCGCGCCTTCGTAGATCTGGTAGAAAGGGTTGGGACAGACCGCCAGGGCGCCGGGCACCGGGTCGATGATGGTTTGCGCGACGGCAAACAAGGCCTCGCGCGAACCCAGCACCGGCAGCACCTGGGTGTCGGGGTCGGGCGCCGGAATGCCGTAGCGCCGGGCGATCCAGCCCGAAATGGCCTCGCGCAAGGCGGGCTCGCCCTTTGTGGGGGGGTAGGCCGAAAGGCCGTCCATGGCATTGCGCATGGCGTTGATGGCCACCTGGGGCGCGGGGTGCCGCGGCTCGCCGATCGAAAGGCTGATGGGAGAAAGGTTCGGTGCTGTGGGGCCGGCCTGGGCAAGCAATTGCCGCAGCCGTTCGAATGGGTAGGGATTGAGAGCGCCTAGGCGAGGGTTCATGTGTGCCGCGTTAGAGGTTGCGGGGCAGGGCTGCCTTAATGGTGCGAACGGAGAGACTCGAACTCTCACACCTTTCGGCGCCAGAACCTAAATCTGGTGCGTCTACCAATTCCGCCACGTTCGCACTTAGGCAAGCCCAGCATTATAGCGTGTTTTCGCCAGACCTCCGGGGCGCCAGGCGCGGGGCAAACCCGATGCCGGCTGCGGCGGGTCCACATGGCATAGTGCCTTTTGGTGCCGGGCCGCCCCGGGGCAAAGGCGCCTGGTCAAGCTGCTTTTTTGAGCGCCGGGAGTTTCCGGTAAAATATCCTGTTCATCTATCCATTTACCAACTTATATAGGTTCCCAATGCAGCAGCCCGTGGTTGAAACTCTGTCTGGCCTGGAGCGTCGTATCGATATCGTCGTTTCGGTTGCCGATGTCGAAAAAGAAGTCCAGTCGCAGCTCAAGCGTGTTGCGCGCACCGCCAAGATTCAGGGCTTTCGTCCGGGCAAGGCGCCTCTGTCCATGATCGAGCGCAGCCACGGCCCCGGCATCCGCTACGACGTCATCAACGCCGAGGTCGGCCGGGCGCTCGACAAGGCCATTGGCGACGCCAGCCTGCGCATTGCCGGCACCCCCGATCTCGAGCCCAAGACCGAAGGCGTCGAAGAAGGCTACATGGGCTTCTCGGCCACCTTCGAGGTATATCCCGAAGTCACCGCGCCCGATCTCTCCGCATTGCAGGTCACGCGCAGCGCGGTGCAGGTCGGCGACGCCGAAGTACAGCGCACCATCGACATCCTGCGCAAGCAGCGGGCCATCTACGAGCCCCGCGACGATCGCGCCGCCCAGGACGACGACCGCGTCACGCTCGACTTCGCCGGCACCATCGACGGCGTCGCCTTCGACGGCGGCTCGGCCGAGGACTTCCCCTTCGTGCTGGGCCAGGGCCGCATGCTGCCTGAGTTCGAAACCGCCGTGCGCGGCCTGAAGGCGGGCGACACCGCCACCTTCCCGCTCGAGTTCCCGGCCGACTACGGCGGCAAGGAAGTCGCCGGCAAAACGGCCGAGTTCAAGATCACCATCAAGCAGGTGGCCGAGCCCGTGCTGCCTGAGGTCGATGCCGAGTTCGCCAAGTCGCTGGGCCAGGCCGAAGGCGACGTCGAAAAACTGCTGCAAGACGTGCGCGCCAACATCGAGCGCGAAGTCAAGGCCCGCGCCCATGCCCGCACCAAGGGCAGCGTCATGGACGCCCTGGTCGCCGCCTGCTCGTTCGACGTGCCCAAGGCCCTGGTCCAGAACGACACCCAGAACCGTGTCGCCGCTGCGCGCGAAGAGCTCAAGCAGCGCGGCGTGCCCAACGCCGACAGCCTGCCGATTCCTCCCGAGACCTTCTCGGCCGAATCCGAGCGCCGTGTGCGCCTGGGCCTGCTGGTGTCCGAACTGGTCAACAGCGCCGAACTGCGCGCCAAGCCCGAGCAGGTTCGCGCCCGCATCGAAGAGCTTGCCCAGAACTACGAGCAGCCTGCCCAGGTCGTGGCGTATTATTTGTCCGACCGTGAGCGCCGCGCCGAGATCGAGGCCCTGGTGCTCGAAGACAACGTCGTCGAGCATGTCCTGTCCAAGGCGCAGGTCACCGACGAAACCGTCGATTTCGACGAACTTATGGGGACTGCATAAATGCAGCGATTCACTGATTTCTACGCGTCGATGTACGGCGGCGACTCGGTCGTTCCGACCGGGCTGGGCTATGTGCCCATCGTCGTCGAGCAATCGGGCCGCGGCGAACGCTCCTACGACATCTACTCGCGCTTGCTGCGCGAGCGTGTCATTTTCTTTGTCGGGCCGGTCAACGACCAGTCGGCCAACCTCGTGGTGGCGCAACTGCTCTTCCTCGAATCCGAAAACCCCGACAAAGACATCTCGCTGTACATCAACTCGCCTGGCGGGTCGGTGTATGCGGGCATGGCCATCTACGACACCATGCAGTTCGTCAAACCCGACGTCTCCACGCTGTGCACCGGGCTTGCCGCCAGCATGGGCGCCTTCCTGCTGTCGGCCGGCACAAAGGGCAAGCGCTACACCCTGCCCAATTCGCGCATCATGATCCATCAGCCATCGGGCGGCGCGCAGGGCCAGGCTTCCGACATCCAGATCCAGGCACGCGAAATCCTCAGCCTGCGCGAGCGGCTCAACGCCATCCTGGCGGCCAATACCGGGCAGCCGGTCGAGCGCATCGCCGAGGACACCGAGCGCGACAATTTCATGTCGGCCGAAGATGCAGTATCGTATGGGTTGGTGGATAAAGTTCTGGTCTCACGCTCCGACTCCGCCGAGGCGTAGGCCAGCCGGTCGGCGGGTCCGTTTCGGTATTCGCCGATTATTATCGACAGGCGGCCTCGGCGGGCCGTGCTGTCATAGGAACTGATAGTTTTATGCCCGAGAAAAAAGGATCGGCAGACGAAAAAGTGTTGCATTGTTCGTTTTGCAATAAAAGTCAGCACGAGGTGCGCAAGCTGATCGCGGGGCCCTCCGTGTTCATTTGCGACGAGTGCATCGATCTTTGTACCGACATCATCCTGGAAGAAACCCAGGAAGCCGCGCGCGATGCCATTCGCAACGAGCTGCCCACGCCGCGCGAGATCAAGTCGTTTCTAGACGGCTACGTCATTGGTCAAGACATACCCAAGCGCAATCTGGCCGTGGCGGTGTACAACCACTACAAGCGCATCCGGTACGGCGAGGTCAAGGGCGACGACGTCGAGCTGTCCAAGAGCAACATCCTGCTGATCGGGCCCACGGGCTCGGGTAAGACGCTGCTGGCGCAGACCCTTGCACGCATGCTCGACGTGCCTTTCGTCATGGCCGACGCTACGACGCTTACCGAAGCCGGCTACGTTGGCGAAGACGTCGAGAACATCGTCCAGAAGCTGCTGCAAAATTGCAACTACGATGTCGAGAAGGCGCAGCGCGCCATCATCTACATCGACGAGATCGACAAGATCTCCCGCAAGTCCGACAACCCCTCCATTACGCGCGACGTGTCGGGCGAGGGCGTGCAGCAGGCCCTGCTCAAGCTCATCGAGGGCACGGTGGCCTCGGTGCCGCCGCAGGGCGGACGCAAGCACCCCAACCAGGATTTCGTCCAGGTCGACACCACCAACATTCTGTTCATCGTCGGTGGCGCGTTCGACGGCCTTGAAAAGGTCATACGCGACCGCACCGAAAAGTCCGGCATCGGCTTTTCGGCCTCGGTGCGCGCCAAGACCGAGCGCGGCGTCGGCGAGCTCTTCTCCGAGGTCGAACCCGAAGACCTCATCAAGTTCGGCCTTATCCCCGAACTGGTGGGCCGGCTTCCCGTCGTGGCCACCCTGCAGGAACTCGACGAAAACACCCTCGTGCGCATCCTTACCGAGCCCAAGAACTCCCTCATCAAGCAGTTTCAGAAACTGTTTGAAATGGAAGACACCGAGCTCGAGGTCCGTCCCCAGGCGCTCAGCGCCATCGCGCAAAAGGCCATCAAGCGCCGCACGGGCGCGCGGGGCCTGCGCTCCATTGTCGAGCAGGCGCTGCTGGGCACCATGTACGAACTTCCGTCGCTTGAAAATGTCAAACGGGTGGTACTGGACGAGAACGCCGTGCAGGGCACCGGAACCCCCTTGCTTATTTATGGCGAAGAGGAATCCACCGACGATCTGTCCGAAAAGCCGGCTGTGCCCAAGCTACAGGGCGCTGCCTGAGCCGTTCTTTGAAATGCCCTTGTAGTTTGTGGGTTTATCGCTGCGACGACTTGAAATTTCCGCTATCGTCACTACATATACTCACATGTAGTACTCAAAAAGGGGGGCTAGGCTTCCCTTTTTGTTTCCAACGCAGAGCTTTTTAAGGAAATTACTATGTCTGCGAGCCCGATTCTTTCTTCAGAACCCATGGACTTGCCCCTGCTGCCCTTGCGTGACGTGGTGGTATTTCCGCACATGGTGATTCCGCTGTTCGTCGGCCGCCCCCGTTCCATCAAGGCCCTTGAAATGGCCATGGAAGGCGGCAACAACATCATGCTGGTAGCGCAAAAATCAGCCAGCAAAGACGACCCCGCACCCGAAGATCTCTACGAGATCGGCTGCGCGGCCAGCATATTGCAGATGCTCAAGCTGCCCGACGGCACCGTCAAGGTGCTGGTCGAGGGCCTGCAGCGCGCGCGCGTCAACAGCGTCACCGAAGCCGACAACCATTTCGTGGCCAATGTGCAGGCGGTCGCGCTCGACCCCGAGCAGGGCGCCGAGTCCGAGGCGCTGCGCCGTGCCGTGGTTGCCCAGTTCGAGCAATACGTCAAGCTCAACAAAAAAATTCCGCAAGAAATCCTCACCTCGCTCAGCGGCATCGACGACGCCGGACGCCTGGCGGACACCATCGCGGCCCATCTGCCGCTCAAGCTCGAGCAAAAGCAGCACATGCTCGAAATCACCGACACCTCGCCGCGCCTCGAGAACCTGCTGTCGCAGCTCGAATCCGAGATCGACATCCTGCAGGTCGAGAAGCGCATACGCGGGCGCGTCAAGAAGCAGATGGAAAAAAGCCAGCGCGACTACTACCTGAACGAACAGGTCAAGGCCATCCAGAAAGAACTGGGCGAGGGCGAAGAAGGCGCCGACATCGAAGAGCTCGAGAAAAAGATCGAGGCCGCACAGCTTCCCAAAGAGGCCCTTAAAAAGGCCGAGGCCGAGCTCAAGAAGCTCAAGCTCATGTCGCCCATGTCGGCCGAGGCCACCGTGGTGCGCAACTACATCGACACGCTCATCGGCCTGCCGTGGCGCAAGAAAAGCCGCATCAACAATTCCATTTCCAACGCCGAGCAGGTGCTCGATGCCGACCACTACGGCCTTGAAAAGGTCAAAGAGCGCATCATCGAATACCTGGCCGTGCAGCAGCGCGTCGACAAGCTCAAGGCGCCCATTCTTTGCCTGGTCGGGCCTCCCGGCGTGGGCAAGACCTCGCTTGGGCAGTCCATAGCGCGCGCCACCAACCGCAAGTTCGTGCGCATGGCGCTGGGCGGGGTGCGCGACGAAGCCGAAATCCGCGGCCACCGGCGTACCTACATCGGCTCCATGCCGGGCAAGATCCTGCAGAACATGTCCAAGGTGGCCGTGCGCAACCCGCTGTTCCTGCTCGACGAAATCGACAAGATGGGCGCCGATTTCCGCGGCGATCCCTCGTCGGCGCTGCTCGAGGTGCTCGACCCCGAGCAGAACCACACCTTCCAGGACCATTACGTCGAGGTCGATTTCGACCTTTCCGACGTCATGTTCGTGGCCACCAGCAATACGCTCAACATTCCGCCGGCCCTGCTCGACCGCATGGAGGTCATTCGCCTTTCGGGCTACACCGAAGACGAAAAAGTGCATATCGCCTTCGACCACCTGCTGCCCAAGCTCATGAAGAACAACGGCGTGCGTGAAGGCGAGATGTCCATCGAAGAGGCCGCCGTCCGCGACATCGTGCGCTACTACACGCGTGAAGCCGGCGTGCGGGCGCTCGAGCGCGAAATCAGCAAGATCTGCCGCAAGGTGGTCAAGAAAACCCTCGAGGCCAATCCCGAAACCGGCCGTCGCGCGCGTCGCGGCGCATCGCAGGGCGAAATCGTGCAGGTTCAGGTCACCGCCGAGAACCTGGCTGATTTCCTCGGCGTGCGGCGCTACAACTACGGCATGGCCGAGAAAGAAAACAAGGTCGGCCAGGTTACCGGCCTGGCCTGGACCGAGGTCGGCGGCGACCTGCTTACCATCGAGGTGGCCGACATGCCGGGCAAGGGGCAGGTGCAGCGCACCGGCTCGCTGGGCGACGTCATGAAAGAATCGGTCGAGGCCGCGCGCACCGTGGTGCGCTCACGGGCGCAAAAGTGGGGCATCCCCAACACCGCGTTCGAAAAGCGCGACCTGCACGTGCACTTCCCCGAAGGCGCCACGCCCAAAGACGGCCCTTCGGCGGGTATCGCCATTACCACCGCCATGGTGTCGGCGCTTACGGGCATTCCCGTGCGGGCCGACGTCGCCATGACAGGCGAGATCACCCTGCGCGGCGAGGTTCTGCCCATCGGCGGCCTCAAAGAGAAGCTGCTGGCGGCGCATCGCGGCGGCATCAAGGTGGTGATGATCCCTGAAGAGAACGTCAAAGACCTTGCCGACATCCCCGACAACGTCAAGAACCACCTCGAGATCATTCCGGTTCGCTGGATCGATCGCGTGCTCGAGGTCGCGTTGCAAGACATGCCTACTCCGCTGTCCGACGAAGAAGTCGCGCGTCTGGCGGCCGAGGCGGTGGCCAGCACCAAGCCGGCCGGCGAGGCCTCCGGCGGGGTCTTCAAGCACTAAGCAGCATTTGCCCGGGCCTTGGGCGGCCCGGGCAACAGCGCTTTCTTGTCATGTCCGGTGGGGCCGCTGCGCTATCATAAGGTCTTGCTCCTTGGGCGTTTCTCGCATCTGTATGGACAAGAACCAGAACCTATCCCAAACCGAACGGGCCGTGCTGGGCCTTCGAGGCCTTATCGTGCAGGGGCAGCTCAAGCCCGGCCAGCGGGTCATCGAGCAAATGCTGGTCGAGAACTTCGGTGTGTCTCGCACGCCTGCGCGCGCGGCCATCCAGCGCATCTGCGAAGAAGGGTTCATTTCAGAGGTGCCCAAGCGGGGCTACGTCGTGTCGGGCTTCACCGAGCAAGACGTGTTCGACGCCATTGCCATACGGGGCACGCTGGAAGGCATGGCGGCCCGGATGGCGGCCGAAAAGGGCCCGCCTCCCGGCGTGCTGGCTTCCATGAAGGCCTGCCTGCAGGCCATAGACGAAGCGCTTCAAGAGCGCGACCTGGAAATTCGGCAAAACGAATACGCCGGCCTCAACGACAGGCTGCACGAGCTGGTTTGCGAGGCGGCCCAAAGCCCCATGATCACCCGGGCCATGCAGCGGCTGTCCGCCATTCCGTTTTCGCTCAACAATTCTTTTACCGATGTGCCGCCCTCGGCGGAAGAAAGGGTTGCGGCCATCTTGCGCAGTGCGCAAGAACAGCACCACAGCCTGGTCGAAGCCATAGAGCGTGGCGAAGGAACGCGAGCCGAGGCCCTGGCCATCGAGCATTCGCGCTCTACCTGGAAATACCTGACCCTGATGCTGCACCTGCCCGGCGAGGTCGAACTGCCCGCCGGGCTCGAGGCGGCGCTGCGCGGGCGTGGCGCGTAAGCCGCCGTGCCCGCGGGCCCGCCTTAAGTCATGGGGCACGAGGCCGCGTAGGCGTCCTTGCTTTGCTCGAATATCACGCCCTTGTTCGCCAGCGAGGCATGGCCTTCCTCATCCTTTACCACGTCCACCCGATAGAAGGCAGAGATCGGGAACTGGTTGGTGTTGAAGGCGAAGTAGCCCCGCACTGATTCGAAGTCGGCTTTCTTGAGGGCTGCCCGGAATTTTTCCTTATCTGCCAGTTCGCCGCCGGTCTGGCGCAAGGCCGAGGCGATGAGCCGGGCGGCGTCATACGACTGGGCCGCGTACAGCGAGGGTTCGCGCCCGTACTTCTGCCGGTAGGCTTGGGCAAACTCTTTGTTGGCAGCGTTGTCCAGGTCGGGCGCGTAGGGCGAGCTGGTTATGGCGCCCAGGGCCGAGTCTTTCAGGGCGGGCAGGGTGGTGCCGTCGATGGACGAGGTGGATACCATGGGTATTTTCTGCATCAGCCCCGCCTGCTGGTACTGCTTGGTGAAGTTGACGCCCATGCCGCCCGGGTAGAAGGTGTAGATGGCGTCGGGCTGTTCGGACATGACGGTCGAGATCTCGACCGAGTAGTCGGTCTGGTTGATCTGGCTCAGGGTTTCGTCCACCACCGTGCCCTGGTAGGTGCGCTTGAATCCCTCGAGCGCGTCCTTGCCTCCCTGGTAGTTGGGGGCCAGAAGGTATACGCGCTTTATGCCCATCCGGTTCATCAGCTCGCCGGCGGCTTCGTGCAACTGGTCGTTGTTCCACGAAGTAGAGAAAAAATACGGGGAACAGTCGGCGCCGGCAAGCGGCGAGGGACCGGCGTTCGAGCCCACCAGAAAGGTTTCTTCCGAGGTAATGGGGCGGTGCACCGCCATCATTACGTTGGAAAAGACGACGCCGGTCACGATGTCGACGTTGTCGCGCATCAGGAGCTGCCGGGCTATCTGCACGCCCTTGTCGGGCTTCATTTCATCGTCGCCCTTGATGACTTCGACTTCGACGCCGCCAAGGCGCCCGCCTTCCTGTTCGACCGCCAGCATGAAGCCGTCGTATTGGTCCACGCCCAGTGCCGCGCCGGGCCCCGAGAAAGTGGACAGAAACCCGATCTTTACCGGGGCCGCGGCGGCCGATCCGCAGAACAGGGCCGTTAACAGCATCCATCTTGCCTTGCGCATGGTGAACTCCTGATGAGGTATGGAAAAGCACGAAAATGCCGCGGTCAGGCGTTTTGGCGTTCTGCCTGGGCGAGCCGGTCGACGGTGCGGCGCATGTGGATGCGTGCGGCATCCGAAACGATGTCGACGAGGTCGCCCTCGCCGGTGGACGAAAGCATGGCCTGCTGGGCCTCGACGACGGTCTTGTCCTCTTTGAAGGCGGTGTCGATCTCGCGGAACAGGTCTTCGGTGGCTTGCGGCTCGTCTTGGCGGTATCCGTTGGCGGCCGACCAGAAATAAAAGCAGGTCGTGTCGGTTTCGGGCGTGAGTCCGTGGAAGATGCGAAGCGAGAAGCCCGGCTGGTCGCGGTTTTCGGCCGCGTTCTTGCCGCTGTCTATGCCGCCCGTCCATTGCAGCACCGTGCCCGGCGCAATGTATTGGAACTCCATCCAGCGGTCGATGCGCTCGGCCAGGTCGACCGCCTTGCGATAGGTGGGCGGCGGGGCGGATTCCATCAGCCAGCGTATGAAGTGCAGGCCGTCGTCGCGGGGCGTGACCTTCATTTGCGCCTCGACGTGGGCCTTGGGGTTGCCGCCGATGGTGTTCTTGTGCACGAAGGCCAGGTGGGTGAGGTCCATCAGGTTGTCGACCA
>Ga0180218_1000701_pt1 | contig 26594 bp, 20 predicted proteins | sample eDN3rd37CKraftBY_FD_151334 | JGI IMG/M metagenome (GOLD analysis project Ga0180218, IMG submission 151334) | Enriched backyard soil microbial communities from Emeryville, California, USA - eDNA 3rd pass 37_C Kraft BY (version 2) (version 2) | ecosystem: Environmental > Terrestrial > Soil >...
CAGAAGAGGGGGTCCGGGGGAGAATTCATTCTCCCCCGGTTCTGCCCCCTGCTGGATTTGAGAACAGATCCAAGCTCCCATCTTCTTTTCTGCTTATTTCGTCGCGCTGGCGAGGCGCGCGCACGCCGGGGCCGAAGCAGCCCCGGCGGCTGCCACCGGCAGAGCAACCATCACCAGAGGCGTGATGGGAAGCTGGCAGAAAGAAGAATGGGCGTGGGGAAAATTCCTTCCCCGCGACCTTCGCATCGCAGCGCAGCAATGCCAGAATTGGCGGGACGTCCAGGCCGGCAAGAAGGGTTGCCCCATGAACGACGCTTCCATCCCGGCCGAGGAATCCCCGGTGACCGCCGCCTATCGCAAGTTCCGGCGCGATGAGTGGGCGGCCCTGCGGGCGAACACCCCGCTCTCGCTCTCCAGCGAGGATATCGAGGGGATGCGTGGCCTGGCGGAGCGGCTGTCCCTGGCCGAGGTGGTGGATATTTTCCTGCCGCTCTCGCGCCTGCTGAACCTGCAGGTGGCGGCGGCGCGCAGCCTGGGCGTGGTGCAGGACACCTTCCTGGGCCGCCCGGCGGCCCTGCCACCCTATATCATCGGCGTTGCCGGCAGCGTGGCGGTGGGCAAGAGCACCTTCGCCCGCGTGCTGCGGGCCATCCTGGCGCGCTGGCCGGACCACCCGAAGGTGGAGCTCGTGACCACCGACGGCTTCCTCTACCCGACCCGGGTGCTGGAGGAACGGGGCCTGATGCAGCGCAAGGGCTTCCCCGAAAGCTACGACCTCCGGCGCATGATCGCCTTCCTGAGCGCCGTGAAGGCGGGCGAGCCGGCGGTGGCGGCGCCGGTCTATTCGCACCTCTCCTATGACATCGTCCCCGGGCAGCAGCAGGTCATCCGCCGGCCGGACATCCTGATCTTCGAGGGGCTGAACGTGCTGCAGGCCGCCTCCGGCGCGCCGCTGCTGGCCTCCGACTTCTTCGACTTCTCCGTCTATGTGGATGCCGAGGAGCAGCACATCGCCGACTGGTACGTCCGGCGCTTCCTGCTCCTGCAGCGCACCGCCTTCCAGCAGCCCGGCTCCTATTTCCACCGCTACAAGGACTTGCCGGAGGAGGAGGCCGTCGCGGTGGCGAGTCGGATCTGGGAGGAGATCAACTTGCGCAACCTACGCGAGAATATTCTTCCTACGCGGGAGCGCGCCCGGCTGGTGCTGCGCAAGGGGCCACAGCATGCCGTGGAGGAGATCTGGCTGCGGCGGATGTAACCCGCCCTCTGTAACGGCTTGAAACAGGGCCGCCAGCTACCTGCTTCCGGTAGCAGGGCGGAGCTTCGGCGGGACCGATCGGGGAACCGGCCCGCGAGCAGTTCGCATTGAATTAGCCGTGATGGCCTCAACTAGACGGTTCGACGGGTACAAATTTTAAGTATTGTCTCGGCACCCGCCACAGCCGGAGCTCTGCCTCTCCTGCCTGACGGGGGCCCAACCACGCCGCCTCGCAAAGGGGCCTCCAAAAGGGTGTCAGCCCGATGCTGTTCAACTCGGCCGTCTTCATCGCTGGGTTCCTTCCCATTGTGCTTCTGGGGTTCTTCCTCTTCGCCGGCACGGGTCGGCAGCGCCTGGCCGGAGTCTGGCTGACTCTCGCCTCGCTGTTCTTCTACGCCTGGTGGGACCCGCATTACCTGCCGCTGCTGCTGGGCAGCATCGTCGCCAACTACCTGCTGGGCGGCTGGCTGCTGCGCCACCCCTCGCGCCTGGTGCTGGCGCTCGGCATCGCCGGCAACGTGGCGCTGCTCGGCTACTACAAGTACACCGGCTTCCTGCTCGGCTCGCTGGACGACGCGCTCGGCCTCGGCTGGAACGTGCCGCACATCATCCTGCCGCTGGCGATCTCCTTCTTCACCTTCCAGCAGATCGCCTATCTCAGCGACGCGCATGACGGCGCGGTGGTGGAGCACGACTTCCTCAACTACTGCCTGTTCATCACCTTCTTCCCGCACCTGATCGCCGGGCCTATCACCCACCACCGGGAGATGCTGTCGCAGTTCAGCAACCCCGAGAATTTCCGCCCGCGCCTGGACAACATCTCGGTCGGCGCCACGCTCTTCGTGCTGGGCCTGGCCAAGAAGGTGCTCTTCGCCGATCCGATGGGCGCCGAGGCCGGGCCGGTCTTCGCCGCCGCCCAGGGCGGCATGGCGCTGCCGCTGCTCGATGCCTGGAGCGCCGCGCTCGCCTATACGATGCAGCTCTATTTCGACTTTTCCGGCTATACGGACATGGCGATCGGCCTTGGCCTGCTCTTCGGCATCAGCCTGCCGCCCAATTTCGACAGCCCCTTCAAGGCGCACAACATCGCCGATTTCTGGTCGCGCTGGCACATGACGCTGACGCGCTTCCTGACGGCCTATATCTATAACCCCATCGTGCTGCGCGTGACCCGCGCCCGCGTCGCCGCCGGCAAACCGCTGCCGAAGCGCGGCAAGATGGCGGTGAGCACCTTCCTCGCCCTGATCGCCTACCCGACCCTGGCCACCATGGCGATCTCCGGCATCTGGCATGGCGCCGGCTGGACCTTCGTCGTCTTCGGCCTGCTGCACGGCTTCTATCTGGTGGTGGTGCAGGGCTGGCGGGCGCTGAAGGCCCACTGGGGCTGGAAGGTGGACAGCGACAAGCTCTGGCACCGCGTGCCGGCCGTGCTGCTGACCTTCCTCTGCGTGGTGGTCGCCAATGTCTTCTTCCGCGCGCCCAGCCTGGAGGCCGCGCTGAGCATGCTCTCCAGCATGGTGGGCATGAACGGCGTTCTGCTGCCGACCTCCTTCGAGCGCATCCCCGGCATCGCGCCGATCGCCGGCCTGCTTGGCATTCCCTTCGAGCCCGGCCCCTTCTTCAAGCCCGTGCTCGGCCTGCAGATCGCGCTGCTGCTCGCCATCGTCTGGTTCCTGCCGAACACCCAGCAGTTCCTGCGGCAGTACCGCACCGCCCTCAACTGGCGCCCGCAGGTGAACTGGCTGCAGCAGCGGCTGGCCGTCGCGACCTGGCGGCCCAGCATGGTCTATGGCGTGGTGCTCGGTGTGCTCGGCTTCTTCGCCCTGGCCCGCGCCATGTCCGCGGCGCCGACCGAATTCCTCTACTTCCAGTTCTGAGGCGGATCATGGATCAACTCGCCTGGTTGCCTTCCCATCCTGATCTCGGGGCCGCCATCGGCGCGGCACGGCGCCTGCCCGACGCCGCCGAGCGCCTGTCCGCCGCCATCCGGCTGGCCGGCTTCCGGCGCGACTTCACCGCCACCGGACGGATCGACCGGCTGGCGGCGGAGGGTCTCGCCGGCACAGGGTCAGCCACTGGCGGCCGGCCGGGTGGGCTTACGCCGCTGCGGCTGGCCATCCTGGCCTCGCACACCGTGGACCATCTGGTGCCGGCCATCCGCGTCTCGGGCCTCGATCGCCGCGTGGCGCTCTCCGTGCATGTCGCGCCCTACGGGATGTACCGGCAGGCGCTGCTCGGGGAGGACCCGGCGCTGGCCAGCTTCGACCCGCAGCTCATCCTGCTGGCGCTGGACGCGCGGGACGCGCCGATCGACCTGCCGCTCGACTCGACCGAGGAGGCGGTCGCCGCCGCGGTCGCCACCCGGGTGGAGGAGTTGCGCGGCCTCTGGCGCCGCGCCAAGGCGCGCTACGGCGCACAGGTGGTGCAGCAGACGCTGGTGCCGGCTGATCCGCCGGTCTTCGGCTCCTTCGAGGGGCTGGTGCCCGCCGCGCCGACCGCGGTGATCGAGCGGCTGAACACCGCCCTCCGCGCCGCCGCGCGCCAGGAAGGCGTGCTGCTGCTCGACCTCGCCTGGCAGGCGGCGCATTTCGGCGGGGCGGGCGCGCTGGCCGACCCGGTGCGCTGGCACCAGGCCAAGCAGCTCGTCAGCCCGGTCGCCGCGCCGCTCTATGGCGACCTTGTCGCGCGCATCGCCGCCGCCGTGGCGGGGCAGTCGCGCAAGTGCCTGGTGCTCGACCTCGACAACACACTCTGGGGCGGCGTCATCGGCGATGACGGGCTGGACGGCATCAAGCTCGGCCAGGGGAATGCCACCGGCGAGGCCTTCCTGGCCTTCCAGCGCTATGCGGCGGCACTCGGCCGGCGCGGCATCATCCTGGCGGTCTGCAGCAAGAACAACCCGGAGGTGGCGGAGGAGGCCTTCGCCAAGCATCCGGAAATGGCGCTGCGGCGCGGCGACATCGCCTGCTTCGTCGCTAACTGGAACGACAAGGCCGGCAATCTCCGCCACATCGCCAAGACGCTGAACATCGGCCTCGACAGCCTCGTCTTCGTCGATGACAACCCGGCCGAGCGCGAGATCGTCCGGCGCGAGCTGCCGGAGGTGGCGGTGCCGGAAGTGCCGGAGGATGTCGCCTTCTATCCGGAGATCGTTGCCGCGGCCGGCTATTTCGAGACGGTTTCCTTCACCGCCGACGATGTGGCGCGCGGCCGCTCCTACGCGCTGAACGCCGAGCGCGCCGCCGCACTGGAGCAGGCGACCGACCTGCAGGGCTATCTGCGCAGCCTGGCCATGACCATGACGGCCAAGCCGGTCGGCCCCGCCGAGCTGCCGCGCGTAACGCAGCTCATCAACAAGACCAACCAGTTCAACCTGACCACTCGCCGCTACACCGAAGCCGATACCGAGCGCTTCTCGAAGGATCCGGGTACGGTGATGCTCTCCTTCCGCCTGCGTGACCGCTTCGGCGACAACGGGCTGATCAGCGTCGTCATCGCCCGGCCGGATGCCGCCCTGGCGCCGAACGAGCTGCTGATCGACACCTGGCTGATGAGCTGCCGCGTGCTCGGGCGGCAGGTCGAGGAGGCGACGCTCGGCGTGGTGGCCGGGCATGCCGCCCGCAAGGGCGCCGCCGCACTGGTCGGTGAATACCGCCCCACCGCCAAGAACGGCATGGTGGCGGAGCATTATGCGAAGCTGGGCTTCACGCCCATGCCCGCACCGGAGGGCGCCGAGCCCGGCGCCACCTTCTGGCGATACGAACTCAGCGCCGTCCAGGCGCCCGAGCACTTCATTGAGGTTGAAGCCGCATGACCGAGTCCGAGATCTACGCCGCCCTGACCGAGGTGTTCCAGGAAGTGTTCGACGATGACGACATCGTCCTGCATCCGGAGACCAAGGCGGATGACATTCCCGGCTGGGACAGCCAGGCGCATGTCAACCTGGTGGTGGCGGCCGAAATGCGCTTCGGCATCCGCTTCCGCACCGCCGAGCTCGAATCCTTGCACGATGTCGGCGACTTCGTGAAGCTGATCGACAGCAAGCTGGAGGCCGTCGGGAATGGATGAACCCGCCCCTAAGCGCGGCGCCGCCAGGAAGGCGGACAAGCCGGCGGCCCCGCCGCCGCCCGCCGTGCGGCCGCGCTATCTGGCGGCCGTCTTTGGCAGCGCGCTCGGCGCGCTGGCGCTGTTCTACGCTGCGCTGTTCACGCTGAAGGCGACGGACAACCTGCCGCCGCCGGCCTTCTCGAACTCGATCTGCGTCGATGAGAAGCTGGCCTTCCATCGTGAGCACCCGATCGGCTCGCCGAATCTTCTGGTGATCGGCTCCTCAGTCGCCTGGCGGCATTTCGACGGCGCCGTGCTGGTGCAGAACTCGCCCACCACCAAGCCGCTGAACGGCGCCTTCTGCGGCCTGAGCGTCAACCAGACCCGGTATGTGGCCGACTGGTTCCTCGACCGCAGGCCGAGCATCCAGGACGTCCTGCTGATCACCTCGCCGCAGGATTTCGAGAACTGCACCACCACCCGGACGGCGCTGTTCGACGCGAAGGATGTCGAGGACTATGTGCTCGACCACGGCACGCCCTGGGGCTACTACCTGCGCTACTTCGACCTGTTCTCCCTGGCCCGCAACGCCAGTGAGATCGCGGCCAAGCGCAGCGGCGAGAACTGGGTGGACCCGCTGGTCTTTGATCCCTATGGGGGTGGCCCGCTCGACACCAACCGGAACCGGGAAACGCCGCTCTACGGCATGGTCAAGCAGCTGGACGACGCCTGCTTCGCCGCCCTGGGGAGCCTCAGCGCGCGGCTGCAGAAGGAAGGCCGGCGCCTAATGGTCGCCTCGACACCGCTGAACCCGGAATGGAAGATCAGCGGCGATCCGGATGGCCAGACCGTCGCGGAGTTCACGAGCCGCATCCGCAAGACCCTGGCGGGCAATCCGTTGGCCGAGTTCTGGGATGGGGACGCCGCGCAGGTGGTCGAGCCCTCCGCCTTCTTCGACGCCATCCATCTGCGCTGGTCGGCGGCGAAGACCTATACCGCGGCCCTGGTCAAGGCGCTGCATCCCGGCATGACCAGCACGCCGCGCGCCATGACCGCCACCGAAGGGAGCAAGCTTTAAGGCCCGCAGCGGGCGCGCCAGAGAGAGGGCAAGCCCCCTGGCAAGCCCCCCCTGGCGCGACGGTGCGGGCCGGGCCCTCAGCCCTCCGGCAGGATCTGGTGCTTGTGGCCGGGCGCCTCGATCAGCTCGATGATGACACTGAGCGGACTCATGAAGAACTGGATGTGCCGTCCGCCATAGGCCACCGCCGGCTGGGGCTCGGCGATCGGCAGGCAGTGCGCATCGCGCAGCCGCTCGCGCTCCGCCGCCAAGTCCTCCACCAGGTAGGCGACATGGTTGAGGATGCGGGACTTCTGCTTCAGCGCCAGGGCCACGGGGCTTTCGTCGCCCAGGGGGGCGATCAGCTCGTAGCAGACCCCGGACTGGTCGTAGCCGAACTGCACATAGACCTTGTTGACGGGATCTTCCCATTCGCGGGTCCAGGCGTGGATCTGCAGCGGCGGGCCGAGCAGGTCGCGGCCCCGCCGCAGCGTCTTCACCACCACGCCGATATGATCGAATTGCATGCGCTGTCCCAGGCGTCCAGAGTCGGTTCGACGAGCCTCGACCCTTCCACGGAAACCAGCCGGCGTCGAGGCGGGGCGGCGAAATTCACCCCCAAGTTCCCTTGGGGCCTCCCGTCTTGGCGGCCGGCGCTGCCCAGCCGGCGGCATGGGCGGGAACCGCGGGGTGGGCCATCCGGCAAGCGAAGCGGAATTATCAGGGAAGGGACCGCCGGGGGTGGTGGAGCTGAGGGGAATCGAACCCCTGACCTCCTCATTGCGAACGAGGCGCTCTCCCAACTGAGCTACAGCCCCACACTCGCGCGGTGGGCGCGCTTATCCCCGACGGCCCATCATAAGTCAAGCGGCGCTTGCTCCCATCCGCATGGCTTCGTAGATGGGGGCCTCACGACAAGGGGATTGCGATGTACGCGGTGTTCTGGCTGGTCGATCAGGCAATCGGGCTTTACGTCTGGGCCCTGATCATCGCGGCCGTGTTCAGCCTGCTGATTGCCTTCAACGTGCTGGACACCCGCAACCGCTTCGTCTGGGCGGTGGCCGACTTCCTCTACAAACTGACCGAGCCGGCGCTGCGGCCGATCCGCAATTTCCTGCCGAGCCTCGGGGGCATCGACATCTCGCCGATGATCCTGATCCTGCTGCTCTACGCGCTGCGGATCTTCCTCTGGACCACGCTGTGGCCGCTGGTGGCCCGCTGAAGGCCTGGCGGGCGGTCGAGGGCGGCGTCGAGCTGCGCGTCAAGGCGCAGCCCAAGGCCCGCCGCGCCGGCCTCGCCGGCTGGGTCGAGATGCCCGATGGCCCCCGCCTGAAGCTCGCGGTGCACGAGGCACCGGAGGACGGGCGGGCCAACCGGGCGATCTGCGCCCTGTTGGCCGCGGCCCTGCATGTCCCCACTTCCGCCATTGCGGTGGTGCAGGGCGCGGCGGCGCGGGAAAAGATCTGCCGCATCGCGGGCGACCCCGCCCGCCTCGCCGAGCAACTGGAGAACCTGCCATGACCGCCAGCATCATCGACGGCAAGGCCGTGGCCGCGGCGCTGCGCGGCCGGATCGCCGAGCGGGTGAAGGCCCTGCCCTTCACCCCCGGCCTGCGGGTGGTGCGCGTGGGCGAGGACCCGGCCAGCGGCGTCTATGTCCGCAACAAGGACCGCGCGGCGCAGCAGGCGGGGCTCGACAGCGCCACGCTCCAGCTCCCCGCCGAGACCACCGAGGCGGCGCTGCTCGATCTGGTCCGGCAGCTGAATGACGATCCGGCGGTGGACGGCATCCTGGTGCAGCTCCCGCTGCCGCCGCAGATCGACCCCGCCAAGGTGCTGGCCGCCATCGACCCGGCCAAGGATGTGGACGGGTTCCACGCTGTGAATGCCGGGCTGCTGGCCACCGGGCAGAAGGGCCTGGTGCCCTGCACGCCCAAAGGGGTGATGCACCTTCTCGCCGCCGCCGGCGTCACGGTCGCCGGCGCGCGGGCGGTGGTGGTCGGGCGCTCCAACATCGTCGGCAAGCCGATGGCGGCCCTGCTGCTGGCCGCCAACGCCACCGTGACCATCGTGCATTCCCGAACGCGGGACCTGGCCAGCGAATGCCGCCGAGCGGAAATCCTGGTCGCCGCGGTGGGGCGGCCGGAAATGGTGCGGGGCGACTGGATCGCCGAGGGCGCGGTGGTGATCGACGTCGGCATCAACCGCCTGCCGAATGGCGGGCTGGTGGGGGATGTGGAGTTCGCGGCGGCGAAGCAGCGCGCCGCGGCCATCACCCCGGTGCCGGGCGGCGTGGGGCCGATGACCATCGCCTGCCTGCTGGAAAATACCGTCGAGGCGGCGATCGCCCGGAGGGGGTGAAAAAGTGCCAGGGGGGCGCCGCCCCCCTGGACCCCCCGCCGGGGGGACAGTGTCCCCCCGGGCCCCGCCGTCCGTTGGGAGTGTGGCTTAAAAGCCGAGCAAGGCTCTGATCTGACGACAACCAAAGAGGTAGAATTTCCGTCAATCCCACAACTCACCTATTTTTTAGATAACACCCTGTCTTTGAGACTTAGACTTGGCTTCGTATCCCGACAGCGGCGGTTCCAGCCGCGCGCGCCCCCACGGAAGCCATGTCGAACATCGTTGTTCCAAACGTCATCGTGCACCTCATGCCCACCATCGCAGCGACAGTCCCCGGCGCTGCAGAGGGTGGGACGCTGCGCTGGATGTTCGAGCGCACCGACTTTTCCAAGGAGATGGTCGTCAAGGTCACGCCCGGTACGTTGGACCATTGGATTTGGGACTACCCCCTCCTGAATGACTGGGCGGAACCGATCTACGTCCACTTCGCAGCAGGGAGCAGCGATCCGGCCTATCTCGACCTGCGAATGCCCGACAATTCAGTTTTCAATGTCTCGCCCTGGGCGGGTCTTCGGTTCGAACCACAGGAAAACGTCTCAGGGATCACCGTTGATGGCTTCAACGACTACTGGGTACGAAGCCTGACAAATGGTGGAAAGAGTTTCCCGGTCCTGATCGGCAATGACGACCCCCTGCCGACTGTGGCGGTCCATGCGATGACGGACGCGGTCTATGCTGCCACCCAGTCCTACGCCCGGTTCGAGATCATTCGAACAGGCGACATTGCGGGCATCACCCAGGTAACCTTGCAGTTCGAAACCACGGACGCAAACGGGAAGACGGAAAGCATCTCTCAGCAGATGACCTTTCAACAGGGCGATTCGAAGCTGACCGCCAGCATGGCCGCTTTCGAACTTCCAGATGGCATGCTCTCAAAAGACATCACCCTGAAGATCGTCGAGGCCGCCAACTACTATGGTTCATCCACATCCGCAGAGCCGACCAAGGATATTATCACCTGCGCTTCAGCTACGGTGACGGTGCTGAACCCTGACGAGATGATCTCAGGCCCTATTACGCGGTTTTACAATCCTCTCTCGGGTGAGCACTTCCTGACCGCCAGCACCGCCGAGCGCGACCACATCAGGGCGACCATGCCCGCCTTCCAGTTCGAGGGCGTGGCGTTCAACGGCCTCGGCGAGCCGGCGGATGGCGCCAAGGAAGTCTGGCGCTTTTACGACACCACTTCCGGGAACCACTTCTTCACGGCCAGCGACGCGGAGCGCGATAGTGTGCTGGCAAACCTGCCGACCTTCCGCCTTGAAGGCATCGGGTTCTATGCCGCGCAGACGGACGGCGCAGGGCTGACTGAGGTTTATCGGTTTTTCAACACCGTGACGGGCGACCACTTGTTCACCGCCAGTCCGACTGAGCGGAACGCCGTGATCCAGCACCACCCGGACTACGTACAGGAGGGGGTCGCCTTTTACGTGCCGCAGGTCGATCAGATCATCGCCTGATCAGTGCGAAGCTTCAGTGACGATGCCTTCTCTGAAGCGTGCTGAGAAAGGCGACATCGGGCGTGGAGGCTTGCCCTGCCCGCCCGCCTTTGCCCCCTCTGTGTGGCCGGCCGTCTCTGCTTTGCCGCCAGCCGAGGGCCGCAACTTGCGGGCGCGGCTGGTGACCTCCTCGGAGGTGCTGACCTTGCGGTCCGGATATCCACCTTCTTGGCGGTTACTGATTGGGTTTTTCACCCTAGATGAAAAACCCAATCAGGGAAGGCTGCTTTCGACCCAAAGCAGTCCTGCGAGACATTGTTCTGCTGGTCGGCATCCGACATCATGACCCGGCCGGAAATAGAGTTGCAGGTTGGTAGCTCCTGCGCCCGTCCATGGACGGGTTCTTCTCAGCCTCGGCGTCTCAACCCGGTTGGTATCGGGAGAGGCGCATCAGGCGTGGCCGCGCCTCTCGAAGCGCACCAGAGGAGAAATTCAGGTGGTCCCTGGCCTTGTTGCCCTTGTCCTCGCGACCCTCTTTGCCGGGGCCGCGCTCTACATCAGCCTCGTCGAGCATCCCGCCAGGATGGGCTTGGAGGACGCGCCCCTGCTCGCACAGTGGCAGCCTAGCTACAAGCGCGCCCTGCCCATCCAGGCTGGCCTAGCCATGCTGGGAGGGGCCGCAGGGCTCCTGTCCTGGTATCAGCTCCGCGAGTGGCAGTGGATGGCAGGGAGCCTGCTCCTGCTCGCGAACTGGCCGTTCACGATGCTGATCATCATGCCGACGAACAAGCGCTTGATGGCGATGACGCCGCAGGAAGCGGGGGCCGGAAGCCGTGGCCTGCTGCGCCGCTGGGGCAGCCTACACGGCGTCCGGAGCGTGCTCGGCTCCGCTGCGTCCCTCCTGTTCGCCTGGGGTTTCCTGGCCATCCGCTAGGTCCGCTGGCCACCCTTCTTGGTCATACCTGATTAGATTTTCACCCTAGCCGGCACCCTCTCGCTGACAGAAAGAAGATAGGGGGTTCGGGGGGAATTCCTTCCCCCCGACCTTTTTTCCTTTCAGCGCCGGATCGCGGCATGCGCCGCGAGGCAGGCCATTTCCAGGATCTGCGAGACGCTGCTGCCCATGTTCACGATCTGCACGGGCTGCGAGAGGCCGACGAGCAGGGGCCCGATGGTGCTGGCGCTGGTCAGGTGCGGCACCGCCTTGGTCAGGATGTGCGCCGAGTGCAGCCCCGGCATTACCAGGACGTTCGCCGGGCCCGTCAGGCGGCAGAAGGGGTAGAGCGCGCGGAGCTGCGGGTTCAGCGCAACGTCGGCCGCCATTTCGCCGTCGTACTCGAAATCCACCTGCTTCTGGTCGAGCAGCCGCACCGCCTCGCGCAGCGAGCCGGGGATGGTGCCGCCCGGGTCGCCGAAGGTGGAGAAGGAGAGGAAGGCAACGCGCGGTTCCAGCCCCAGCTTGCGCGCCTCGGCGGCGGCCTGGATGGCGATGCTGACCAGCGTCGCCGCGTCCGGCCGCTCATGGATGGCGGTATCGGCCACCAGCACCGTGCCGGAGTTGCGCGACAGCATCACCGTCAGGCCGAAGAGCACCGTCTCCGGCGCAGGGTCGATCGCCATGCGCACGTTCTCCAGCGTGTCGCCGGTGGAGCGCGTGACGCCGGAGACCATGGCATCCGCGTCGCCCAGCGCCACCATGCAGGCGGCGAAGGCGTTGCGGTCCTGGTTCACCAGGCGCTGGCAGTCGCGGAGCAGGAATCCCTGACGCTGCTTGCGGGCATAGAGGTACTCGGCGTAGCGGCGGTTGCGGTCGGAGAGGCGGGCGTTGTGGATCTCCACCCCTTCCGGCAGCGGGATGCCGAGGGCGGCGACGGTGGCGTTGATGCGGTCCTCGCGGCCGACCAGCACGGGGGTGCCGTAGCCCGCCTGGCGGTAGGCGATGGCGGCGCGGATCACCTTCTCCTCCTCGCCCTCGGCGAAGACCACCTTGCGCGGATTGGCCTTCAAGCGCTCGGTGATGATCTCCAGCGCGTTGACGGCGGCATCGAGCCGGCCGGCGAGGTCGCGGGCGTAGCGGTTGAGGTCGGGGATCGGGCGGCGCGCCACGCCGCTGTCCATCGCCGCCTTGGCGACGGCGGGGGAGACGCGGGCGATCAGGCGCGGGTCGAAGGCGTGCGGGATGATGTAGTCGGGGCCGAAGCGCAGGCCCTTGCCGCCGCCGGCGCCGGCGACTTCCTCCGGCACGTCCTCGCGCGCCAGCATGGCCAGCGCCTCGGCCGCCGCGACCTTCATCGCGTCGTTGATGGTGCTGGCGCGGACGTCGAGCGCGCCACGGAAGATGAAGGGGAAGCCGAGGACGTTGTTGACCTGGTTCGGGTAGTCGGAGCGGCCGGTGGCGACGATGACGTCCGGCCGCACGGCGCGCGCCTCGTCCGGCGTGATCTCGGGGTCGGGATTGGCCATGGCGAAGATGATCGGGTTGTCAGCCATGGCGCGCACCATCTCGGCCGTCACGGCGCCCTTCGCCGAAAGACCGAAGAAGGCATCCGCCCCCTCCATCGCCTCGGCGAGGGTGCGGCGGTCGGTGGCGACGGCATGCGCCGACTTCCACTGGTTCATGCCCGCCTCGCGGCCGCGATAGAGCACGCCCTTGGTGTCGCACATCATGATGTTCTCGGGCCGCATGCCCATCGCGCGCATCAGTTCGGCGCAGGCGATGGCGGCAGAGCCGGCGCCGTTGATGACGAGGCGCGTCTCGGCCAGGGCGCGCCCGGTCAGATGACAGGCGTTGATCAGCCCGGCGGCGGCGACGATGGCGGTGCCGTGCTGGTCGTCATGGAAGACGGGGATGTCCATCATCTCGCGCAGGCGCTGCTCGATGATGAAGCATTCCGGCGCCTTGATGTCCTCCAGGTTGATGCCGCCGAAGGAAGGGCCGAGATAGCGCACGGCGTTGACAAAGGCGTCCACATCCTCGGTATCGACGCAGAGGTCGATGGCATCCACATCGGCGAAGCGCTTGAACAGCGCCGCCTTGCCCTCCATCACCGGCTTGGAGGCCAGCGCGCCGAGATTGCCGAGGCCGAGCACCGCCGTGCCATTGGAGATGACGGCCACCATGTTGCCCTTGGCGGTATAGTCATAGGCCAGCGCCGGGTCGCGGTGGATGTGCAGGCAGGGCTCGGCCACGCCGGGCGAATAGGCCAGCGACAGGTCGCGCGCAGTGGTCAGCGGCTTGGTGAGGCGGATCTCCAGCTTGCCCGGCTTGCCCTCCGCATGCAGGGCGAGCGCCTCCTCGGCGGTGATGCGGGCGGTGCGGGTATCGCCCACCGGCATTTTCTTCGCGACGTCCATGTCCTTGGGTTCCCGTGCTTCTCATCCCCTTTATGTCGGTCCGGGGGCCGGCGGAAAAGTGAGCCACTTCGCGGGTGCGATAAGACCGGGGGGAATTCGGGCCTGCCCTTGAGGGAGTGGGGGGGCGGAACCGGGGGGGGAGGAATTCTCCCCCGGACCCCCTCTTCTTTCTTTTCTGTCAGTTTTTGTCGCGCTGGCGGCACGCGCTCACGCCGGGACTGAAGCAGCCCCGGCGACTGCGGCGGCCGGCCGCCACTGGCGCCACTCAAAACTTGCAGAAAAAGGAGGGGGGGTTTGGGGGAGTTCACTCCCCCAACTTTTTTTCCCGCCTCCTTCGGGGAAGGCTTTCCTCCCCCCGATCTTTTTCAGGCCCGCTTCACGTTCCAGGGGAAGGGCGCCGGCCCTTCCAGGATGCCGGTGATGTCCTTGCGGAAGGCGGTGCGGATCGTGAACTGGCCGAGCGGGATGGTGGCCACCTCCTCCAGCCCGAGCCGGCCCAGCTCCAGCGCGGCCTTGCGCTGCGCCGCCTCGTCGGGGGCGAAGAGCCATTCCTGGGTCAGCGCCTCGGCGCGGTCGTTCTTCCACCAGCCGAACCAGCCAGCCTCGCCCTGGCCGCGGATCAGCGGCGACATCGCGGGGTTGCCGTAGAAGCTGGCGCCGCCGGTGGTGTGGAAGATGCTCCAGCCGCCCTTCTCCACCGGCTCGCGCGAGCCGCGCCGCTGGATCACCGTGCCCCAGTCGCTTTCCGCCAGTTCGACATTCATGCCGATCCGCTTCAGCGCATCCGCCGTCACCTGGCCGAGCGGGCCGATATCGGGGAAGTCGGTCGGGTTGATGATGACGACCTTCTCGTCCTTGTAGCCGGACTCCTTCAGCGTGGCGCGCGCCTTGTCGAGGTCGCCCGGCATCAGGTCCGGGTGGTCCTCGTAATAGGGCGTGTGCTTGGGGAAGATGCTGCGCGTGGTGGTCCAGGTGGAGGTGTCGTCCCCCTGGGAGGCGCGCATGTAGTTCTCCTGGATCACCGACTGCAGCACGGCACGCCGCACCTTCACCTCGTTGAAGGGGGGGTGCAGGTTGTTCAGCCGCATCAGCGCCAGGCGGCCGGCCTTGTCCGTCACCTCGCGCCGGATGTCGCGGCTGCTCGCCAGCATCGGTTGCAGATCGGCCAGCGGGCGCTCCCACCAGTCGGCCTCGCCATTCATCAGCGCCGCCGCGGCGGTGGCGGGGTCGGTGATGATCATCCACTCGACGCGCTGGAAGTTCGCCACCTTGCCGCCGGTCGTGTAGTCCGGCGGCTCGTCGCGCGGCACATAGCCGTCGAACTTCTCGTAGGCGACGCGGCTGCCGGAATTGTACTGGTCGGCCAGGAAGCGGTAGGGGCCGGAACCCACCATCTCCGTCACCGCCTTGTTCGGGTCGGTCTTGGCCAGCCGCTCGGGCATCATGAAGGCGACGCTCGCATCCGGCTTGCCGAGAGCCTGCAGCAGCAGCGGGAAGGGGCGGTTGAGGCGGATCTCCAGCGTGCGGTCGTCCGTCGCGCGCCATTCCTCCACCACCTGCGCCAGCAGCTGGCCGAAGCCGTCGCGCGCCGCCCAGCGCCGCAGGCTGGCGATGCAGTCCGCCGCGCGCACCGGCTCGCCATCATGGAACTTCAGGCCGGGGCGCAGCTTGATGCGCCAGCGCCGGCCGTCATCCAGCACTTCATGCCCCTCGGCCATCTGCGGCTTCACCTGGCCGGCGCCGTTGGTGCCGTAGAGCGTGTCGAAGACGTAGTAGCCGTGGTTCGAGGTGACGGTGGCGGTGGTCCAGACCGGGTCCAGTGCGCTGAGATTGGCCTGCGGGATGAAGCGCAGCGTGTTGTTCTTGCCCTGCGCGAGCGCCGGCCGGGCCAGCAGCGCAGCGCCGGCACCGAGGCCGGCGCCCAGAAATGTGCGACGGTGCAGGTTCATGTCCTCTTAACCTCCCCTTGAGTGTCTCCCGGGCGCGCAGCCTGCCCGCGACGGCCCGGAGTGCCAAGGCGCAGGAGCCGGAATGAGGCGCGAAATTTCCGCGAATCGTCGCTTTTTCCACCCGCCGGGCGCCGGCTGGCGCGAAGGAAGGGCATATTGCCGCCCCGCTCTGGCTGCTACGGTCATGGCAAGCACCCAAAGGGAGGCGAATAAATCATGAATCCGACACGGCGCGCATTGCTGGGCGCATCGGTTGCCGCGGCATCGCTTTCCTATGCCGGGCTGGTTCACGCGCAGTCCGCCAAGGGCATCCTGGTGGTCGCCAAGCAGATCGCGGACTTGACCAGCGCCGACCCGGGCGAGAGCTTCGAATGGACCGGCGCAGAGATCTGCGGGAACGTCTACCAGAAGCTGGTCACCACGCCCAACGACGACCCCGCCCGCCTCACCGGCGATCTGGCCGAGAGCTGGGAAGCCTCGCCCGACAGCCGCACCTTTACCTTCCGGCTCAAGGAGGGGCCGCGCTTCGCCTCGGGCAACCCGGTGACGGCGGAGGATGCGGCATGGTCGCTGCAGCGCGCGGTGCTGCTCAACAAGTCCCCCGCCTTCATCATCAACCAGTTCGGCTTCACAAAGGACAACGTGGCCGAGCGCATCCGCGCCACGGATGCCCGGACGCTGGTGCTGACCACTGCCGAGCCCACGGCGCCGACTTTCCTGCTCTATTGCCTGTCCGCCGTGGTCGGCAGCGTGATCGACAAGCGCACGGCCATGGCGCATGCGCAGGGCGACGATCTCGGGAATGCCTGGCTGAAGCAGAACACCGCCGGGTCCGGTCCCTACATGCTGCGCGCCTGGCGCGCCAACGAGAGCATCGCGCTGGACGCCAATCCGCATGCGCAGACCGCTCCCGCCACGCCGCGCGTCGTCATCCGCCACGTCTCCGACCCCTCGGCGCAGCTTCTGGGGCTGCAGCGCGGGGATTTCGACATCGCCCGGGACCTCAGCGCCGACCAGCTCCGGCAGATCGCGGACAAGGAGGGTTTCCGCGTCCATCCCCAGCGGCGGGCGAGCGTGATGTACCTGTCGCTCAACCAGAAGGTGGAGCCGTTCACCAGGCCCGAGGTGCGGCAGGCTATCAAGATGGCCATCGACTACGAGGGCATCCAGCGCAACGTGGTTCCCACCACCTATGCGGTGAACCAGACCTTCCTGCCGCAGGGGCTGCCCGGCGCGCTCACCGACACGCCCTTCCGTCAGTCGGTCGATGAAGCCAGGGCGCTGCTCGCCCGCGCCGGCCTGCCCGACGGGTTCGAGGCCAGTTTCGACCACACCGCCTCGGCGCCGTTCATGGACATCGCCCAGGCGGTCCAGGCGAACCTCGCGCTGATCGGCATCCGCCTGCGGATGAACCCCGGCGACAGCCGGCAGGTCGTCAGCCGCACTCGCGCCCGGCAGCACGAGGTGGCGCTGCTGCAATGGGGCAGCGACTACTTCGACCCGAACTCCAATGCCGAGGCCTTCTCGATCAACACGGACAACAGCGACGACGCGCGCAACCGCACGCTCGCCTGGCGGGCGAACTGGCTGATCCCGGAGTTGAGCGCCCGCACCCTGGCGGCGCGGAAGGAGACCGACGCGGCGAAGCGCACGCAGATGTATGTCGATCTCCAGCGCGACCTCCAGCGCGACAGCCCCTTCGTGATGCTGTTCCAGTTGATCGAGAACTCCGCCCTGCGCAGCACCATCGGCGGCCTCGACACCGGCCCGATGAGCGACCGCTACCGCTACCACGGCATCACCAAGGGCTGAGCGGCGCCGCGGGGCGGCGGCGGCCGGCGCGGGACGCCCCGATTTCCCGCGCCCTGCTTCCCCCGCCGCCGCGACCTGCTCTAGGAAGGGGGGATGACCTCCCGCCCCTACCCCTCGCCCGAGGGCGCGACGCCGGCCCTCGCGCAGTGGTTCGCCGCCAAGCAGGCGCATCCCGACGCGCTCGTCTTCTTCCGCATGGGCGACTTCTTCGAGTTGTTCTTCGACGACGCGGCGCGGGCGGGCGAGGCGCTGGGGCTGGCGGTCTCGCATCGGGGCGAGCACCGCGGCGAGCCGGTGCCGATGGCCGGCGTGCCCGTGCATGCCATGGAGAACTACCTGGCGCGGCTGATCCGGCAGGGCTTCCGCGTCGCCATCTGCGAGCAGCGGGAGACGCCGGAACAGGCCAAGGCGCGCAAGGCGCCGACCATCCGGCGCGAGGTGGTGCGGCTGGTCACGCCCGGCACGGTGACGGAGGAGGCGCTGCTGGACGGCGCCCGGCCGGCCTGGCTGCTGGCGCTGGCGCGCGCCGAGGGGGAATGGGGCGCCGCCTGGGCCGACCTTTCCACCGGCGCCTTCGCCTGCGAGACGCTGCCGGTGGCCGAGCTGCCGGCGCTGCTGGCGCGGCTCGACCCGGCGGAAGTTCTGGTGCCGGAGGAACTTGCCGAACTGGCCGCGCTGCGGCCCTTGGCCGAGCGGGTCAGCCACCTGGAGCCGGCCCGTGACCCCGGCGGCCGCCTCGCCGCTTTTTTCGAGGTCGCGACGCTGGATGGCTTCGGCAGCTTCACCGAGGCAGAGCTGGCCGCCTGCGCCCTGGCGCTGGATTATGTCCGCCGCACCCAGGGCGAGGCCGCGCCGCGCCTGCGCCCGCCCGAGCCGCAGGGTGGCCGCGCCACGTTACGGATGGACGCCGCCACTCGCCGCTCGCTGGAGATCCTGAGGAGCGAGCGCGGCGAGACGCGCAACTGCCTGCTCGCGGCGGTGGACCGCACCCTGACGGCGGCGGGCTGCCGGGAACTGGCCGCACGGCTCGGCGCGCCGCTGACCGAGGCGGCCGCCATTGCCGCGCGGCATGATGCCGTGCAGTTCCTGCTGGAGGCGCCACCGCTCGCCGCCGGACTGCGCGCTGCGCTGAAGGGTGCGCCGGACATGGCGCGGGCCTTGGCGCGGCTGGCGCTGGACCGCTTCGCGCCACGCGACCTCGCCGCCATCCGCGACAGCCTGGAGCGCGCCGAGGCCATGGCCGATGCCCTGGCCGGGGCGGCGCCGCTCCCCGCGCCGCTGGCAGAGGCGCGCGCGGCGCTGCGGCCGGGCGATTCGCCGCGCGCCGAACTGGCCCGCGCGCTGGCGGCCGAACTGCCGGCACGGCTGGAGGACGGCAATATTGTCGCATCAGGCTATGACGGCGAGCTGGATGCCCTGCGCCGGATGCGCGACGACGCGCGCGGCGCCATCGCGGCGATGCAGCTCGACCTCGCCCAGGCCTGGGGCGTGGCCAGCCTGAAGATCCGCCACCACCAGCAGTTCGGCTATCTGGCCGAGATGCCGGCCGCCGCGGGCGAGAAGCTGCTGCGCGCGCCGCCGGCGAAGCTGGCCGGCACGCCGCAGGCACCGGTGCACCGGCAGACCATGGCCAACGCCCATCGCTTCACCTGCGCCGCGCTGGCGGAACTGGACCGCAAGCTGGCCGCCGCCGGCGAGCAGGCGGCGCGGCGCGAGGCGGCCGTGGTGCGCCATCTGCGCGGGCTCTGCCTCAGCGCCGCGCGCGGCATTGATGCCGCCGCCGCCGCGATGGCGGAAGTGGATGTCCACGCCGCCGCCGCCGCGCTGGCCGGCGATGGCGGCTGGTGCCGGCCGGAGATGGTCGAGCGGCCGGAATTCCGCATCCGCCAGGGGCGCCACCCGGTCGTGGAGGCGGCGCTGGCGCGCAACCGCGGCCCCGCCTTCGTGCCGAACGACGCCGATCTCTCGCCGGGGCAGCGGCTCTGCCTGCTGACCGGGCCGAACATGGCGGGCAAGTCCACCTTCCTGCGGCAGAACGCCATCATGGTGGTGCTGGCCCAGGCCGGGCTCTTCGTCCCCGCCGCCGAGGCGCGGCTCGGGCTGGTGGACCGGCTCTTCTCCCGCGTTGGCGCGGCGGACGACATCGCCGGGGGCCGCTCCACCTTCATGGTGGAGATGACGGAGACCGCCGCCATCCTGAACCAGGCCACGCCGCATTCGCTGGTGGTGCTGGACGAGGTGGGGCGCGGCACCGCCACCTGGGACGGGCTCGCCATCGCCTGGAGCGTGCTGGAGGCGCTGCACGACCGCATCCGCTGCCGCGCCATCTTCGCCACGCATTTCCACGAGCTGACGGCGCTCTCGGGCAAGCTTCCCGAGCTGCAGCTCGCGCATATGAAGGTGCGCGAGCATCGCGGCGAGGTGGTGTTCCAGCACCTGGTCGGCCCGGGCGCGGCGGAGAAGTCCTGGGGGCTGCATGTGGCGCGGCTGGCGGGGGTGCCGCGCGCCGTGGTGCAACGGGCGGGGGCGGTGCTGACGGCGCTGGAGGAGCGGGCGCGCGGGCTGGAGCCGCTCGCCGAGGAGCTGCCGCTGTTCAACGGCGCCACGCCGGCGCGGCAGGCAGCGGAAGCACAACCTTCGGTTGCCTCACATCCCGTTCTCGATGCCCTGGATGCGCTGGACCCCGACACGCTCTCTCCGCGCGAGGCGCTGGAGGCGCTCTACCGCCTCCGTATGCTGCAAAGCGGCAAAGATTGCGACAAAAAGGCTCACGAAGCTGTTGTCGCACCGCACAGCGCAGTATCATCCGTAGGATGAGAAGCTCCGGCGACCTGCCAGATGCCCCTGCCGTGACCGCCGATGCCCTGTCGGCGGCGCCGATGCGGCCGCTCCCCGACGTCGTGCTCGACCTGATCCCCCACGCCGGCGCGCCGGTGCCGCGTGAGGCGGCGCTGATGCTGCTGCGCCGGCAGCTTGGCCGCATCCAGTCCCGCGTGCAGGAGGCCTTCGAGGCGCATGCGCTTTCCGGGCTGACCGCGGCGCGCATGCTGGGCGAGCTGACGGACAGTCTGATCTTCGCCATCCACGCCTATACGCTGGCACAGGTGGCGCCCCAGCAGGGCGAGCCCGATACCAGTCCCTTTGGCACCAATCCCTTTGACGCCAATCCCTTCGCCACCACCACCGAGCCGCCCTTCGTGCTGGCGGCGACCGGCGGCTATGGCCGTGGCGTGCTGGCGCCCTATTCCGACATCGACCTGCTCTTCCTCTCCGACCGGCCGCTCGGGCCGCGCGGGCGGCGCGCGGTGGAGTTCATGCTCTACCTGCTGTGGGATCTCGGGCTGAAGGTCGGCCACGCCACGCGCAGCATCCATGAATGCCTGGAGGATGCGCGCACCGACGTCACCATCCAGACCGCCCTGCTCGACAGCCGCTTCCTGGCCGGCGAGGCCGAGGTCTTCGACCGGTTCGAGGCAGCCTTCGCCCAGGCGCGGCAGGACTGGGGCGTGGGCCAGTTCCTTGCCGCCAAGCGCGCCGAGCGCACCGCCCGCCACAAGCGCTACGGCGACAGCCCCTACCTGGTGGAGCCGCACATCAAGGAGGGACGCGGGGGCCTGCGCGACGTGCAGACCATGTACTGGCTGGCGCGCTACGCCTTCGGCGTGAAGCGCATGCCGGAGCTGGTCGGGCCGGACAGTCCCGGGGGCGGCCTGCTCACCGGGCGCGAGGCGCGCGCCTTCAAGCGCGCCTGGGACTTTCTCTGGACCGTGCGCTTCCATCTCCACTACGTCACCGGCCGCGCCGAGGAGCGGCTCACCTTCGACCTGCAGCCCGTCGTCGGCGCCCGCATGGGCTATACCCGCCACGGCAAGCAGGACGGGGTGGAGCGCTTCATGAAGCACCTCTTCCTGACGGTGCGGGACGTGGTGCGCCTCTCCCGGCTGCTGGAGCCGGCGATCGAGCGTGCCGCCCTCGGCCTGCCCGCCGTCAGCCGCGCGCCCGATCCGGCGCTGGCCCGCGAGGGCGTGGCGATCGCCGACGGCAAGCTGCTGATCGCCCCCGACCATGACATCGCGGCCGATCCGGCGGTGATGCTGCGCCTGCTGCGCGCGGCGCGCGACCGCGCCATCGAGATGCACCCGCTGGCGCATCGCGCGCTGATCCGCAACGCCCCCGCCGCGCAGCGGCTGCGCGGCGATCCGGCGGCCAATACGCTGTTCCTCGACCTGCTCACCGGCCGCGAATCCGCGCGCTGGATCCGCGTGCTGAACGAGGTCGGCTTCCTCTCGCGCTTCATCCCGGACTGGGCGCGCATCGTCGGGCTGATGCAGTTCGACACCTACCACGTCTTCACCGTGGAGGAGCACACGATCGAGGCGGTCGCCGTGCTCAACCAGCTGGAGGTGGGCGGGCTGGACGAGGCCGCGCCAGTGGCCAGCGAGCTGGTCGGCCATGTGCATTCGCGCCGCGCGCTCTACGTCTCGGTGCTGCTGCATGATATCGCGAAGGGCCGCGGCGGCGACCATTCCGAGATCGGCGCCGGGCTGGCGCTGGAGATCTGCCCGCGCCTCGGCCTCAGCCCGGAAGAGACGGAGACCGTCTCCTGGCTGGTGCTGAACCACCTGCTGGTCAGCCAGACCGCCTTCAAGCGCGACATCGACGACCCCAAGACCATCCTCGACATCGCCGAGGTCGTTCAGTCGCCGGAACGCCTGCGCCTGCTGCTGGTGCTGACGGTGGCCGACATGCGCGCCGTCGGACCCAAGGTGTGGAATGCCTGGAAGGCGACGCTGCTGCGCGAGCTGTACTGGCGCGTGGCCGAGGTGCTGGCCGGCGGGCTTTCCGTGCCGGAGCGCGATGTGCGCGTGGCGCGCGCCAAGCAGGCTGCCGCCGCCATGCTGCAGGATCAGCCGAAGGAGGTGGTCGAGCATTTCCTCGACCTCGGCTATCCCGGTTACTGGCTCTCCTTCGACCCCGAGAGCCATGCCCGACATGCCGCCATGATCCGCGCGGCGGAGGCCGAGGGCATGCCGCTCTCCGTCGCCACCCGCGTGCTGGAGGCGCGGGCGGTCACCGAGGTGACGGTCTATTGCTCCGACCATCCCGGCCTGTTCAGCCGCATCGCCGGGGCGCTGGCGGTGGCGGGCGCCACCATCGTCGATGCGCGCATCCACACCATGACCAACGGCATGGCGCTGGACACCTTCTGGGTGCAGGACGCGCAGGGCGGCGCGCTGGATGCGCCGCACCGGCTGGCGCGGCTTTCCGTGCTGATCGAGCAGGCGCTCTCGGGCCGGCTCAACCTGGTGCAGGAGATCCGCAAGGTCAGGCGCGAGCCGGCGCGGCTGCGCGCGGTGCAGGTGCCGGGCCGCGTGGTGATCGACAACTTCGCCAGCAACACCCACACCGTCATCGAACTGAACGGGCGGGACCGGCCGGGCCTGCTGCATGACGTGACGGCCGCCATCTCGGAGCAGGGCGTGCAGATCGCCTCCGCGCACATCACCACCTACGGCGTGCGGGCGGTGGACGTCTTCTACGTGAAGGACGTGTTCGGGCTGAAGATCGAGAACGAGCGCAAGCTGGCGAGCCTGCGCGCCGCCTTGCTCGCCGCGCTCGGGCCGCCGGCCGGCGAGGAGGCGGACGCGGACTGAAGGGCCGCGAGGAGGAACTTTCGCGAGGCGACTGAGTTGAATCCCCTGCCGGTGCGGTCCGGGACCGCGCCGCCCCAGTGGAGAACCCAGATGCGCACCTCCTATGCCCTCATCGCCAGCCTCGGGCTGGTGCTGGCCACACCCGTGCTGGCGCAGTCAACCACCGGCTCCGGCACATCCTCGGGCACCGGCAGTGGCACCCTGCCGCAGAGCCTGGGTGGCACCACGGCGCCCAACCCCTCCGGGAGCCAGGCCGGCGGCGTCACCACCGGCTCAGGCGTCGGGGGGCCGGAAAGCAAGGCCCCGAGCAGCGGCGGCATCGCCGCGCCCAGCCCGGGCGGCCAGGGGAGCGGCAGCAATACCGGTTCCGGCTCCGGAGCGCAGGGCGACAATTCCACCGGTAGCGGCGGGAGTGGCAGCGGCGGCGGTAGCGGCGGTAGCGGGAGTGGTGGCAGCGGCCGCTGAACGCCAGCGCCGGCAACCCGCCCGACGCCGCTGCCCCGGCGCCGGGCGGCCCTCCGCCACGATCGCCCTGGGCCGCTTTCAAGGGAGCCCGGGCTGATCGCGGCATGCCTGCCCTTCCGCCAGCGGCCATCGCGTCGCCTGGCGGAAACCGTGGCCCGCATCTCGCCGGGCCAAGGGAGGCGCAGGGGAAGGCATGGGCGCAACCTTTCCATCCCGAGGGGTTTAGCCCTCCGTTTGGCGCGCCCTGGGCGCGCCGCCATAACGGAGGATGCCTAATGCGCACACCCTATGCCCTGATCGGTGGTCTCGCTCTTCTACTGGCCGCCTGCGGCCCGATGCAGTCCGGCAGCCGGAGCGGAAGCGCCGCCGGGGCGACCGGATCGGGTGCTCCGACGGCCGGCACCGGCACGATTTCGCCGGTCCAGGGCCAGAATAGCGTCTCCCCGCAGCGCAACACGCCCGGCGTTCCCTCCGCCGGCACCGGCACCATTGCGCCCATCCAGGGCCAGGACGATGTGGGTCGGGACAGCAGGATCACGCGCCCCTAAGCCCAACGCGGCGCGGGGCGGGGCGAAGCGCTCCGCCCGCTGCCATCCCGCTGCCTGTGAGGCGGATAGAGACGTAAGCGCAACCTTTCCGTCATCATGGATTTAGTCCACCGCCGGCACCCCCTCGCCGTGCCACAAGACGGAGAATGCACCATGCGCACGTCCTTCGCCCTGATCGCCGGTCTGGGCCTCCTCCTGACAGCCTGCGGGCAGGCGCAGACCGGGGGGAGCGGGATGTCCTCCTCCCCGACGACGCCCCCGCTGACGCCCTCGACGCCCATGAGCGCGGGCGTGCCGGGCGCCGGCACCGGCCTCAACACGCCCATCGAGGGCTCGAACAGCCGGCCGCCTCAGCCCGGCATGGGCGTGCCGAGCGCCGGCACCGGCCTCAACGCGCCCGCCGAGGGCTCGAGCAGCCGGCCGCCCCGGCCCGGCAGGGGCGTCCCCGCCGCCGGCACCGGCCTCAACGCGCCCGTCCAGGGCCAGAGCGACGTGGGGCTGGACCGGCAGATAACTCGTCCCTGAGAGCCCGTTCGGGCGTGGCGGCGGAGCGTCCCGCCTTCCCGCCCGCGATGCCGGCAGGGGGAATCTTCCCCTGTCGGTCCCCCCTGCCGCTTGCGCCGATTCCGCGTGTGTCCTGATTCTGAAGTCCTGCGGACTTCGTTCATCCGGGCACTCGTCTTTGTCTTCAGCGGCCTGCTGATCCGCTTCGTTCGCTGCAAGTGCAGCGGACTTCGTGGGCAGGACAGGAGAGCGGTTGCCGCTCGCCCTGGCTTACTTCAACCCTCTAGCCTTTTGTTTTGACGAGCATCTTCACCGATCCGGCGATTCCACCCGATCGGGATCTGCTCTACATTCAGGTGACGTCCGGAGGAGTTCGCGCCCGTGCACGTCACCTCGCCTGCCTTCAAGTCCAACGCCGCCCGCGCCCTGGCCGATACCGGCCTGCAGAAGGCGCTGAGCCGGTCCGGCCCCTCCGCCCACGCCAAGCGCGCCCGCGCCGTCGCGGCGCTGCCCGAGTTCGAGCGGCTGCGCGAGATCGGGCGCGACATCAAGAACCACACGCTGGCGCATCTCGACTTCTACCTGGAAGCCTATGCGGCGAAGGTGGAGGCCGCGGGCGGGAAGGTGCATTGGTGCTCCACCGCCGAGGAGGCGCGCGCCGCGGTGCTGGCGATCTGCCGCGCCGCTGGCGCCCGCAGCGTGACCAAGGGCAAGTCGATGATCTCCGAGGAGCTCGGGATCAACGAGCACCTGGAGGCGAACGGCATCGAGCCGGTGGAGACCGACCTCGGCGAGTACATCCTGCAACTGCGCAAGGAGCCGCCGAGCCATATCATCGGCCCCGCCTTCCACCTCAACCGCGAGGATTGGGAGGACACCTTCCGCAAGTCGCATATCGACCTGCCCTTCGACCGGAGTTTCGCGCAGCGACGGGACATCCTGGAGGAGGCGCGCGGGCGGCTGCGGGCGCGCTTCCTGGCCGCCGATGTCGGCATCACCGGGGCCAATTTCCTGATCGCCGAGACCGGTTCCTCCGTCATCGTGACGAATGAGGGCAATGGCGACCTGACGCAGACCCTGCCGCGCGTGCATGTGGTGCTGGCCAGCATCGAGAAGGTGGTGCCGACGCTGGAGGACTGCACCTCGCTGCTGCGGCTGCTGGCGCGCTCCGCCACGGGGCAGGATTTTTCCGTCTACACCACCTTCTCCACCGGTATCCGGCGGCAGGGCGACCTGGACGGGCCGGAGGAGTACCATGTGGTGCTGGTGGACAATGGCCGCTCCAGCATGGTCGGCACCGAGTTCCAGGACATGCTGCGCTGCATCCGCTGCGCCGCCTGCATGAACCACTGCCCGGTCTATGGCGTGACGGGCGGCCATGCCTATGGCTGGGTCTATCCGGGGCCGATGGGCAGCGTGCTGACGCCTTCGCTGATCGGCGTGGACAAGGCCGGGCACCTGCCGAATGCCTCCACCTTCTGCGGGCGCTGCGAAAGCGTCTGCCCGGTGAAGATCCCGCTGCCGAAGCTGATGCGGCACTGGCGGGAGCGGGAGTTCGAGCGCCATCTGCAGCCGCCGGTGCAGCGGCGCGCGCTGCGGCTCTGGGCCTGGCTGGCGAAGCGGCCGGAAGCCTATCGGCTGGCGATGCGGATGGGCATCGGCGCGCTGGCGCGCTTCGGCCGGGGGCGCGGCGCCTTCACGAAGCTGCCCGGTGCCGGAGGCTGGACGGAGGGGCGCGATCTGCCGGTGCCCGAGCCCGGCGGCACCTTCATGGACCGCTACCAGCGTCAGCAGCGGGGGCGGCGGGCATGAGCCGCGAGGCCATCCTCGGCGGCATCCGCCGTGGCCTGAGGCGCGGCGAACTGCCGGCCGACCAGCAGGCGATGCTGCGGTACCGGCTGGAGAGCCATCCGCGCCACCTGATCCCCGCGCGCTCGCGCCTGCCGCATCCGGAGCAGGTGGCGCTGTTCATCGCGCGGGTGGAGGCGGAGTTCGGTACGGTGGAGCGGGTGCCCGACGCGACGCAGGTGCCCGCCGCGCTGGCCGATTATCTCGCCGGGCAGAACCTGGCGCCGCGCTTCGTGATGGCGCCCCACCCCGAGCTG
>Ga0180218_1000703_pt1 | contig 26566 bp, 23 predicted proteins | sample eDN3rd37CKraftBY_FD_151334 | JGI IMG/M metagenome (GOLD analysis project Ga0180218, IMG submission 151334) | Enriched backyard soil microbial communities from Emeryville, California, USA - eDNA 3rd pass 37_C Kraft BY (version 2) (version 2) | ecosystem: Environmental > Terrestrial > Soil >...
GGATCCATTTCATCATCTGACGGAGCGCCGATCACGTCGAACGTATCGACGTCCGGCGTACGTTTCGCGAAGGCGTCGTGCATGTCGTTATGGGCAGAACGTAGAGCCATGGGCATTGAGGACTTGTATGATGGGTTGGTGGAAGGCTGATGCCCTGAAGATGAAACCGGACGCTTGCCGCTGGGCCCGCTTTTGACCTCGTCGGGATCCGACAAGCGTTGCGCCAATTCGGCCATCGCAGTCTCAATCCGGCCGAACGCCGGCGCGAACTCTTCCGGCACGCGTGGACGAAGGGCATCGGCTTCGCGGCCCATTCCCTCGATGCGCTCTTGCATTTCTGCAAGCGCGGCCGTGTGACGGCGATCCGCGTCGGCGAGCTGCGCAGCAATGACGTCGAGCATAGCCCTGAGATCGGAGCGGTCGTTGCTGCCGCTGCCTTCGTCACCGCTCTCCCGATAGCCAGCGCTCAATTCCGAATTGGACATTTTCCCCTCGAGGCAACGCGATGCTGACGGTCCGGGAGAACGCAATGTCGTCGAGATAGGAAAACGGGAATCGTCCTATCGCGCGGGGCAACTGCGAACGTGAGGACGCGGCACAACTCATGGCTCGCTGAACAATCGGGGTAGCCAAGTAAACGCGGGGTTAAGGTACGTACTAAAATGATGAAATTTGTGATTTAGACCGCATTTATCAGGCTTTTCACTCCGCACTCGAACGACTCGACTCGAACAAATTTGGTTCCCGGCGGACAACGCTTCCGCAACCGCGCGGGCAACCCGCGCTTGCGATGCATCTGCACTGCGACCATCTCCGCGTCCTGAGATCCAAAGCGGAGGAATTGATGATGACCCCCAAAACAAAACGAGCGGCGGCGCTTGGAATGCTGATCCTACCGGCGCTGACAACGCTCGCAGCAGCTCAGCCGCCTCCAAACGAAGCCTCCAAATGGGATGCCGACGAAAACGCCAAAGGGCGCTATTCGATGTCCCCGGTCGACGGCGGCGTGATGCGGCTCGATCGCGAGACTGGCGTCCTGGTGATCTGCGCGCGCGTCGGCAATGAAATCGCCTGCAAGGGCGTGGAGGACAAGACGAACGTTCCGCAGCAGGATGAAGTCGCAGCGCTTCGGCAGGAGAACAAGCAGCTGAAGCAGCGCATCAAGGACATGCTGGAAGATATGGAGTCTGGCGAGCCCCCGATGGGATCCCATGGCTATGGACCGCACGCGCGCATGCACGGCGATATGCATGGGGACAACATGCAAGGCTCTTCCGGCAGCAGGTTCGAAAGACCGACCGAAGAGCAGGTCGATCAGGCGCTCGACTACATGACGCGCGTTTATAAGAAGATCCGCGACCGCGTGCGCGAAATCGATAAGGATCAGCAGGCTTCCGTCCAGCAGCCCGGCTCATCGCAGCAGCAGGGTGGCTCTTCGCAATCGGCACCAGGGCCCTCGCAGGCGCCAGCCGCGCCATCATCCCAGCCCTCGACGCCGCCGGCCAAGCTCAGCCCCTAGACGCATCGGTGAAAAGAACGGAGGTTCCGGAGCCGCCTGTTACGCCAAGCGCGCCGTTGCGAACTTCCGCGTTGCGCGAACGAGTTCATGAACAATGCCGGGCTCGGTCATCGCATGCCCGGCATCAACGACGATGCGCAAATCTGAATTGGGCCACGCCTTGTTGAGAGCAACGGCGTTTCTCACTGGCGTCACGACATCATAACGCCCGTGCACGATGACGCCCGGAATTTGATGCAATCGTCCGGCCTGGTGCAGCAATTCCCCGTCCCGCCGCAGGAAACCGCCATTGACGAAGTAATGGCTCTCAATCCGCGCGAAAGCCAACGCGTAGTGATCCGCCCCGAAACGCGCGACACGATCGGGCTCTGGAATGAGCGACAGTGTTGTGCCTTCCCAGATGCTCCAGGCGCGTGCGGCTGCATACCGAACGCTGGCATCAGGTGAGGTCAGACGGCGATGATAGGCGGCAATCATGTCGCCGCGCTCCTCCGGCGGAATGGGCCGCTGGAATTCCGCAAACGCCTCCGGATAGATCCAGCTGCAGCCCTCTTGATAGAACCAATGCAGCTCTGCCTTCGTCAGCAGAAAGATCCCGCGCAGGATCATCGCGCTGACCCGCTCAGGGTGCGTCTCTGCGTAGGCGAGAGCGAGCGTTGAACCCCAGGAGCCGCCGAAAAGCTGAAAACGCTCGATGCCGAGTTCGATGCGGATGCGCTCGATATCCGCGACGAGATCGGACGTCGTATTCTCCTCGAGTGAGGCATAGGGCGTTGAGCGCCCGCACCCGCGCTGATCGAAGAGCACGATGCGGTAGCGTTCGGGATCGTGAAAGCGCCGCATGGTCGGATTGCTGCCGCCGCCCGGTCCGCCATGAAGGATCACGACGGGCTGGCCCGCCGGATTCCCGCATTCCTCGACGTAGAGCGTATGCCCACCGCCAACCGCCAGCCGATGCTCGCGGTAAGGCGACAGGGGTGGATAGAGATCCAATCGATCACGAACGGTCATGGAGGCTCTTCAGCTGACTGACAGTCGAGCCATCCTAGCCGATGCCGGCTGCTCATGGGCATACCGAATTATGTGCGGGCGTGCTTTCTGAGCTGCAGCCGCTGCATCTCGCGATCGTAAATAATCTCCCCGCCTGGAATGCGCATGTCCCGCACGATGGAGAGCCCATGACGGTTGGCTTCCGGCCGCATTAAGCTCAATGTAACAGCGAGCCCAAGAGAAACTGGCAGACCGAGAATTCCGGCAATCGGGCTCGGCGTCGAAATCATGCCGAGTTCGCTCGTGAGAATGGCGAGCGCGGCCGCGATGAAACCGGATAGCACCCCGGCGATCGCGCCCCCGGCCGTCAGCCGCTTCCACCAGATCGACAGAACGATGACCGGAAAGAGGCTCGCCCCGGTGATTGAAAGCGCCCACAGCACGAGTCGAAGCGGATCGGTCGGCGCCGCAATCGCAAGGGCCGCCCCGGACAACGCAGTGAGCCCAATGAAGCCGCGCACCACCCACACCCGGTTCGATGCGGTTGGCGGCTCCCACGACATGCCTTGCACGGCATCTTCGCCGAGCACTGTCGCCAGCGAAACCGTGGTGGCGCTAGCTGTCACCAATGCGGCCGCCAGCGCGCCGGCAAGCAGCAGGTAAAGGAAGGCTGAAGGTAGCCCCACCGCAACCGGCAACGAGAAAAGGATGCCATCACGGTCGAACTTCAATCCCTCGAATCCAAGCTGAGCGGCAGCCTGATCGAAATTGACGAAGTGACCGGCGGCCAATTGCGAAAGCCACTGGGGCAAGGAGCCAAGCCGCTCCGCCCGCACCGCGTCGAGCGTAAAATCGCGCATGAAAACGGCGACAGACGACACGGTCAGCAGCGCCAATCCCGAGAAGACCGTCGCCCAGCCGAGAGACTTCCGCGCTTCATAAACGCCGGGCGACGCTGCCACCCGCGGCAGCAGCCACGGCGCCGCGCTGATACCGGTCGCGATGGCGAACGTCCCGATGATGAACGCCAAAGGACCGATCGCGCCGAACGGCTGCGTGTAAGGCTTTGTCAGAGCCGAAAAGCCCTCTGGCGGCAGCTCGAAGGCCAGTGGCCAGACGCGGACGAGTGGCAACCCCTCGTTCACTTCATTGCGTACGAGTTCGCGCACCATTGGCCCGTTGGCGAGCTGCGGGATCGGCAAGCTCGTGACGATGACGCTGACCGTCGTCGCAACGGTCAGCAGCGCCAGGAACAGGGCAATTGATTGTGCCACACCGGCCCACGTGAACGAGCGTTTGCCACCCGCGGCAGTCGAAATGGCAATCGTCAGTGCGAGCAGGCAGATGAGACTGCCTTGGCTGCCGCCTACTAGCCGTTGCGCGACACTGCTGCCCATGCGCAGTTCGGCAGAGAGAACGAGGAGCATCGGAACGGCGGCGACGGCGGCGGTCGCCACTCTCAAGACGCGGCTCTCGAAACGCCGGCCGAGATAGCTTGGAACCGTGAAGGCGCCGAATTTCCGGTAGAAGGGCGCGAGCGCAATCGCCATGATGACGAAGCCGGTGAGCGTGCCCATCAGCAGCACGATGGCGTCAAAGCCGGCGAAGAAAAACAGCCCCGTGCCGGCAACGATCATCGTCGCGCCAAGCGATGAAACGGCCAGCAGCAGACCGGTATAGGCGGCTGGCACGCGCCGACCAGCGGCGAAGAAGCAGAGCGTCTCGTTCGTGGTGACCGACAGCCCCATCGCCCCATAAATGAAGATCGGTCCGGCAAAGATCGCCAGTCTCAGAAGCTGGTCATCGAGACTGAGCTGCTCGAAAATGAGAACGAGCAGAAAGAGCGCGGCGTAGAGCGCCGCGAAGATGCTGAAATACGTCCCCAGGCGAGGATTGACCATCCTCGCACGCGCGCCAATCGCCATACGTCCCCTCACATGTCTTCATGGGCGCCATGCCAGTGATCGATGGCATTTTGACGATTGACGTAACTCGCGACCGTAATCAGCGCGACGACGAAGAAGCCGTGCGCCGCCAGGAAATACCCTAACGGAAAGCCAAGAAATCGGTTCGCATTCAATTGCTCGGAATAGATCGGCAGAATGACGACGAGCGCCACGAACGGGATGATGCTCGCCAGAACCTGCCATTTGGTGTGCCGCCAATAGGGCTTGCGTTCCTTGCGCTCGATCATCCGGATTAGTCCCCCTGCTCGTCCGGCGAACCCCCAAACCAGTGCCGGACACAGCATTATGCCCGGCTGGTACCGCCTTTGTCCAACGCCCCGAATACCCAAAAACCGGCTCAGTCCCACGTTGTCGTGGGGAACGCCATCCCGTAAGTTCTGTAAGAGTCGTAGAAACCCGCGCTTAGGCCCGGAAAGCGCGAGTCGCGTCAGTTCGCCTCTTTGTGACGAAAACCCGGCAACATCGGACGAACCGTCAACCCGCCGGGCCCGCCATACCGGTTTAGCAAACACAAGCTGAGAAGGAGATCGCGATGGGCTTTGTAAGCGAGTTCAAAGAATTTGCGATGCGGGGCAACGTGATCGACCTCGCCGTCGGCGTCATCATCGGCGCCGCGTTTGCGCCAATCGTCTCGACACTCGTCGACAACATCGTCATGCCGCCGATCGGCTATTTGCTGGCGGGCGTCGACTTCTCGAACCTTGCGGTCGCAATTCCGACCCCAACAGAGCCAGTACAGATCAGGTACGGCCTCTTCCTCAACGCGCTCATCAAGTTCCTCATCACCGCGTTCGCCATTTTCCTTCTCATCAAAGCCATCTCGATGATCCAGAAGCCGAAGCCGGCCGCGGCCCCCGCTCCGACTCCGACTGAAATCTACTTGAAAGAAATTCGCGATCTGCTTGCGCAAAGAGCGCCGCTTACACCCGGAAGCGCGCCCAGAGACCAGATCTAGGCGGACGTAGACACGCACGCCCGATCGCCGTGCGCGGCCGCTGCTGCGCATGGCCGCGATACATCAGCGTCCTACGTTGTATTGAAACTCTTGAATGATGGACCCGCTGACGCTCAGGCTGATCGGGGCCGTCTTGCGCTGGTCGACAGCGGCGCGCGACGCTTCCAGATCTCTGATCTGCGCCTCAACATCTGTGGAAGGCTTGTCGGCTGGATGGCCCGCAGCACTGTTGATGTCGCGGCTGAGCTTTGACGGCACGGCGGGAAATTGAGAGGAACCCGACAGGCTCAGATCCTCGGCGCGAACGGAAGCGCCGCCCGTTGAAACCGCCAACGCAGCTGCAATGCAGAGAGTTGCAGAAACAGTCTTCATCATCTCTCCCCCGATGAACGCTCTTCGCGTTCTAGCACGCATCCCCTCAACGCCGGACCCCAAAATTTCCGCCGCTGACACGTCCTCGGCAAGCCGCTCAAACACCTGGGGCGGCATTTCAAGTTCGGCAGCCACCAACACGATGCAGGACCCTGTCGATCCGAGCGGACGGCATGGCGCGGCGCAAGCGCGCAGCCTCCAGAGGAACATCGAAATGTTGCGGACCAATCACGCCCCGAAACACCTCAAGCAACCGGCGTGATACTTTGCTCGACCGTCAAAGTGTGTCACCGGGTTCAGATCGCGCGAATGCGATTCGGAGAATAAAGACACTATGTGCTTCAAGAACTTCCTTGCCGCCGCTTTCCTCGCAGCGTCGACCCCGGCCTATGCAGGACAGATGTCCGATCACGCCCGCCCCTTCTCCTGGAGCGGCTATTACCTTGGCGCCCAAGTCGGCTATTCCTGGGGCGAAGTGAACGGCGAGGATATGTCTATCCAATACGGCACTTCGAGCTGGGACGACACCTGGGATACCACCGGAGCAATCGGTGGCGTGCACGTTGGCTATAACTACGTGCGACGCTCTCTCCTCTTGGGGCTCGAAGCCGATATTGAAGCTTCCAACGTAGATGGCTGGAATGACACGTCGTACGCGGGCGTCATCGAGACCAACATCAACGTCCAAGGCTCTCTGCGCGGACGCGTCGGCTACATCGCAGGCCCTGCACTCTTCTATGCCACCGGCGGACTCGCCTTGGCCCAGGTCAAGACGTCCTACGATATCGGATCCGACCGCGACCGCTCTTCGCACGGACAGGCCGGCTGGACGGTTGGCGGCGGCCTTGAATACGCGTGGTCACCTCGTTGGACTTCGCGCGTCGAGTATCGCTACACGGATCTCGGCCAGTTCACTGACACGCCCACGACGGACGAGGACGGCTATCGCTATCCAACCGAAGTGACCGTGCAAGCCATCCGCTTCGGCACGAGCTACAAATTCTAGGCTCCCGTTTTTTAGCGCGCACGCCCGCCTCTCAAAGGGCGTGCGCGCCGTCCGGATAGATAAGGGGAGCGCGACGCCAAAGGCGCCCGAGTACACGGCATTGCGTCCGCTCCGATTCAAAAGCGCGATTTCCGGTATCGCACTAATCGCCTCCCCACCGCCCGGCTTTACTGTCAATGCCTTCGCGGCAAACAACGCGCACCGCGGCCCAATGAGCGCGCGTCAGGCGGCCCAGGCATCCGTTACTTGGAAAGCAGGCGCTGACTTTGCCGCGACCTCGGCTTGCGGTGCCGCCGGCGACACATAACCGGAGGGGCGCGCCTCAAGTGTTATGATGCGCTGACCGGGGGCCAGATCATTCAGCGGAATTTCAAAGCGCATGGTTTGATGCTTGCCAGTGCGTGAGCGCAAACGGCCTCGCAGCCGATGAATGACCGTCTCGCCGGACACGACCTCGATGAACACGCGCCTCGATTGGCGGCTCGCCGGAAAGCGCAGAGATACTCCACATACCTTTACATCCGCACTCCCATCAATCTCGATGCAATGACCTGCCGAGGGCGCCGCATGAACCTCAGCCAGCGGTATGCGCCGCCACCGGCGCGGGGACCAAAGGCCGAGATTGTCGCGCGCGACTCCGATCAAATTGTCGGACTTGAACGGCCGATGATAGATGGCACGCGGCAGGAGCGGCGACGATAATACGTCGGCAAGTCTCTGCAGCAATCGGCGCTGTCGCCGGTTCGGGCGGATGCTTGCGTAATGTTTCAACCAGACGCCAGGCGCGACCGGCGTCTGGCCAAGTCTGCGCAGCACCTCCTGCGGCACACCGAGGCCAAGCTCGTGCAGATAGCTGAGACCGGCGAGCGCTAACGGGACCAAGGCCCGGCGCTCGACAAGTTCGATCGTGCGGTCCCAATCGATGCCGCCGGCGTTGATGCGCTGACCGATGTCGATTGCCCAGTCTCCATCGGCGCCGGCCACGCCATGGGCGAGACTGATCACCATGCTGTCCGCAGAAGAGGGCACGCAAACGTCGGTACCGCCGAACGAGATTGATCTCGCGTCGCGCCAGAGTGCGCTTTCGAGTTCGCTGTCACGACGGCAGAAGTGAAACGCCTGAGTGTGCAGATCGACTTCGCCGTAAACGCCCCGCCGGTAATTCGATGACGCGCGCAGCGGCGCGAGTTGTTTCAACAGGAGGGCAGAATCGCCGTTCGTCGACTCCCAGCCTGAGGCTGTCAAAACGGCGGCGGCACGCGGCCCATCCTCTTGCCGGACAAGTATGTCGACGTCGCCCATCAAACGGCGAACCGTCGGCCCGAATCCTTCTGCGTATCCGGCGGCGCCCTTGATGAGCATGCATTCGATCCCGGCCTTGCGAAGGGCTTTGATGGCCGGCAGCGTTTCACCCAGCATAAACTGCGTTTGGGTCCAATGCGATTTGGCTAACCCTTCGATGCGCGGCCGGTAGGTGGAGTCCGGATCGAGTGTCCTGAGGCGGCCTGAAAGCGGCGCAAGAATACGCATTTCCGGCCAGCTCGCATCGTCGAGTTCGCGGTTCTTGAGCCAACGGTGCCAAGCCGCACGCGCGGCGTCCGGCGGAGCGAGGCAAGCTTGAAGCAGAAGATCTATCTGAGGCGCCGGCCGCGCCCCCTTCAATACGGACACCCTCATGTTGATCTCGCTCTCCTCCGCTCAAGCGAGGCACGGACGACGTCGAGATAGCCACGATCTGCCGCCGTATCGTAGCCGTAACTCAAGCTCCCCGGGATGATCCGGCGGAGCCACAATACCTCCGGCAGCGTTTCGAAAATCAATCCGAGTTCGCGGCCTCTTTGCAGCCAATCGATCATCTCACCACGGCCACGCGCACCGCCTGGATCGTTGACGGGCCCGATCGCCGCAACGGCCGAAGTGCGCAACATCATAGAGGAGCGCGACAGGCCTTCTGCAACCGCGCCGCTCGATCGATCATCACTGCCATGACGGAAGCGCCGGCCGCGACAGAACAAGCCGTCAACGTGCGGCCCGCGCGCAAACCGCTCCAATTGCCGTTCAGCTTTCTCAGGCAGCCAAATGTCATCGGCGTCCAAACCGGCAACGAAAGACGCCGATACGTTTTTCAATCCTGCGGTCGTCGCCGCAGCCGCACCCGCATTATCCTGCCGGATCACGCGAACCGTGCCGCCGTATCTCGCGGCAATAGTGCCCGTATCATCTGTCGAGCCGTCGTCAATCACGAGGATGTCGCTGGCGGCAACCGTCTGTGCAAGCACCGATCGGATCGCTTCGTCCAACGTGCGCGCCGCGTTATACGCGGGGATGATTACTGCATAAGCGCTATCCGGCATGGAGTGGGCTCCCAACCCGAGACATCGATGCGACCAGCGGATGCACGATCGGCCCGGCGCGTCCCGCAGCGCGGCGCCGTTTCAATGATTCTTGAAAAACCTTGAGCAATTCGAGCCGCAAGGCCGCGATATTTCCCGAGGTGTTTCCGGCGTGACGCCGGTGCAACGTCGCGATTTCGCGTTCGACTGCAATCTCATGATCGGCCTCAAGCAGGCGCAGAATCAGATCAAAATCGTCTGCCATCGCGAATGTGGTATTGAAGCCAAGTGATCGGACAGCACTGGTCCGGAAGAGGCCAGCCGACAGCTGGATACCGAGAACGCGCGCCGTATCGGTACCCGGCAAAGGCATCCGGTCAGGACCGAGTGTCTGGAATAGAAGCGTTTCGCCCATGACGGCAGCGATACCGGGCGTTCTCTCTATCAGCGCCGCTTGACGCGCGAGACGGCCCGGCATGCAAAGATCGTCTTGATCGAGGAATGTAAGAAGTTCGTGCCGAACTTCTGCCAGCCCAGCATTGCGCGATCCGGCGATGCCGCGCTTCTCCCCGGCGAAAACCCGAACACGAGGATCACGCCCGCCGATATCGCGCAGACGTGCAAGCGTTCCATCCGTCGAGGCATCGTCGACGACGACGATATCGAGATCGACACCGGCTTCGGCTCTAAGCGACCCAATAGATTGCTCAATAAATTCAGCCCCGTTGAACGTCGTCATGATGACCGAGATCCGAGGGAGAGCTTGAACGCTCATTGCATTCCTGCCTTTGAGCGGTCATGCGCATCATCGCTTGGCGGCTTGGCGAACAAAGCGTCTGCCTCTTGGTGCTGCACGAAGAACAAATCGAGCGGCTTACGCCGTCCCATCGCCCGTCGCCGCGCAATCGATTTATTGAGAACCTGGAGCGTGGAGGTGCGAATGGCCCGGCCGTTACGTGTCATATTTCCGTCGTGGCGGCGGTAGAGCGAAGCAATCTCGGCTTCAACCAGTAAAGGTTCATCGTGCTCGGCGAGCCGGAAGAAAAAGTCTACATCCTCTGAGAACGCGAGTTCTTCATCGAACAAACCGTGTCGGCTGAACACCTCTCTTCGAAACAGCGCACTATGCAATGTCGGCAGCATCATGCTTGCGCTCCGCGAACCGGGCGACGGACGCTGCGCATCGTCGAGCTGCTCGAAAAGCAGAGTCCGGCCGGCGACGTACGCCACCTCAGGATTGGCCAGGAGCTTTCCGAGCTGGCGCGCAATACGCCCGCGCGGGCAGACATCATCGCAATCGAGAAAAGTCACGAACTCGCCGAGCGCCGCCTGGACGCCCGTATTGCGCGCGGCGGCGACGCCGCCGCGATGTGGCCCGCTCATGATGCGAAGACGCTGATCGCGGCGACTGATTTCAGCGACGATTTCCACCGAGCGATCCGTCGATCCGTCATCGACAATGACGATGTCGAGCTGAAAGCCGGGCTCTTCTTCTAGCGACGCCAGCGCTGCCGCCACGTGCCGCTCACCGTTGAAAACCGGTATGATGACGCTGACTATGGGAGTGGTCATGGTCCACCGTTATCGAGAAACCGGCGGACTGCACTGCCGATCTCAAACGGGTCTGAGGAAAGGTTCATGCGCCACGTTGGAACGCGCCGCGTCAGCGCCGTGGCAAAAACAAAGCCGGATTTCTGAGCGCCCGGGAGCTGCTGCCACATGGATGCGGCTGCGTGAGCGAACAAATCCTGAGGCCGGATAGGCTCGAAAGTCGTCTGGTCCGCATGAGCGATCCGGGGAAGCACCAGCGCTGCAACGTCAGCACTCTCGGCCATGCACCCCTTGAAATGTAACTCGGGATCGATTTCGACCTTGCCCTGCCAATTCAGCGCTGAGGGCTCCTCAAGTTCGCGCGGCCCAAGGACACGTTTGATACCGGCAGGGTCCTGTTTCAGCAACTGATGGACCCGATGGACGCGAGGCCGGGCGTCCGCGGTGACCACGACATAGTCGTCGCCCACGGTCTGAAGTCCCGACGCGATGCCCGCGAGCGTCGTACCAGACTTACCGCTGCCACCTTGACCGACGAGCAGCATGGCCCGGCGGCCGGAGACGAGAGTGCCGGCGTGCATCATGCGCATTCCGCGCTGCGCGGTCGCCCAGTGGATAAGCAGACGGAAAGGCGAACCAGCATCCCACGGTGGCAGGTGAGCCAGCGCGGTCACCCACTGCACGCCGACGCCCGTACGCGGATTGAAAAGCGTACATGGCTCGGTTGGATTGTTGGACGCGTCTCGCCGGCCCACGACTCCGATAAGACCTGCCTCTCCGGCAAGCCGCTCGAAATCGGGTCCGAGGGATTGGTAGTAAGCAAAAGCAGCGGCATCCGGGCTACCGGCCCACGAGGGCTCGCCAAGATGGAAGTGGAGATGATCGGTCCCCGTATTCGTGATCGCACCACCGAGCCGGCGGGCATAGAGATCAGCCAGGACCGCCGATGGCATGTGGAGACGGATGCACAGATCTGCGACGCGGACGCGGACCTGATGCGCGCGTTTAGCGTGTCGCGCCGTGAACACCTCTAGCGCGTCTAACAGCTGATGTGCGCTCGGCCGGCTTGTCTCAGATCGCGCGAGACCCGACAGGGCGCTTGCAATCATGCGCGGACGCCATTGTCGTTGCGCACGACGGGCCAGCCGAGGTGCTCCTCGGTATCATGCACCGGGTCTGCCAGGATCAGGTCCTTCATGTCCTCATAGGACTCGACTGAGAAGGCAATTTCGCCCGCCTCTGCACGTGCCACCGTCTCGCTCGCTTCGAGCGCAACCGGGCTCGTACTGGACGGGCGCAACAGGCCAGCGTTCACAAGATTCGCGATGATGAGGCGACTCTCGTCAGCAAGTTCTGAATTTATCTGAGCCAAGCGGTCGGCGATCGCTAGCGGGTTGTGTCCTGACGTAACATCTCGCCACAGCGCGGCCGCGAGATCGCGCAGACTCCAGTAGACGCCGCTCGACAAATTCAGTGCCACGATCTCGCCGTCGAAATCATTGGCGACGCAGTCGGGAGTCGAGACCTCCAAGAGGCCTATATCGGCCGCAGCCACCACCATTACAATCTTCCTTGCATTTGGATCGGCCAATTCAAGTGCGAATCAGCCGACGATCCAATCCATCTGGCTTTGTCTTGCGTGAAAAGCGAGGTGGCCGTCCACAATTGTTCACAACATTCATAAAGCCATTCGATTTCGCCGCATGACGTTGCGGCTCGGCTACTCTTGCCGTTCTCGACAGCAAAAAGCGCACGCCATCGCAGCGGCTCTTCACCCGGATGCCGGCCTTTGGACGATTCCCGGCATCACGGCCGTTCCGAGACAGGGGGCATCTCTCATGGAACGCCTAGGCTGCCGAAGTACGTCAGCGCGACGGCCCCGTTGCCATCCAGGGGAGCGTCTACTGTTGTTTTTTCTTGGCTTTTATGTTCTACGAGAACACCCTGGGATTTCAGGCTCAAAGCCCCTAAAATCGAGGGCTTCGCGGGCGTAGTTCAATGGTAGAACGGCAGCTTCCCAAGCTGCATACGAGGGTTCGATTCCCTTCGCCCGCTCCAACGATCCAAAGTCGTTAGCTTCCGCCGTCGAGGCGCCTGCCTGCTTCCTAAATTCTCGGATTTTAAAACAGGCGCAAAGCGCGCCTGCTTGTCATTGGTTGATCTTTCGCGCTGGCGGCCGGCGCGCGGAACGCGTGTCGCCAGCGCCAACGAAAAGCTGCTGGCGGACGGCGCTGAACGCGCGCCACCAGCGCGAAACGCTACTTCGTCTCTTCGGGCTGGCGATGATAGATGTCGTCGGTCCGCAGGATGTCGTCCTCGCCGAGATACGACCCGATTTGCACCTCGATGATCTCCACCGGCACCTTGCCGGGGTTCGAAAGCCGGTGCCACTGCGTCGCGAAAATGTAGACGCTCTCGTTCTCGCGAACGAGTTGCTCCTTGTCGCCGATGGACACCTGGGCCGTTCCTTGCACGACGATCCAATGCTCTGAGCGGTGATGATGCATTTGCATCGACAGCTGGCCGCCCGGCTTCACATGCAGAAGCTTCACCTGGAAGCGCGGCCCGATGTTGAGGGTCTCGAAATAGCCCCACGGCCGGTAATTGCGTAGGTGCTGTTCCTGCTCCTTGCGGTTCGACGTCTTCAGCCGCTGCACGATCTTCGACACATCCTGCGTGCGGTCCTTGTCGGCAACGAGCAACGCGTCGGGCGTGTTGACGATGATGAGATCGCTGACGCCGATCGTCGAGACCAGCGCCCGCTCGGAATGCACGTAGCAGTCCGATGTTTCCTCCAGCACCGCTTCGCCCTTGATGAAATTTCCCTTGTCGTCACGAGGCGCGATCTCCCACAGCGACGACCATGAGCCGACGTCGTTCCAGCCGACGTTCATTGGCAAAATAGCCGCCGCGCGCGTCTTCTCCATGACCGCATAGTCAATCGAGATGTTGGGAGCCACCGCAAACGCTGCGCGATCGAGGCGCAGAAATCCTAAATCATCGCTGGCCCCCGCAAGCGCCGCGCGCGCCGCTTCAAGAATTTTGGGCTCCAGACGTTCGATTTCGGCGAGATACGTCTTGGCGTCGAGCGCGAAAATTCCGCTGTTCCAGAGATACGATCCGTCCGCCAGATAACTCTCGGCCGTAGCGCGATCGGGTTTCTCAGCGAAACTCGCAACGTCGAAGGCGCGGCCGTCGAAATTGGCGAGCGGCTCGCCGCACTTGATGTAGCCGTAGCCCGTATGCGGCTCCGTCGGCTTGATGCCGAACAGCACGAGCTTGCCCGTCGCTGCGACTTCCGCGGCGCGCCGGATGTGCTCGGCGAAGGCGCCAGCATCTTCGATGACGTGATCGGACGGCATGACCGCGAGGATGGCATCGGGATCGTGCTTGAGCGCGACGAGCGCCGCCACCGCAATCGCGGGCGCCGTGTTGCGCGCAACGGGCTCGAGCACAATCGCCCGCGACTCGAGACCAGCGCGATCCAACTCCTCCCGCACGAGGAAGCGATGATCGTTGTTGCAAAGCAGGATCGGCTTCTCGAAGCCAGCGTTCTGCGGCAGGCGGCCGAGGGCCGTACCGAGGAATGACGCGTTCTGGCTATTGAAGAAGCGGATGAACTGCTTCGGATACATCGCGCGCGATAGCGGCCACAACCGCGTACCCGATCCGCCGGAGAGGATAACGGGGTGAATGAAGCTCATAAACAAGGCTCTCCTTATGACGACCGGCGCCGCGCCAGCCAACGTTTCGATATCAGTTTGACGTAGCCGCCAGAGCGGCTGCCATCCGCTCCGCAAATTGTTCCGACGATGATCCTTCCCGTACAAAGAAGAAGTTATTCACGAACTCCATCTCTCGCCGCGGCCGCGACCAGTCGAGGGCTGAGCGATCCTGCAGGCGTGGGTCGAGGCCATCGATGTCGTGGAGTCTGCCATTGTAAATATACGAGCCCCTGTAGCCGCGCTTGCCCATGAATTCGCGAACTCTCGCGATCTGATCGAGAGCAAACAAGTTCTCGATTTCGATCATGAAAATCGGCGCGTTCGCTTCGATCAAACGTTCTGAGCCGCGCAAGACGTCATATTCGTGACCCTCCACATCGATCTTCACGAAGCCGATGTCGCGATCGGCGAACTGATCGAGCGTGGCGGTCCTCACCTCGGCCTCAGCGACCGCGCCGCTTTGCGCTGCCCCTTCGAGTGTCGAATGCCCCGCGCATCCCGCTCCTTTCGACGGCAGAAACAGCGGAAGCGCCCGATCGGGCATCGCGGAAGCCGCCATCTCGATGATCGTCACGTTGTCCAGACGCTCCCGGCGAACCAAGTCGCGCAGCAGTTTTGCGACCTGCACATGAGGTTCGAAAGCGATGACGAAATCCGTGCACCGCGCCAGCCGGATGGTATATCGCCCGAGGTTGGCGCCGACATCGATGCTCCCACGATGGCGATCGACGATATTGCCGATAATTCCCTCTTCGCATTCGGCGAATTTGTCCTGCGCCAAGTGGCGATCATGCATGTGCCTGGGTGCAAGTTTCCAAGCCAGCTGCGAGACCATCGTTCTCAAAGCATTCTGCATCACACCTCCTACGCCTGCGGAAAAGGCCGGGGCACCTCAAACCGCTCATAAGAACGGTAAGCGGCGACAAGACCGTACATCAGCGTTAGAGCCGCTGCGCATCCGTAGACGCCCGCCGTTTGGATACCGAAAGGCAGGAGCACGGCCGTCAGCACAGCGGACAGCAAAGTACTTTTGGCAAGTCGCGGATCGCGGCTCTTGCAATAGAGGCGCAGCGCGCCGATCTCGGCATAAATGCGCGCGAGCATCGCGACCAGCAGCACCCAGAGCAACGGCTCGTACTTCATGAGGAGCGGCCGTCCGAGATAAGGCAGAACAATCCAGATGGCGGCAGCGGAAACGGCCGACAGGACGGACGCTTCCAATAGCGCGGTGCGGGTGGTCTGGACGCTGAGATCTCGGAACGCTTGCTCGTCGCCTGACCTGAAGGCGGACACGAGATGCGGCCGCGCAAACGACATCACCCCGGAGTTCACAAGGTTGTAGATCGCCGTGCTCACCTGCCAGAAAAAGAAGTACACCCCTGCAAGCTCGAGCGACAGGAATGCGCCAACCAGATACCGGTCGAGATAAATCGCCGCCGTGGATCCGAGGCTATTCCCATAAAGCATCGCCGACGTGCGAAGCGAATTCCGGACCATCGCCAGCGATGGCAGATGAAATGCCGTCAAATCGGAGCGCAGAAGATGCGCAGTAAGGACGCCTGCAGCCAAACTTCCGGCAAGCCAGAACATCGCCAGCCCATCGATTGTTCGCCACGCCGGCAATGCGAAAGCTGCGATGATGAACGCGACCGGCCAGGACGCCGAAAGAATGCTCAGAACCACATTTGCCTGAAGTGGCTTGCGAAGCTGAATCAGGAAATCGTAGCCGTCCATCACGAGGTGTTCTCCCGCGATGAGGCCAATAACGATGACAAAAAGCCATGGAACCGCGCCAGCGAAGGCAAGCGCAACAGCCGATGCAAGCGCCATGGCATAGAGAATGGCGTAGAGCGCGAAGTAACCCGTGATGAGCTTTGATCTGTCATCATCCGAGGCGTCCGTCACCTCGCGCATCACCTGGCGATTGATGCCAAATCGCAGAACGATCGGCAGAATTGCGACAAGACCCTGCAGCAGGCCATAGACCCCGAGATCGCTCAGCGACATGAACTTCGCGATGAACAGGCCCAGGAGAAATTTGCTCCCGATGCCGCACACGCGCATCGCGAAGACGCTGAGGCGCAATATCGGAGAGGTCATCGCCTCAGCCATCGGGCGGCCCGCTGCAGGGTCAGACTTCACTGAATGAACGCTTTCGCCTGCCGCGACAGTGTCGCGATCTGCGGCCGGGGAGTGCCATCCTTTGCGGGCGTGAGATTGAAGAAATAATCATCTGGCCACCAGCCGCCGCCGGCCCAGGCGGTCCAGCCGAGCCAAACATCCTTGTTCTCGCGCAAGGTGTTGCAAATGTTGTCGAGAGCCTCGAGCGAAGCAGCATCCCGGCCGGCCGCAAATTCGCCCAAGAACGCCTTGAGCTTTTTCGAACGCGCCCAATTCTGGAAGGCTTGCAGGCGGTCCGTTCCAATAGACGCGCTCATCACCGTGCCCGACGTTCCCGACGAATCCTTATCGAGATACTGATGCACCTCGATTGCGAAGTTGTTCGCGGGATCTGCGATGTTGGCCATCACATCGTTGCCTGAACTGATCCACGAGTGAGCGCCGGTATAGTTCACACCCGGCACCAGGATGAGCTGGTTTGCTCCGGCCGCGCGCATGGCTGCGATGGCGTCATTCGCGATCGGAAGCCATTCCGGCGCCTTGATCCCGGTTGGCTCGTTCATCAATCCGAAAAAGATTGAGTTGTTGTCCTTGAACGCCGTCGCCAATCGCCTGCAGAAGTCCGTAAACGCCGCAGCCGGAACGGTTTGCGACCCAATGACGAAGGCGTCCTTCCAATTATCCGATGAAACGCGCCGCTTCGCATAATTGTGCGTATCGAGAACGACTGTGAGACGCAGCTTCGTAGCGGCATCAACCGTGGCCTTGAGCTGCTTGAGTTCCGCCGCATCCAGTTCGGCATTGAGTTGAGGCTGCAGGCGCTCCCAGCGAAACGGTATCCGGACGATATTGAAGCCCTGCGTGGCGAAGTAGCTCAAGTTCGACTGGGTCGGAAAAGCATAGTCGTAACCGTATCGGCCGGGGATCTTCCCAAATTCGCCGCCTGCAACATTGACGCCCGCGTAGTGAGCCTGCGTAACAGAACGAGCAGCGGGAATATGAAATGCCTGAGCAGCAATGGTCGCGCCTCCAACAACCAGAACATTACGGCGCGTAGGTCTGAAATGCATTAAGTAAGTCTCCTTTCACTACGATTGCGAGAACTTGTCTCGCCCTGCTTCGGAGCCGCTGCTTTGCAGGGCACCCTGGATGAACCACAGCAGCGCTGCGGTTTTGATGGTGAGCAATGAAAAGCTCACAAGCATCGACAGTGTGAGGTAAAGGCAAAGCGCGTGCGTGAACCGCACCTGCTCGATTGTTCTCTCAGAGACGTGCCACGCGATGAATGTCCACAGCAGGATGAGACCCGGCAAAGATTGCGTGACGATCAGATAGGCAAGGCCGCTATCGACCGTCCAATCGACGTACTGGTTGGAAAGTCCCAGAAAGTCTACCAGATCGAAGCGGTGCAAGAGTTCGACTGTACCGGTAAGCCGGCCCGCGAAGTCGTCTGTGCCGGCTTTCAATCCGAGCAATGCGGCAGCGGTAAATAATGTCAGCACGGCCCCGGGCAGGTAGATGATGGCCGAGAATGGCGGCAGATAAGGCGTAATAAGAGCGGCAGCAGCAATGATGAGCGATGCGAGGACGGCGAGCCGCCCGTCGCATCCGAAAAGTAGAAGTACCGTCGTCAGCGCGAGATAGATCGTTGCCGGCCAGCCCAGCCGCCGGAAGCAGGACACGGTGAACGCAATGATGATGCTGCAGTAGTTGCCAAGCGAAACGGGTTCGAGAAACACCGAAGACATTCGCTCTTCAGTGATGAAGGGCAAATACCGTGCATCAGGCCGCGTGGCACTGATGAACAGATCCGAGTTTGTGTTGTAGAACTGATCGGCGCGCGTGCCGCGCGTGTTGATGTAGTAGTCCTGGATATTGAACAGCTTCGAGTGCAGCCCCGGCATCAGCGCTTCGACGGCGAGGACGATAAGCACCACCGTGTGGATCGCCAGCACCGTGCGCGCGAGGTGCTCCTTGGATGAAGCCATGCCGAGCAGCAGGAACACCGGCATGATCATCAAGTCGCGAATGTATTTGGGCTGGAGTTCCTCCGTCGCGATGGAGCGAACGACGCCGAACAGAAAGATGAGCGCCATGGCGACAATCATTGGCGCCATTTCCGGACGCCAGCGCAGCAGCGCAACACCGAGCGCAGCACCGGTCAACAGACCTTCGACGAGCATCACGATGGACGATGACAGCGCCATGACGTTGGCGTTGACGATCGCCAGACCGGCGTTGAACGTTATGCTGGCAATCAGAATGAGCGCAGGCGCAATGAGAAGCAGCCTGCTGTCTGCCAGACCCGCTGCGTGATGATCGAAGCTGTGGCTTCCGGCGCTCGCCACTCCGCTCATGGAGAGAAGCCGCTGCGCCGGTCGAGCCGCGCCAGATGCAAGAACACCATGTTCCCGATCACATAGCGGTGAAACAAGCGCCGGGGCTCCCGCGCGAGACGGAAGATCCATTCGCAGCGTGCGCGGCGCATCCAAAGAGGCGCGCGCCAGGCTTTTCCTGAGGTGAAGTCAAACAAAGCGCCGACACCGACCTGCAATGACACCGGCAGATCGCGGCAATGCTTGTCGATCCAAAGTTCCTGAAGCGGATCGCCCATGGCAACGAGCACCATGTCGGCTCCGGATGCTTTGATGTCCTTGCGCACCCGCTCGATCTCGGCATCGCGTGAAAAATAGCCATCGCGCGCGCCGACGATCGAATGCTGAGGATAGGAAGCCGAGAAGCGCTCGGCCGCGAGTGGGACGATCTCCGGACGCGCCCCAATCATATAAATTCGCAAGCGGTGCCGCGTGTTCTCGAGGTAATAGGGGACGAAGTCTGTCCCATTCAGATTGTCCGGGAATCGCTTGCCGAACTTCATCCAGCTCGCGATGTCGACGCCGACACCATCATTGAAGACGAGAAAGTCTTTGAGGGTCCGGCGCAGATCGGCGTTCTTCGCTGCCAAGCGTAACGTGTGCGCGTTTGCAAAGGCGACGCGCAGCGGCCGTCGCTGTGAAACGGCGCCGTCGAGCACCGTCACGGCATCGTCGCGAGTCATGACGTCGAGCTTCACCCCAAGCAACGTGCGTGCATTCGTGCCGAGGACGCGTTCGTATTCGGCGCGATACAGCTGCTCAGCGCGGTTCCAGTTATGAACTTCTGCGGAAGCCATTGCCGCGGCGCGCGACTGCGCGTGATCTTGCGCACGGGCTTTTATGAACGAACACATCTTGGCGCCTGCCGCGTCCGGATCCGAAAAATTCGTAACAAGGCCGACGCCTGCGCGTTCCACAATCGCTTTGAAACTCGCAATCGCATTGACGATAGGCACGAGGCCTGCTGACAGCGCCTCAACGACCGTCAGCCCGAAGCCTTCGTATTCCGATGCCGACGCGAAGAAACTGCACTTCGATAGCTCGGATTTGATCTCCGCATCGCTCAAGTTCGTGAGGATCCTGATGCTGCTCGCGTGCATGCTGGACTGAGCCGCCGCTTTGACCTGCGCCAGCGTTCCATCGCTGTCGCTTCCAATCAAGACGAGTTCCGCGCCAGGAATCTCGCGAGAAACATGCTCGAATGCCCTGATCAGAGTGACGAGCCCTTTATGAGGAGCGAAGCGGCCGAAATAGACAATTCTGGGCCGGAACGCCTGGCTCGAGGCATCCTTGAACTTGTCGATGTCGACCCCGTTCTCGATCAACCCAACGCGGTTACCGGCAATCGTCCTGAACGTCCGTGCGTCGTTCTCGCTGCACGCGATGACGCGGCGATAATTCCGAAGCGCGGTCTTGGTGACGGTGCGGAAGTAGACCTGCTTCAAGCGCTGCGCAAAGGACGTATGAAAGAAGCCGCCGTGCGTCGTGAGCACCATCGGCTTTCCATGCAGGCGCGCCGTGGCCGACAGAAAATCACTGAAGAAATCGACAGCGTGCACGTGCACGAGGTCGAAGCTCTTCAAATGCGCGAGCGCCTGCGTCGCCAGCGGGTAGCGCCGCGATCCGATGAACGGAATGCGCCGGACGCGAATGCCATTCACGAGATCCTGAGCCGGCAGCACGGTGTCCAGATCTTGGAAGCACCGATTGAGCGTCAGCACCTCCGCATCCAAGCCCGCGGCCTTCTGTGCTTGCGCCAGCGACAAAACCATATTCTCGAGACCGCCCACGGCGGGATGAAACTGACGAACAACATGCAAAACGCGCATGGAGAAAACCTCCTTAGTCGAATGGGACGGCCTCAAACCGGCCGTAGGACTTCAAGCGGAGCCTTGTTGATGATGATGCCGGCCGTGCGAGCGCTGACGGCAGGGCTGGATTTGAGCGCGCGAACAAGCGCGGGCGTGGGCGTTGAACCCCAAGCAGCAACGAGAACACACACATCTAATGACGGCGCCGCCGCCTGCGCGTCGGCATGATTTCCCAACGCCGGAAGATCGCAGATGATGAGATCATAGTTCTGGCGCGCCTGGGCAATCAGCTGCCGAAGCTCCGGAGATGCGAACAACACCGCCGGCCGTACATGGTCACCAACGTTGTCAGCGCCCAAAAAGTCGAAGCCGAATTCCGTATCGACGACATTGCGCTCGAGATCGGACGGGTTCTGCAGAACACTCAAGAATTCGCCCTGAGCCGCGCCGCTGAGCCCGCGCGCAAGGGCGGGCCTATGCAAATTGCCATCTATGAGCAGAACGCGCGCCCCACCTTCGACGCCGAGAACGGCGAGGTTGAACGCAATCGTCGACTTGCCTTCGCCATCCAGCGTCGATGCGATACCCACGACGCTCGGACCTTTGGTGATGTTCTCCCGCAGACGCAAGAGAACCCCGCGCAGACAGTCCTTATCGTCATGGAGCAGAAGCGGCGGCTCCGAACCATTCTTCGGATAAAGCTTGCGGCCGCTGATAAGTGAGACAGCACCGAGCACCGGTAAGCCTGTGTCGGCTTCGAGCCCATCGAGCGTGCGCACCGGCCGTGTCACCTTCTCACGCCGCGCAGCATAGGCGACACCGATGACGCCGCCGCCCAAGAGGGCGGCCCCCAAGATGGCACTGCTGATCGCGGGCGATGTGCGCTCGGGGCTGGCCCGTGTCAGAACGCGTGGGCCCGCACTGACCGGCGGCTCGGCATTCAGGGCGTTAGAATATTCGCTCAGTGTCTGCTGATGCAGAGAGCGATATGTGCTCGCTAAAGCCTCAAGCTTGCGCCGATCACTTGTCTTTTCTGATTGTGTACTCGCCTGCTCTTCCGCAGTCGCTGCACGCTCCTGCAGCTTATCGAGGCGCTGTTCGAGTTCCTGCACCGCTTGCTTTGGCGCATCTCGGACACTCTTTTGATAATCCTCAAGATAAGTATCGAGCACCGCATTCACGAGCTTCGCACCGCTTTCGGGATCGCGCGACGCGAACGTCACCCGCACGACAGAGCCTGACGCGATGGGCGTTACGGTAAGCAGCTCCTTAACTTTTCCGACGATTTTCAGCTTTTCGGCATCGGATCTTTTCGCATAGGGCGAACGTTGTTCCGGTGAAGATGTGCTTGCATCGGAAATAAGATGAGCAGGATCCAACTCAAGCTTATCGAGCGTTGCGGAAATGATCGGATCGCTCTTGATCGTCTGAAGTTGAGCATCGACGAAACTCTCCTTCGAGACGGAACCTGGGAGCGTTCCAGCAGACGCTTGGAATGACGGAAGAAGAGCTTCCCCCGTCACCAAATGACTGCGTTGTTCTAGAGCGAGCACAACTATTCCGGCGAATAGACCAATACTCATACAAGCGAGTATATTTAGGCGCCGCCATTTAAGAGCTGCGCGTAATGCAGATGGCCTCTTTTCGAGTTGAAGCAAATCGGCGTGGTGCAACAATTTCGAGTCTAATTTTTGCACGATCCCACCATATGTCATTCCCCACAAACTAACTTCGGAATAGCAGAAAGGTTTCTTCGCAATCGCGAACAATACGTCGCATTACCTAAATTTTTCAGAGGAGTATCGTCGCGTGCGTTGCACAATAATTGTGCCCCATGAGGCCGCTGAAATTGTCTGAAAAGCGGCAAACTGAAATTGCCAATTCGCTCACGAGATAAATGCTCGGCGCGCAAACCAATTCACCAAGCAAATCGCGGAGACGATATCGATGAATTTGCTCAATCGTCCTCAGTCATTTGCGCTGACAGGCGCTGAACTTAGATCGTCAGGTTCTGACAAATCCTTCGCCTTGCAATTGGCCGTCAAACGCACGGTGGATGTGGTCGCATCCGGTGTGCTCATCGCCTTTGCCTCACCGCTCTTGCTGGGCGCGGCGCTGGCGATCAAAACGACGTCACGCGGACCTGTTCTTTTCAAGCAAGCGCGCTACGGCCTGAACAACGAGCTGTTCGGCATCTACAAATTCCGAACGATGAGGATCGATCAGGGCGATGCGACGGGCGTCAAGCAGACCCGCGCCGATGATCCGCGCGTAACGCCAGTGGGCCGAGTACTTCGCCGCACGAACATCGACGAACTTCCGCAGCTCTTCAATGTGCTTCTTGGCGACATGTCGCTTGTCGGCCCTCGCCCGCATGTTCCGGGCATGCGCGCAGGCGGTCTTCTTTATGAGGAGCTGGTGCCGCATTACTTCAAACGCCATCGCATGCGTCCGGGAATAACAGGCTTGGCGCAGATCAATCGTCTGCGCGGCAGCACGACAGATGCGAAATTCGCCAAGGCGCGCATCGAATACGATCTGGCCTACGCGGAGCACTGGTCGCTGCTTTTGGATTTCCGCATCCTTTGGCAAACGTTCAAATCCGAGCTGCTGCGCGGCACTGGAAGCTGAGGGTGCTTATGAAGAATTGGAAATATCTGGGTGTCGCTCTTCCCATCCTGTTGAACACAACAGGTCTCAGCTTGGCAGCCGACAGCTATCGGCTTCAGCCTGGCGACGCGGTCGATTTCAGCGCAGCCTCTGCGCCTGACATCAAGACGCGCGTAGTCGTCAATATCGACGGGCAAATCAGCCTGCCGCTCACGGGCGAATTCAACGCGCAAGGCCTGACGATCTCGGAACTTCAATCCAAAGTGCGCGGTGAAATATCAGCAAAGGTGCTTCGCCGCCGTACGAGTGATGGACGTCAGCTCTCGGAAATGCTGGCGCCGGAGGAGATCTCGGTCACTATCGCGGAATACCGGCCGATCTACGTCAATGGCGATGTCTCACAACCGGGACAGCAGGTGTTCCGGCCCGGGATGACGGTGCGCCAGGCCATCACGTTGGCCGGCGGAGTGGATGTCATGCGCTTTCGCGCGCAAAACCCGCTCCTCGAGGAAGCGGACTTCCGCGCCGATTATGAAGCACAATGGACCATCTTCGCTTCCCAGCAGGCCAAGATCCTGAGGCTCAAAGCGGAACTTGACGGTAAGGACAAGATCGACCGCGCGCAGTTGCTCAAGACGCCGATATCCGAGCAGAAGGCCAAGGCCATCGTCGATCTCGAAGAGGATCAGCTGAAAACGCGCAACAGCCTGCATCAGACGCAGCGCGAATATCTGCAAGCCGCGATCGCCAGTCAGAACAATCGCATCAACACCCTTCTGCAGCAGGAGGAAAAGGAGAACCTCGGCGTCCAGGCTGACACCGAGGAGCTCGACCGCGTCAAGGAACTGTTCGGCAGGCAGACGCTTCCAATCACACGTGTCATCGAGGCACGGCGGACAATCCTGCTGTCCTCGACGCGATATCTGCAAACCGTCGCGCAGCGCGGCGTTTCCGAGCGCGACCGCGTCGATCTGGAGGCACAGCTGAACAAGTTGCCTGACGAACGGCGCGAAAGCATCCTGGCGGAAATACGCAATACCGAAACGGAAATGGCTGAAACCCGCGGCAAGCTCCAAGCGCTCGGAGATAAGCTCATCTACACGGGCCTCGTTCGCTCGCAACTCGTGCGCGGGAACAACAGCGAGCCGAGCATCCGCATTCACCGCAAGAAGGACGGCCGCTCCGTCGACCTCACCGCCACGCAAGACGAGGAGCTGGCACCCGGCGACGTCGTCGACGTGGCGCTGCAAATGCCCGAGGGCAGCGCGCCATCCCCGCAGTCAGATGAGAGAAGATCCCAATAGTGCTTCACATCGGTCAATCCACATACGATCTGAAAAGCTCTCGCTGGTCACTCGGCCAGCTCTTGAGCGTTCTCAAATGGTGGCGCCGCGCGATCTTGATGGCGATCCTCGCCTGCCTCGGCGGAGCCCTTGTGTACCTTGCGGTGACGCCTAATAAGTACATCGCGACTGCTGTCCTGCTCACGGAAACCAGACAGATGCCTGGAGACGACGACGCCTCGTCACGCGAGGCGACCGTCGACAGCAGCGTCGTTGAATCTCAGGTCGAAGCAGTTCGCTCGGCGAGCCTTGCGCTGCATGTGATTGATAAGCTCGGCCTCGCCGACGACCCCGAATTCGGCAATCCGAAACCAGGCTTGCTCTCTCGCCTGTTGTCGATAGTCCCGGGCCTTGGTTCAGGATCGCGCGAAGTCGACCGGCGCGAAATCGCTTTGGATAACTTTTTGACCAAGGTCAAAATCGAGCGGATCGGAAGAAGCTACGTAGCGCAGATCGACGTAACGTCCGTCGATAGCGAAAAAGCCGCCAAAATCGCTAACGCGATTGCGGAGGGTTACATCGATGAACAGCTGAGCTCGCGCCAGGATACGCAAGAGCGCGCCAACAAGTGGATGGAGGACCGGCTCACGGAGCTTCGCGCGCAAGCCGAACGGGCTGACAAGGAAGCCCGCGAAGCCGCGAGCGAACCCAACCCGGCACCCGCTGCCTCTGCTGATGGCGGCCCCACTGACTTCAAGGTGCGAGACCTCAATGACAAGGCGCGGAGCGCGCGCGCGAACTATGAGGCCTATCAGAACCGCTACACGCAGGCGCTGCAGCTGCAAAAGATCGCGATTCCGACGACCGGTGCCCGCGTATTGACGCGCGCCATCCCCCCGACCCGTCCCGGATCGCCCCGCAAGATCCTCGTGCTTGCGCTGTCGCTGATTGCCGGCTGCACGATTGGCGTCCTCGGAGCCTTCGGCGCCGAGTTTCTTCAGCCTGCCGTGCGAACGCGCGCGCAATTGTCGGGCGCACTCGGGATCAGAGCGTTCGGACCATTGCCGTCGATCAAAGTCCGCACGAGCCTGTTCGGGCGCGATAAAGAATTGCCGGTTGCGCTTGTCAAAGATGCTGGCAATGGCGCAGCTCTCGCTGAGAATGAACTGCGCAAGATAAAGCTCGCGTTCGGCCAACGCGGTGCCGAGGATAGCGCGCGCATCATCGGCGTCACATCTCCACGGCCGCAGGACGGCAAAACCACGATCAGCTACAGTCTCGCTCTCCTCGCCGCGCAGGCAGGAAGCAGAACGCTGCTGATCGATGCCAACACGCACAATCCGACGTTGGCTCGCGCCTTCTGCGAACCAAGCGCCGCGCTGCTCTCCGATTTCATGGCCTCGACCGACGGCAATTTCACGGTCGCCCGCTTGTCCGACCATCTGAGCTTCCTGGGTCAGCACAAGCTCGGAACGGATGGCCACCCGGCCGATGTCCTCAGTTGCGAAGGGATGCGGAATGCACTGCGCCGTGCCCAGAGCCACTTCGACTACATCATCATCGATCTGCCGGCAGGGCTCGATCACATGGAGCCGCGCGCGATCGCGTCGCTGCTTGACGGCGTTCTCATCGTGACCCGCTGGGGCAGCCCGATCGTCGATATCGAACACTGTCTGGAAAACGCCGACGGACTTGCAAGCCGTGTGATGGGCATCGTGATCAACAAATCACCCGAGGTCCAATCCAAGGGATCCATCCGGCCTATGAAAGCGGCGACAAGGATGATGGCCAAGGCTGAGCGCGCTGAAGTGTGAGGGATATTGAACTGCGGGTTATCTGCTTCAACGATTTTTTTAGCGCCAACCTCGGCGATCGCCTGCTTGGGCGCTGTCTGCACGAGGGGCTTCGGGGCGAACTCGACGGCCAGGTGGACGGTTGGGATATCGAC
>Ga0180218_1000707_pt1 | contig 26503 bp, 30 predicted proteins | sample eDN3rd37CKraftBY_FD_151334 | JGI IMG/M metagenome (GOLD analysis project Ga0180218, IMG submission 151334) | Enriched backyard soil microbial communities from Emeryville, California, USA - eDNA 3rd pass 37_C Kraft BY (version 2) (version 2) | ecosystem: Environmental > Terrestrial > Soil >...
ACTAGCAATGTGGACATGACGCCGGTATAGGCGCTGTCCGCTTGTTCCGTTGAGTTCAAATGCGAATAGGTGCTCGTGAGTTGCGCTTAAATCGCAATCACGCCCAGCGCAACAGCCTTGGACCGAGCACGGCACCGAGAATGCCCATCTGAACGATTGCCAGGGTGTAGTAAGCCGCGACAACGGTCAGATAGTTTTCGTGGCAGTGGAACGCGTAACCAAAGGCCCCGATAGCGCCCGAGAGTAGGCCCACATAAAGCCCGGTGCGCGCCAGGTTCACCGGCGCCAGCATGCGCACCACGATCGAGAGCGCGACGAAGGTCGGTACCGCCAGAAGAGCGACCTGCCATAAACAGGTGATCAGCGAGGCATGTGACAAATCGTGCTGAAGACCGGAGGGATGTTCGACGGCCAGTTCCTTGATGGTGAGGGCCAGCATCACCACGAACGGAACCCCAATCAGGGCCGCGTGCCATTTGACCTCCCGTCCGGGCGTCGAAAGGTCCCGCACGATGGACAGAGCACCGACCATCACGCTCAGCACAAAGGCGCACTTAACCAGGAAAACAGGATCAAATCTTGAACCGGCGGCTTCCGCTGGAGCGGCGAAAACATATGACAGCGCAGTCGTCAGCGCCAAAGCGATGCCGGTGCTTACGACGAGCAGGAGCGCTGGGGAAACGCGCTTCTGCGACGTCGCCTCGGAAACCATCTGCTCGATTAAATCATCGCGCTTCACGGCTGCAACATTCGTTTGAGTAATCGGCTGGCTCGGTGAACGCTCACCTTGACCGAAGCTTCGCTGGAGCCGGTAGCCAGGGCGGCCTCGCGGACGCTCATGCCCTGTATCTTAACCAGCTTGAGGGCTTCCTTCATCTTCTCGGGCAAACCGCAGATTGCTTTGCGAAGGGTCAGGCGATTGTCGATCTCGGCATCGCCCGCCGACAGAATCGGTCCGGCATCCTGGATCGGGACATGGAAGTCATGCAGGGTGGAGCGGCGCATGACGTCAATGACCTTGTACCTCGCAATCGCGGTAATCCAGGCGGTCAGAGGCGTTTCGCCGTCATAGGTGTGGCGCTTGTTGTGGACGGCGACCAAAGTCTCCTGGACCACATCATCGGCGTCGAGCTGGCTTTGCCGCAGCCTCGACAGCATGCGGGTCAAATGGGGCTTCAGGGCTTCGCGCAAGTCCAACAGGAACTGCCGGTACGCCGCCGCGTCGCCGTCAATGCCCTTCAGGAAGTTAGCGCGTAGCGAAAGTTCGAACTGTTTCATTTCCGTCTAATGTTAGTGGGCTTCTGCCGCACAGTTCGCCGGCGGCACAGCAGAGGTTACACCCCTGAATAATTATTCTTTTCAAATTAGGAAGCGCACTCGAACAGAAAATGGCGGCGCGAACATTATAACATTTGCTCGCTGTCGCCGTGTTTCGTGACGCGCGAAAAAGGTTACGAAGATCCCGGCCTATTTATTTCGCTCAGTCACACGACACGCGCGGTAACCAGCATCCGACCGCCCTCGAATTCGCGTGCGGAGCCACAAGGCTTCGGGAACGCAAGAGGGTAAAAATGAAAACGATTCTGACGATCGGGACGATTGCCTTGGTGTTATCGAGTGCTTCAGCCTCGGCTCAGACCAGTGCGAAAAAGCCGCGAGGTGCACAGGGGCAGCCGCAACAGGTGGTCTGTGCCGGCGCCTGGCTGATGGGACGCGTATTGTCGCGCGATCCTGATCCCCACATCCGCGCGGCCATGTTACGCGACTATTCCGGCATCGGTGCACACTACGGGATGGCATATCCTGGCGCTCGGGATTGCATCCGGTAGCCTGTTCCCGGAAACTCCTTAAATGCGAGCGAGCGGCCCTAAAGCCGCTCGTCATTATGTTGGCAGCCGCAATTTTTGAACATCGTGACCGACAAAATGCGGTTCCAGATCATACGGTTGCGCGTTGAAAAGGGGCTTAGCCGCATTGCGCTGCGATGCAACCCGGGCTACAAGGGCCGAAGATGAAGCTACGCAGACGATATGGCCAAAGCCAATTCGGCGTTCTCCGTTCGGGGATTGCGATGTTCTGCGCGCTTTTCTTTATCGCCTCGACCTTTGCCCACGTCGCGTTGCACGCCTCGCAACCGCTGTCGACAGTTGTTGGCCAGATGTCGGTGCCGGGCGATGATCACGGCAGCGGACCCATTGATGGTGCAATCGATGCGACGCACTGTCATGGCTGTGCCGCTGTATCGACGCCCGAGTTCGTTGTTTTGGCCGAGTTGTCTGCGCGTTCTGCAGTGACAAGGCTCGTTCGAACCGAGATGGCTGTGCTGTCTCCCCGAGTGTTCGACCCTCCACCTCCCAAAAGCTGACCTAGTGAATGTAAAGGCCGCCGTTCAACGGCCGGCCTAACGCACGCGGCTGTTCGCCGCCGGCGATGCATGTGCGTCGTCCGTGTCATCTTGGGAAGTCCAATGCGATTCGTGTATCGATCGCTGTCCCTGTTCGGGGCGGCAGCTACGGCCATGCTGATTGCCATGCAATCGCCAGTCGCCGCGCAAAATCCAGAAGGTCGTTCGCTGACGCTGCGCCAGGCGCTGCAGCGTGCGTTTGCGAACAATCCGCGACTGACCGTCGCCGACCGGGAAATTGGAATCGCGACGGGGCGACGCATTCAGGCGGGCGCCATCCCAAACCCGGAGTTGTCGTTCGAGCTCGACAACGCGTTCGGCACCAACGAATACCGGGGGACGAATCTCGCTGAAACCACGCTTCAACTCAGTCAGCTGTTCGAGCTCGGCGGCAAGAGGGCGGCGCGGGTTGCGGCAGGCGAAGCGGAGGTCGACAGTGCGTATTGGCAGCGCCAAGCGATAAAGCTTGAACTCGCCAGCGAAACCGCCACGGCTTTCGTCACGATCTTGAGTGCGCAACGCCGGATTCAAATCTATGACGCGGCGATTGCTTCCCTGGACAAGCTGGCTCCGCTGCTGCAGCGCCGTGTCGATGCGGGCGCTTCGTCGCCGGCCGAGGTGGCCCGGGCGCAAGTCGCGGTCGATTTGCTCAAGGTTGAGCGGGAGCGGGCAAAGACCGCACTTTCAATCGCGAAGCGCGAACTTGCGGTGCTGATGGGCGATCGAGCCCCGACGTTCGTGAGCGCGGTAGGCCACTTTGGCAGCGTTGGCTATCCACCGCCTTTCAAATCGGTCCTGGCGGCGATTGACGGCAACCCGCAACTGATGCGCTGGACCGCCATTCGTGCCCAGCGCGAAGCTGAATTGCTAACCGCACGTCTCAAGCCCGTGCCCGATCTGCGCTTGGCTGGCGGATGGCGGCACTACCGCGAGACCGGCGACAACGCGATGCGATTGACCGTGTCCGTACCGTTGCCGGTATGGGACCAGAATCGCGGCGATATCCTGGCTGCCGAAGAATCGCTGCAGAAGGTCCAGGCAGATCGCCAGGTCAATCTTGCGACGCTCATCAGCATTGCTGGTCGCTCCTACGACGCGATCAACGGGGCCATCGCGGAACTATCAATTCTACGCAACTCCGTTCTCCCGAACTCCAAGAAGGCCGTCGATGGCATTGAGGGCGGGTACTCGCAGGGGCGTTTCTCCCTGATCGAAGTGCTGGATGCGCAGTCTTCCGCCACGCAAGCCGCCATCCGAGAGCAGGAGGCGCTGTTGAGCTTTCATATCGCGGTCACCACCATCGAAGGCTTGGTCGGTCGGCCCTTCATGTTGAATGTCACGAGGCAGAGATGAAGTCCGTGGTGAAGTTTCTTGTGGTGATGCTGGTACTCGGCGGCGTTGGCTTCGCGACCTTCAAATATCTGCCCAGTTCGCTCGGCAAAGCGCCGGCAACTGGCCACGGTCACGGAGGCGGCGAAGAGGGTCACCACGATGAAGGCGCCGTGATGAGCGATGCCAAGGTCGTGGCGGCTGGAATCGGGCTCGAAAAGGCGGGGCCCGGTGTTCTTCGTGATGCACTCAAGGTCAATGGCATCCTCCAGGCAAACCAGGAGACCTTGGTTGCGATCACGCCCAGGTTTCCTGGAGTTGTCCGAAGTGTCGCTAAACGGATAGGCGACAAGGTCGCCAAGAACGACCTGCTGGCGACTATCGAAAGCAACCAGAGTCTGACGACTTACGAGCTGCGCACTCCCCAGGCGGGGACCATCATCGAACGCGGCGTGACCCTTGGCGAATATGCGTCCGAGCAGAAACCGGCGTTCATCATTGCGGACCTTTCCACGGTCTGGGCGGACTTTGCGATCCCGCGCCGTGACCTCAACCGGGTCAAGATCGGCGACGCCATCATCATCGACGTCGAGGATGGCGGCTCGCCCATCGAGTCGAAGATTACCTATCTCTCTCCGATCGGCGCGAGCGAAACCCAGAGCGCGATGGCGCGGGCCCTGGTTGCCAATCCCGACGGACGCCTGCGTCCCGGCTTGTTTGTCGCCGGTCGCATCATCATGGCGCAGAAGCCGGTCGATGTGGCCATCAAGTTGAGTGCGCTGCAAACGCTCGAAAACCGTTCGGTCATATTCGTGCGCAACGGAGAGAAGTTCGAGCCCCGGGAAGTCGAGCTTGGAGAGCGCGACGGCGAGCACGCTGAAGTCGTGTTCGGTATCGAGCCGGGGGACGTTTATGCCGCGAAGAACAGCTTCGTGATCAAGGCGGAAATCGGCAAGGCCGGCGCGTCGCATCAGCACTAGGAACAAGATTTTATGATCGACCGTATCCTAGAGTTTTCCATCAAGCAGCGCTGGCTGGTGCTCCTGGCCACGCTGGGCATTGGCGCCTTCGGCGCTTGGAATTTCACGCGTTTGCCCATCGATGCCGTCCCCGACATCACGAACGTTCAGGTCCAGATCAACACGACGGCGCCCGGGTATTCGCCACTAGAGGTGGAGCAGCGCATCACATTCCCGATCGAGACCGGAATGGGTGGTTTGCCGAACCTGCAATATACGCGGTCTCTCTCGCGATACGGTCTCTCTCAAGTTACCGTCGTTTTCCGCGACGGAACGGACATCTACTTCGCCCGCCAGTTGGTCAATGAGCGCATTCAGCAGGTGAAGGACCAACTGCCGCCTGGCACGCAGACCGCCATGGGCCCGATCTCAACCGGCCTCGGCGAAATCTTCATGTATGCGGTGGCCGCCAAGCCGGACGCGCGAAACGCGCAGGGCAAGCCGTACACTCCAACCGAGCTTAGGACGATACAGGACTGGATTATCAAGCCTCAGCTTCGCACCGTGCCGGGTATCGTCGAGGTCAACACCATCGGCGGTTACGAGAGGCAGTTTCACGTCCTGCCCGACCCGGCAAAGCTGCTCGCGTACAAACTATCGTTTCGCGACATTATGAGTGCCCTTGCCGCGAACAATTCCAACGTTGGCGCGGGATACATTGAACGGAACGGCGAGCAATACCTGGTGCGCACGCCGGGCCAGGTCGCGACCATCGATGACATTCGCGACATCGTCATCGGTTCTCCGCAAGGAGTGCCGATTCGTATCAGCGATTTGGCTGAGGTGGTGGAGGGCAAGGAACTCAGGACCGGCGCCGGCACGCTGAACGGCGAGGAGTCGGTGATCGGCACCGCGATGCTGCTGATTGGCGAGAACTCTCGGGACGCTGCGAAACGCGTTGCCACAAAACTCACCGACATCGAACGTTCGTTGCCGGAGGGCGTCACCGCCCGGCCCGTCTATGACCGTACCGCGCTGGTCGAGGCAACCATCGCAACTGTCGAGAAGAACCTTATCGAAGGCGCGCTGCTCGTTATTGCGATTTTGTTCCTTCTGCTCGGGAACATAAAAGCGGCGATCGTCACGGCCTGCGTTATCCCGCTGTCGATGCTCATCGCGGTGACCGGCATGGTCGAAAAGAAAGTCAGCGCCAACCTGATGAGTCTGGGTGCGATCGACTTCGGCATCATTATCGACGGCGCGGTCATCATTGTTGAAAACTGCCTGCGCCTGCTTGCCGAAGAGCAGCACAAGCGTGGCCGTTTGCTCACCCAGTCAGAGCGATTTGCCACCATCCTCGCAGGATCCAGAGAAGTCGTCCGACCGAGCCTGTTTGGCATGATGATCATTGGCGTCGTGTATCTGCCCGTCCTGACGCTGACCGGCGTCGAGGGGAAGATGTTCACGCCCATGGCGGTCACGGTGCTCATGGCCCTGGCGGGCGCGGCGCTTCTCTCCATTACATTTGTGCCCGCCGCCATCGCACTATTCGTTACCGGCAAGGTCAAAGAGCACGAGAACTGGTTCATGCGGGGGGCGCGGCGCATCTACACGCCGCTGCTCGACAGTTCGATACGCAACCGGGGCATTGTGGCGGTGTGCGCCGCGTTCCTGGTGATCATGACCGGGGTGGTTGCGTCGCGGATGGGCGGGGAGTTCATCCCCAGTCTCGACGAAGGTGACATCGCCACCCACGCGATGCGGATACCGGGTACAAGCCTTAGCCAGGCCGTCGAAATGCAGACGACGCTCGAGAAAGTTCTCAAGGAGTTTCCGGAGGTCAAGGAAGTCTTCTCGAAGATCGGCACCGCAGAAGTCGCCACCGACCCGATGCCGCCGAACGTGGCCGACACCTTTGTGATGCTGAAGCCGCGTAGCGAATGGCCGGACCCCAACAAATCAAAAGCCGAGTTGCTGGCCGCCATCGAAAAGCGGGTCGGGGACGTTCCCGGCAACAACTACGAATTCACACAGCCCATCCAGATGCGCTTCAACGAGCTCATTTCGGGTGTCCGCAGCGACGTCGGCGTGAAGGTGTTCGGTGACGACCTGGACACGCTCCTGAAGATTGCCAGCCAGGTACAGGCGGTGGTTGCCGCCATCCCGGGCGCGGCGGACGTTCGCACCGAGCAGGTGTCCGGCCTACCGGTCATGACCATCAAACTCGACCGCGGGGCGCTGGCACGGTACGGCCTGAGTGCGAACGAGGTGCAGAGCCTCATCGAAATCGCGGTAGGCGGCAAGGAAACCGGTCTGCTGTTTGAGGGTGACCGGCGCTTCGACATTGTCGTTCGGTTGCCGGAACACCTCCGGGTGAACGTTGAAGCCATCCGGTCTCTCCCCATTCCGCTTCCGCCGGCAGGTGAAAGCCAGGCGCAGTCGGTCAAGGCCGTGCTCGGCAATTCGCCGTTGGCACGCATGCGCTACATTCCACTTTCAGCGGTTGCGTCAATCGATGTTGCGCCCGGTCCGAACCAGATCAGCCGCGAGGACGGCAAGCGACGGGTGGTCGTGACCGCCAACGTTCGCGAGCGTGACCTCGGCTCGTTTGTGGCCGAGGCGCAGCGGGCGGTTGCGGAAAAGGTCAAGCTTCCTGCCGGCTACTGGATCGGGTGGGGTGGGCAGTTCGAGCAATTGGTCTCGGCCACCAAGCGCCTTGCGATTGTGGTGCCGATTGCACTCCTGCTCATTTTCCTGCTGCTCTTCATGAGTCTCGGGTCGGCAGCGAATGCGGCGCTGGTTTTCAGTGGCGTTCCCCTGGCACTGACCGGTGGCGTCATTGCATTGCTGCTGCGGGGTATCCCGCTCTCGATCAGCGCAGGCATCGGCTTTATCGCGCTTTCAGGTGTGGCGGTGCTCAATGGCCTGGTCATCATCGCCTTCATCGAACGGTTGCGTGAAGACGGAAAGCCCCTTCTCGAAGCTATCCGCGAAGGGGCTTTGACGCGGCTACGGCCGGTGCTGATGACAGCCATGGTCGCTTCGCTCGGTTTCGTGCCGATGGCGATTGCCACGGGTGCCGGCGCGGAAGTTCAACGACCGCTCGCAACCGTCGTCATTGGCGGCATCATCTCTTCCACGATCCTGACCCTGCTGGTCTTGCCCGCGCTTTATGCGCTGTTCAGGCGAGAGAGCCAGCCGAACGACGTTTCGCCCACAGAATCCACCCAACAAGGAGCCTTGTCATGAAGTTCGTGATCGCTGCAGTCCTTTCCCTTGCATTGGCCGGTGCTGCGTATGCGCAGCACAAGCACGGCAGCACAAAGGGTCCGAACGGCGGGATCGTTGAGGATGTCGCCGGTGTGCATGCCGAACTGGTCACGGCGGGTACGACGGTGACGTTCAATATCCTCGATGAAAACAACAAGTCGGTCAGCGCCAAGGGCATGACCGGATCTGCGCTCATCGTGAGCGGCGCCGACCGGGAAACCATCAAGCTGGACGCAGCCGGTGACTCGGCCCTCAAGGGCGAGGTCAAGAAGGCGCTGGCTCCCAAGTCGAGCGTGACGCTGATGCTGAAAACGCCGGCCGGTAAATCGGGTCAGGCCAAATACACGCTGAACTGACGAGAATCCAACGGCGGCGGGCGCTGTCCGCCGTCGTGCTGGCTACGGTGGAGACCGCAATGCGCCTCGGAATCAGCACTTTTGTTGCCAGTTTCACACTGCTTGCCGGCGCCTCTCCGGTCTGGGCGCAAGACATGTCGCGTCTCGCGAACCTTCTCATTCCTGCTTATACCGCGATGTATTACGCGTCGATTTGCGCCACGAACACCACATGGGGACAAACCCAGCCGCAGGGTGCACGCGGCACCGTGGTCCACTACGCCGAGCACATCAAGAACGAGATTATACAAAGCCTGTCGCAAAAGGACGCAGTCGCCGTTCTAACCGATGCTGCAGGGCAGGCGCGCGATTTGGCACGCGAGCAATTACGTCTCCAGGTCGTCATGGGAAGTCCGGAAAAGCACGAGCAACGGCTGATTGCCTGGTGCGGCGGATACGTCAGCGACTTCGCCAAGAACGTCATCTCCGAGCACGACAAGGACCATGAGGCATTTCTGCGGACGGTGGAGGAAGCCAAACGTCCGTTGTCGAAGTCAGAAAACGACCAGTCCTTCGGCATAGCCGCTCGGGAAACGGCTCCATGAAAGCGCGGAGCTTTGCGCTATTGGCGGCAGTTGCCGCCATCGCCTGCCTTTCCGTGCGACCGGTTTGTTCGCGAACGCTTGAGCAGCATCTTGGCGGCAAGGAAGTGGGGGAGGCCGCAGCGATTTCGCAGAGTGACCTCGAAGAAATTGTATCTATCGTCCACCAGGAAGGGCTTCCGGTGAACTTCGGGCTGCTATGTGCCACGATTGGCTTGATGCACAGGTCCGCTGACTGCCGTTTCCGGCAGCTTTCCATAAGGCTTGAGACCGAGCACACCGACGTGCTCGCGTTCAACGTGCCCGCTGATGCCGAGAAGGGTGTCACCTGCGTCTTGGTCTTTCACACTGCGAGTGACCTCGGAGAAATCTACGTCATCTCCATGCAGGCGGAATTGCTGCGGGCCTACGTCGTTCAGGCGAATGGCCGCTTTGAGAAAGTTGATCTCGCCGACGCCAGGTCGACCTTCTTGGTCGATCTCGCTTACTGGTCGCGCCATCTCACGAACTTCTACGACACATTAGGTCTCGAGCGACCGCCTCATCGCCGGTGAAAAGGTGATCTCTCAAGACGCAGCGAAGGAAACTGAGTACGAAATGGCGGCTGATTTAGGATTAGTACAGGCGGTCCGGAAGATTGCCTTCGAGATTTGCGCCGTATTCGCGCTAGCGCTGCTGATCGTCAGCGCGCCGCGTTGGGGGCACTCCGTGCACCGGTACATGGAAGCCGTCGGCATCTATCTGGTCGCCGTGTGCATTCTCGGAAGGACATTGTGCTCGATGTATATCACCGGCCATAAGAGCGACCGGCTCATCGACATCGGGCCTTATTCGATATGCCGGAATCCGCTTTACGTCTTCTCTTTGATCGGAGCGCTCGGCGTAGGCCTTATGTCAGGCAGCATCGTCATCAGTCTGCTGTTCGGATTTGTGGTGTGGCTCGTCCAGCGGATCGTGGTGTCGAAGGAGGAAACCTTTCTGCTGAACAAGCATGGAGAGGCCTATCGCGACTACATGAATCGAGTGCCTCGCTTCTGGCCGGACTTCTCGCTTTGGAACAGCGGCGACAACATTGTCGTTCGCACGCGAGGGGTATTGCGGACCTTCGCCGATGCGTCACTCTTCCTGCTGGCCATTCCGGTCATGGAAGTCCTGGAGTTTCTCAAGGAAACTGGCTCGCTTCCGGTGCTCTTCGAGCTCCCGTAGTTGGCAGGAATCGAAGGGGATAGCCCGATGACAGAGGCGCATTCGCACACCAGTGCGGCATCGAACAATGAGCGTGCGCTTTGGCTGGCGCTTGTGCCAACCGCGACATTCATGATCGCGGAGATCGTCGGGGGTCTGTTGACCGGAAGTCTCGCGCTCATCTCAGACGCGAGCCATATGGCGACGGATGTCTTCGGCATCTCCATGGCAATCGTCGCGATCCGATTTGGCCGCCGTCCTTACGACGCATTCCGGACGTTCGGATACCAACGCTTTGAGATACTCGCTGCGATGGCGAATGCCGTCATACTTTTCGCTATTGGCTTCTATATTCTTATAGAGGCCTTTCGGCGATTAAGTTCCCCGCCAGAAATCCAGTCCACTGCGATGCTCATCGTTGCGCTCATTGGTCTGGCGGTTAATCTGTTTGCCATGCGCGTGCTCGCTTCCGGAAAGGAGGAGAGCCTGAACCTCAAAGGCGCCTATCTTGAGGTCTGGAGCGATCTGCTCGGGTCAATCGGTGTCATCGGGGCTGCGATCGTCATTCGTTTCACGGGCTGGACGATTGTGGACACCATCGTCGCGGTCGCCATCGGGTTTTGGGTATTCCCGCGTACCTGGGTGCTTTTGAAGGAAGCGACAAACGTCCTCCTCGAAGGAGTCCCCAAGGGGATTGCGCTGGAAAACGTACGCGCCGCGATCTTGAACGTTGCCGGCGTCACGGGAGTCCATGACCTTCATGTCTGGTCGCTGACCAGCGGACGCATGTGCCTCACGGCACACGTGGTCGCTCCGGTCGACGCCTCAGCGCAGGAAGCGTTGATGGCGGCAGTGCGAGGCATGTTGCATGAGCGTTTCGGGATTGATCACGTGACGCTTCAATTGGAACAGACGCCTTGCCCGGATGGCGCTGAAGGAGTGCATTTTTTATGAAGTGCATTCGTATCGCCAGCCATGTGCGTTCAGTTGCGTGAGCGATCGTGCAAGGGAATTAGTAGTAGTGCGCGAATGAAAAAGGGACCAGACGCAGTCGACAAGGAAGTTGGACAGCTTCTCAAGCGCCGCCGGAAGACATTGTCGGTCTCGCAGCAGGCCCTGGCTGGACGTCTTGGCATCACGTTTCAGCAAGTTCAGAAATATGAGAAAGGTGCAAATCGAGTCAGCGCAGGCCGACTGAGAGATATGGCGATTGTTCTCGACGTGCCCGTTAGCTATTTCTTTGATGGGCTGGTTTCGGCTTCAAAACAAGCAAGCGGACCTCTATCCGAACTGACTGAATTCGTGACCACGCCGGATGGGAGATCTCTGGTGGGGTCGTTTTCCAGAATTGGCAACGCAGGTATCCGCAGGGCTCTCATTTCCCTTGTAGAAAAGTTGGCAGATTTGGAAATGGTGAAGGAATCCAATCGCAACGCGACCGCCCAAAGCTAGTATTTGCTGACGAAGCCGACTTTCAGAATCGCAACATCGAACGCAGTCCGACAAGGGTTGCGTTCGGTATAGGCCGGATGGGGTCGGTCGGCAGGCTGACCTTGCCGCCGGGATTAAAGACGAACTGCAAATTAGGCTGCACCGTCCAGCCTGGCGCGATAAACGCGCTGTAAGAGAACTCCAGCGAGAGTTCGTATTGGTGAAGCGGCACCGGAACTCCCGTGTACAGAAGCACGTCCGCATCGAACCCGCGCGCGGCGTGCGACATGTGCGCGTACAGAAACGATGCGCCAAAGGCATCGTTGGGACGTGACGGGTTCATTTTCGCGAAGATCAGACCGCCATCGATGTAAATATCGTTGAGATTGCGGTTGGGAGGGCTGTAGGCGGCACGACCGAACATCAGCACACCGGTTTCGGCGTCTCCGCCCGGGGGGCGGTAGATCTGCTGGTCAACCACGCCGTAGATGCCAATGTCGCCTCGATAAATGCGAGGCGTGCCGGCCAGCGGCGACGCCAGGGGAACTCCAGCCAAGTCGTAGCGCAGGTCATTGAATTTGCCGAAGTGGTGCCAGCCTCCGAAGCGCCAGCCTCCGGCGAGTCCGGTGGCCTTCGGGTCCTGGTTGTATCGCCATTGCCCTTCCGCGATCGCGAACGGCGGATCATTCACCCGGAAATTAAGCCCGTAGCGGTTGCAGGTCTCAGGGTCGACCGGACAGGGTCCCGCAGGATCACCGTTGAACACGGCCATCAGTAATGTGGTGTCCGGCGTCGGATCGACCTTGAGCCGAATGCCGGGAGTCGAGAGAGGGTAGGCGGCGCCACCGTTCGGAATGTTAACCGCCGGATTCGTCGGCCAGTCGCTGGTGACGAAGAAGCTGAAGTATTGGCTGAACAGGAACTCGGTATCGACGACGATCTGCCCCGCGCGCAAGCTCGCCTTTCCGCCCGCGAATTTCTGTTCGAACCAGGCTTCGGAAAGCCGGGTGGTGGGCAACGCTTCGATGTTGCTTATCGTGTTGCGGTTACTAACGAGGTTTCGCCCGGGTCCGCTGTCCCCATGCAGTTGGAACGCGTTCGCAAAAAAGCCAAGCCCTTCAATCCCAGCCAGTTTACCGAAGTCGACACCAAACATCGCCTCCAGCTTGCCGCCAGCGACTGTTCCGGTCTGGATCCCGCCTTGCAAGTTCGAGAATACGTCGAACGTATGGATGAACCCATAGGTTATGCCACGTTCGCTCAGCGAGCGTCGTATGCCATAGGGATCCCCGTTGGCTGGAAGTAAGCTGGTTATAGACGGTTGCGGTGCGACGCCTTTGAACGGATCGGATTGGGCCTGTGCAGATGCAACCCACATATTAGCGGTCCCAGCCAACGCTAATATCGGCGCGCTAATGTAGCCCAATCTTCGCATCTTTAACACGTCGCGTACCGCCGTGTCTTTACCTTCTGCCTTTGCATGACAAACGTGTGACAATTGGGTACCCGAAACTACAGGTGGGATGCTTGGTAGCTTAAACTGCGAAGCTTTTGCATCGAACGCCAAGCAACACTTACCGTGATGAGCTAGACGTCATAAACGTGCCAAACCGTAAGCCGTCTCACGGACCGCAATCAGGTGACTTTAATCCGTCATCGCCAGTACCTGCCGACGCTTGAACTCATATTCGCGCGCCTACGAACGCGCACAGGTCTTTTTGTCTTGAGCGCTGGCGCGTCGGCAGGTTCGTCGCCGTTCGGTCTGGACTTTTGGCGCGCGTCGCCACTAAAATATCTCCGCGATCTGCGTTCTTTCCCGGCCATCGTGACCCCACGGAGCCCGCTAACGCAACGCATGATAGACCATTCGGAAATAACGATAGGAGACATTTTCCCGGTCGGGCGTTCCGCGCCGGCACCGACAAATATCCATTCCGTGAGATTTTGAAGCGCATGCCCGATGATTGTTGCGAGCCGCGCATTTGCCGACGCGAAAACGTTCAAACCGCAGGTTCGGCTCGTCGCGTATGGCATCGCCGCCGTCGAGCCCGGCATGTTTGGTCTCGGTCCGGTTCCTGCCGTCCGCAAGGCTGGAAGGTGCCGGCTGGAAGCTTGGAGATATTCAGCGCATCGAGAGCAACGAGGCAATGGCTGCGGTGCCGCTTGCGGTGGCCAAGGAGTTGGGTCTGCCGGAGGACATCATCAATGTCGAAGGCGGCGCCATCGCGCGCGGCCCTCCGATTGGCGCAACAGGAGCCGTGCTCACCACGCTTCTCGTTCATTCCATGCGCCGCGATGGCATCAAGTGCGGCGTGGTCACGCTCTGCATCGGTGGCGGCCAGGGAATTGCGCTGGCTCGACTTCGAAGGAGATGCAACATGCCGATCGCCAGGTTTCATATTCTGGAAGGACGCTACGACGACACTCGCCTCGGCAAGTTATCAAAAGCGGTCCAGCAAGGGCTGATGAGTGTGCTTGGCGGACGACTTCTTCCAGATATTTCACATCCTGCCGCGAACTCAGTTCTGGCACACGCCATCGTTTCTCGGGCTCACCCACTCGGATGATCCCATCCTGCCGGAAATCACCTTTATATCCGGCCGTCCCAAGGAGAAGCGGTTGGGATTGTTGAAAACCTTGAATGACGGTGTGGTCGCAGCGGCCGGGATTTCTCCGGACGATCTGGTGATCACATTCTACGAGGTCCCGGGCGAGAACATTTCTTTTGGCCGGGGGCTGGCTCAGCGCGCTCATATTTCCAACCCTGAAGCTGTAGCGTAAGCCACAACAGAGAAGAACCCGAATGAAGCTAGCGGAGGTGGGGCAGCGTAGCGGCGAGCCTGCGACGTCCTGTTTCGAGCGGTTTCGGCTGGAGCATCGAACGACAGAATTCCTCCGAGACAACAAACCTGAAGACCTCCAAAGCTTCTAGAAGTCGTTCTTGCCCACCGATCGCTAGCGACCTCGGCGCGCATGAGCCCAAAATTGAGCCTCCCACCAAAGGGAATTGGTGAAGCGCTCCAGACCTTCGAGCGATTCCTTAGTCCAGCCTGTCCACCTTGGGTTCTCGGTAATCCAGGCGAGCGCAAAGACAGTGGAATCGACCTGATCGTCAAACTTCGCATTAGGAAATGAAAGTAGCTCGTGAAGATAGACGGCAAGCCAGGGCGCTTCCTTCGGAAATAAAACGAAGCCGCCTTCAATTTTCGCAGTTTGCGAACGAAGGCGCATGATCTTGTCGCCGGGTAGGGATGGTGCCGGCTGCACGAGCATAAATCGTTCTGCGCGCAACTCCTGAATCAAGGGCGTACCAGACGCCTTATCTTCCACTAGCACAACTCGCGCATTGTGCTGCTTTGCCAACCGTCTAACCGCTCGCTTGAGATCAGGAAATTCCAGCTTCTCACGGAAAACGTCGAGCAGATAGGCTTTGTTGATCGTCAGACCCCAAGTCGTGCAGACACTGTAGTTTGCCAGCTCGGTATCTTTGTTGGCGGTGTCCCAAGCCTGCAATATAATGTCGAAGCGCTTAGGCTTCTCTTCTGGCGTATAGGTCTTAATCCAGGGACGCTGAACAATGAATCCGGCCTCCGGCTCAGGATTTTGCTGAAACTGAGCGGCGAAATTGTACCCCGACGCGGCCCGAAGACCCCCCAGAGTTTCGAGCGACACGAGACTTGGTTGTAGAACATCGCCCTTATTCCGGAGCACATTCCGCCAACCGTATGGACTGCGGACGATCATTGCTCATCCGCCTCTGCTATGGCCGGAAATGACAGTACCCGCCAGCCGTCTTCGTGCTGTTGCACGTGGGCCGTAAGGTCATCGGCATGAAGCCTTTGCATGACGATGATAATCGATCCGGTCTCCTGATTATTGAGCCGGCTTCGAAGAGTGTTGTCGTACCAATCGTTGACGGCAGTGCGCCGGGGAACGGACAAAGCTTCGTCTGCCTTGAGGGCATCATCAATAATGATAATGTCTGCTCCACGGCCGGTGAGTGTGCCACCGACAGAAGTCGAAAGTCGAAACCCGCCTTGCGTGGTTTCAAAGTCGGAAACTGCTTCCCGGCCTCGAGCTAATCTCGTTTCAAACAACGCCTCGTAAAATGGACTTGTCATTAGGCGCCGTGAGCTCCGCGCCAAAGCGTCGGAGAGTTCCTGACCATAGGTGACGGACAGGATTTGCGCCCAGGGCCGGTGGCCCAGAACCCAGGCGGGGAAGGCTACAGAGGCCGCAAATGACTTCAGATGCCGAGGTGGCATATTAGAAATCAATCTCCGGTTTCGTCCAAAGAACACATCCAGCAGCGCATCAGCGACAACATCGTGATGCCAGTTGTAATGGAACGTCGCCTGTGGGTTGAGTTCGAGGAATGACCGATGGATGAACGCATTGAAATCTTTGCGGTAGATGTCGGCCACCATATTTCCGGCTGAGCGTCTCATTGGTCGAACGGGTCCGTGCTGTACTGCCAGAGACGATCATGGACGGCCTTGATCACTTCCATATCGGTGTCGGATACAGGATATTGGCTGGGACGCGCGGCGGCGGCGCGCGCTTCGATTTCGTCGACCCAGTCAAGGAACTTAAGCATGGCCTTCGGGTCGCCAGCAGCCGCCTTGGTCGCCAGCTGCATGGTGGTCGCCTGCACCTTCGAAATCTTGCGCTTCTTGCCGTCGATGGTCGCCGTGACGTGACCGTGAGCCGCCTCCATGATGAGGGTGCTCAAGTTCTTGCTGCCCCTTGGACGTCCGGCTCTATTGCCAGACTGACCCTTTCTAAACTGAGTGTGCTTTGGTGGGTTGCCCCGGCCCACGTTATAGGCGTCGTCCCTCAGAGCATGCCTTCCGGCAGTTGCTTTCGGGTGTCTAAATTTCTTTGGTCTTGCCATTTTGCTTCGCCTCTTCGAGCTAGTTGCGTCGAGACTTGCGGCGACGGGCTCGCGCTTCGATTGCACCGATCCAATTAAGAAACCTGATGATCGCCTTGGGATCACCAGAAGCAGCTTTGCCGGCCAACTGCATGATCGCGGCCTGCACCCTTGAAATCTCGCCCTGCTTACCGTCGATGGTCGCGGTAACCTGACTGGCAGTAAGCTTTGCGATAAGGGCTCTCAGCTTTTTATTGCGGTTCGGGCGACGACGCCCTTTGCCGGATTGGCTTTCTTTGAATTGTGCGGGCTTTCTCGGTTTGCCGCGACCAACTCGATCGCCGGGTCCCCTTGGACGCCCGGGTCCTTTTGATTTTGCCATAGACCTTCGACTCCTTCTTCAGCAGAAGAAATGCGCTCCGGCTCTGAGCTCTAGTCTTCAGCGCATGTTGCTCGAGAGTGGAACAACCCCTTAAGAAACCTCAGTATAGGTTTTTATTCAGCAAGAACCGCTTGCTGCTCTTTTGATTTACGAAACATAGGCGGAGTTAGTAACTTGACAAGAGGTTTTAAAAAATGAGAAGGTCAAACTCGAAAATATTTATCTTGCTGCCGCCTGTTCAGGCGCCGCGACCTCGCTTGCGTGGCTCCGATTGTGAAAGCGCGTTATTCAGGTCGCGCGCGGGGGTCGCCAGTTCAAAAAAAGATGTCGAGATAGCATTCCGCTGTCTTCGAAATTGACCCGCCGCCTGTTCTCCGTGACAGACTGCTGTTGCGAGCTGCAGCAAGTTATCTTGCATTGACATAGTAGGCGAGACGATCAACAGGAACACCGGGTCTGCATTATTAAAAGCGAGGGCGCCGGGAGTTGCTTTTTGCAGAATCTTTTTTCGATCGAATAGTTCGTCGTAATTCTGCTTCAGAATTCGTTGGTGCTGCGCTTCGAGCGCGGAGCGCTCCCTGCGTAAGACTGAAACGACGAAGGTTTGTGGCCATCCATGTGCGAGAAGCCGCAGGCCGAGGTGCAATGCAAATGCCTCATACTCAGAAAACCAAATCTCTACGCCCTTGCCCGGCGCGTCTTCGCTATAGAAGGCATACTGATTTTCTTCAGGGTTCTTCGATTGCGCTTTACGGCCTAGATTGCGGTCTGTATCAAGCAAGCGTTTAATGCGCGTTCGCAGGGCGGCGCTGGGTTTGGTGTTTTTTTCACCCGATAAGCGGGCAATCGCCTCCTCGATCTGGTTGCGCTTAAAAGTCTTCACTGGGCTACCGTAGTTGAAAAAATGAAGTATATATCCGGGTTCTAATTAGGCTTGTCAACGGCGGCTGTGTGTCGGGGTAGGCGGGGGTCGGCCTTTAACGTCCGAGAGAGAATGGCAAAAGCTACATCATAGCGCAGGGCTCGTAGCGGCCCGCGCAAGAGCTTAAGAAAAGCTGTTCGATTCGATGCCCTGACGCCTCGACTAAGGATCGTGCCATGGCGGGCAATTCGGCTTTGGCTCTAAGATAGTCGTCAAGTGCTATGGGCGTTGGAGTTTCGGGAGCGTCCACCCGCAACACGTTATCTTTGCCAACCAAAAGATAAGCCTGACCGAGCGCGTTGAGCGACTGTGCGCGCATCGCTGCGCTGAAAACGTCGCGCCAGTGAAAGAGTCCGCCCTGAGCCTTGCTCTCGTCCACTTTGAACGTCGTTTCACCGCAGCCTAGGCTGAGAATTTGAATCTGTGACCGGTCCAGATCAAAGCATGTAAGAGCATCGACCAGCGCATTCATCACCGGATTGTTGGCCCATAGGCCACCATCCACCATTACATAACCGTTGTTAGGAAGGGCTTTTAGAAAAGTCGGCGCGGCAGATGTCGCCAGGCCGACACGCACCATTCGTTCGAACTGATCTTTCTTGTAGTCGGGATGATGCGGCGTCTTGTAGATCCAGGGTTCACCATGCCGCCCTTCAAAACTGGGTATGCACAACCTAGTCTGTGCCGAACCAAATGGCGCGTCCCCAAAGATTCGAAGCAGTTCGTCTTCGAGAGCGCGGCTATCATAAGCGTAGCGCGCAATGCGGCGTGCTCTGCGAAACAGCCGTCCGATCATACCGGCCGGCGGGAAGATCAGTCCGCCGCGCTCGACGTAAATGTCGCGAATTTCACGGGCTGTCTTTCCGTGACCGAGCCCTAGCGCGATGATGCCGCCGGTCGAGGTCCCAGCTATCATGTCGAAATGACGGGCGATCGAGGCCCCTCCAAGAAAACGGGTTTCGATTTCGGCGAGAACCGCAGCTGGGAGAATGCCGCAGATGCCGCCGCCATCGATCGACAAAATGCGAAAAGGGCGGTCGGCTGGCCATGGCAGCTGAACTCGTCTTTTCTGCAGAGTTCCATCCGAACGACGAGGGGGCACATAATTCATCGGGTCATGCTCCCACCAAATTTGGATTTTCGAGGTGCTTGCCGCCACCTGTCCACTCGCCCGTCGTCCGCCACCCCTCGTAAGAGGTGAGCCAATCGATCGTCCAAGGCACGGTTGTTTCAGCGAGGGTCATCATCGGCGACCACTCATCGCTGTCGGGATCGAACATGCACAGCACTACGTCGAGGGGTCCGTCCCCGAAATAGTAAACATGGGGAAGCTGGCCTTCTGGATCCCCACGCCTGGGTCGCAGACGAGGAGATAGAATTCTCACCTGCGGCTGTAGACGCCGATTGTTCAGAAGTTCGATGACCGTCGGAGCCCGATAAGCGATCTCGACAGTAAACGTCTGCAACAAAGGCTTGAGCCTTCCGCGCCAGGTCGCGCTAGCACCTTCCCGCCGAGCTACCGCAAAATCAGGCCATGTCCCAGCCATCGACGCAATTTGTTGGTCGATGGTCAGTATGGCAGTCACCGTCGCTCGCCCATATTGGTGTGCGGCCGCGCGGAGACTGGCGACACCGAAGCGGCGGCGCTGACGATCGCGGGAGCGGCAGGCACGAAAATTCCGCCTGAGCGTGTGTAGCCTTGGCCGCTGGAGCGAATTGCCTGGCCAGTGCGCTGATTGAAAGTCTTGAGCGAGCGGGAAACAACCCTTTCGCCGAAATAATCCCGCAACCAATCCTGCAGATCTTCGAGTTGTACGTCACCGCGCTTGATCGCCTCAAGTCCATTCGCCAGGTCATGAAGGGCGCGTGCGAACTCCAGCTGCTGCGCTTGGTTCTCGGGCCACCGGTCGGTGAAGCGATCATCCCAGCATTCGGGATTGCGGACGTCGAGAAGCCGCCCTGCGCGCGCCGCCTCATCAATCGCTCGTGCCGTCCAGCGCGCCTGGCGGATCACCATGTCTGACAGCGTCATACCGGGGCTTGCCGCGTGACCGGCGTGGCAAGACAACATCACCGAAGGCGGGATACGGCCGGTTGCCTTCGCGTAGAGGATGTTGCGGAACCGCTTGATCAACTGCAGCCCCACGGTCGTGACGCTCTTGACAATCAGCGGCGTCTGCTCAGGAACTTCATGAACATCGGCATCGGCTCGAAATTCGAGGCCTGCGCTTTCATACAAACGCCGATTAAACGCGAGCGCAAATCGCTCTTCCGTCGGCGTTCGGCTGCGGTACCAGTGACCAAATGCGAATGAATTCATGGCGACAAACTTGTGCTTGTCGACAGATTCCCCTCGCTTGGCGTGGCAGATGACGCTCTCACGCTCCTTTGGAGTCGACATCCGACGGGACGGCGTAATGTCCAAATGCATCCGATCGGCGTAACAGAGGGTAATGCACCGGGTCTGCCGAACCACCGCTTGGACCGGATAGTCCTTCAAGGCCTTTTCGAGGAGGTCCAGCACTTGCTCGGGTGTCAGCCAATCCGGAACGCCGAGTTCGGCGACGATATCGAGATCGTATTCGTCGTCAGTACCTCGAATGGAAATCGTGGCGTCGATTGCCATCGATCCCTGCGGATAGAAGCAGATGACCAGTCCTTCCAGCGGGCTTCCTGGGCGCTCAATATACGTCCGTACCGCCTCATAGCGGTCCACCGTCTTGCCAAACAGTCCCGGCGGCAACTGGCAGTTGATGGCGATATCCGCGAGAATCGCGTCCAGCGGGTGAAGAAATGGGTCCAGAGGACCGCGAAGCCCAGAAAAGCGCGGAATTTCATTCATTTTGGAACACCCCCGGTTTACAAATTCGGAGAAAGATCGGCACTATACCTCTAAAAATGGTACATATTTTCTGGAAATCAAGGGCTTTCGGTTTACAAAAGTTGAAATAGATGCATGTATGTAAACCGTTGGGAATCAAGGGGATAGGACCATGATCGGAGCCAGGCTTAAGGTTGCCCGTGCCGCGTCCGGCTTGTCCTTGCGTCAACTCGCCGACCGAATTGGTGGACTGGTAACGGCCCAGGCCATTGGTAAGTACGAGCGCAACGAAGACATGCCGAGTTCGCGCGTGCTCATCGCGCTCTCTGCTGCGCTCAACGTAAGCGAAGAATATCTTCTCAGCGACGATGACCTTGTTCTGGAGAGCGTCGAGTTTCGAAAGAAGGCACACTCCTCCCGGGAGGAGGCAACGATTGAGGCGAGAACGATCCAACTGTTGGAGCGCTATTTGGCAGTTGAAGACCTTTTGAAGATGCGCAGCGTCGATTGGGAAAAGCCGCGCAGTGCTCCTTATCCCGTCGCCGACATGCGAGACGCGGAAGATGCCGCGCGATCAGTGCGCGAGGACTGGGGCCTCGGTAATGATCCGATTCCAAAACTCGCGGAATTGCTCGAGGAGCGCGGCATTAAGATTTTGTCGCTGAATCTCGACGACATTGATGGCCTTGCAGCGAAGGTCCGGCGGAAAGATCGGCCAGCAGCCCGTGTGATTGTGATCAAAAAAGACACTTATTCGGAGCGTAAGCGGTTCAACTTGGCCCATGAGTTGGGGCACATGGTAATGGCTCCCGGAGAGGACGTGGATGCGGAGAAGGCAGCTCATCGGTTCGCGAGCGCGTTTTTGATGCCCGCAGATGCAATTCGCGCGGAGGTCGGTGTCAACCGATCATCGATTAGTATTGCTGAACTAGCGGCTTTAAAAGCGCGCTTTGGCGCCAGCATCCAGGCCATTGCCTATCGCTGCAAAGACCTCGGCATCATCAGCCAACCAGCCTTCTCCCAACTCTATAAGATCTTTACGAGCCGGGGTTGGAGATCGCCTCCCTATCAGGAGCCAGATGCGATTCCCGCGGCATACGAAGAACCTAAGCGCTTCGAACGCTTATGCTACAGGGCACTTGCGGAAAACGTGATCGGTGAAGCGCGCGCGGCCGAACTCTTGGGTATCTCCGTGCGGGATCTGGACGCACGCTTGGATCAGGGGGCAGCGTGATCCCTTGTCGATCCTTGTCTCGGATACGTCGGTGATCATCGACCTGGAGAGAGGCTCACTTCTAGACCATCTATTTCGGTTGCCTTTCGAGTTTGCGGTCCCCGATCTGCTTTTTCATCGGGAGTTGGAGGGGCCGGTCGGGAAGCGTTTGGTCGCCCTCGGCCTTCGAATCGAAGAATTGACACCGGTAGAGCTTGCGCGTGCCACAGCTGCTCGCCGGTCACGTTCGGATCTGTCGATCGCCGACACTTTTGCCTTCGCACTTGCCGCTTCGCGCGGTTGGGCACTCCTCACGGGCGATGGTGGGCTTCGTAGCCTCGCCATTGATGAGAAGCTCGACGTGCACGGCGTCCTTTGGATTTTTGACCAGTTCGAACAGGGGCGGCAGCTGGCACTCTCTGAACTTCACATCTCTCTCACTGCGATCTCCTCTCATCCGAGATGCCGGTTGCCAACTGCGGAGATTGGACGAAGGCTGGCACGATATTCTTCGGAGTAGCGGTTCATGAAACCCTCAGTGGTTTCTATCCTGGGTCGCCGAGTTTTACCTAAGCTACTTCCCACACCTGGTTCAAAAGCCGAGCAGCAAGAGCCGCTTTGTCCTGAGGGAGAAAGCGGCCATAGTGGTGGGCGACCATGTCGGGTGTGTCCTGGATGGCATAGCTTGCCTGTTCATACGAGCCCGTTTGCTTCAGAATATGCGTCGCCAGCACATCGCGTACATTGTGCGGGCCGTGAGGAAGAAGACCGGCGATCGCGCCACGCCCGGTGTACGGATTGTAAATGCCGTACCGCTGGATCGTGAGGCGCCATGCCTCATAAAATGTGTTCTGGTCGTATGAAGCGTCCTTGCTGCTCACCTTCACCGTCTTGACGAAGAAAGTCCCGGGATCCTCGGCTCCGCCAAGGAGCACACGCCGGTGCCGATCGATATACGCCTCTATGTGATCATAGAGTCCACCAAGGTTTGGCAGGATCAGCCGAAACGGCTTGTTTCCGAAATACGACGAGTTGGCGTTCTTGAACGCAACGGATGGGATCAGCACTTCCCAGCCTTTGTCGCGCTCACTCCAACGGAGCTCGCCGCGCTTCAGATCTGAGAGCTGACGTTCCGACCGCGGCAAGCGCCCGCGTTCGCAGAGCATCAGTTGGCGAAGGTTCTTCTGCCGCAATCCAAGGTGAAGTCCGAAACGTAGCATGAGGAACGATCGGACGGCTTCCGCCGCCGGGCGGCGATAAAGCCGCTCGTTCGGCATGAGACGGAGGATCTCTTCAGTGATCTTTCGATATTCTCCGACCGGGCTGTCCGCTTCCAACACCGGCATGATCGGCTCGAACGGATCACGATGGACCCGCACGACACGCTGGATCTCTTTCACGCGCGACGAGGCGTGCCTAAAATAGCTATCGCAGGCATCGTTCCAATCGGCAGAAACCCGATCGATGTTCGCTTGCGAAATCAGCCCTTCAATCGGTCGCACCCTGGATCCCAGATCGGGGTGCTGCCGCAGCCATCCCGTTTCTTTTCGGGTGAGGGCAAGGGAAATGCGCAGCATGTCCACTTCCCATGCGGTATAGAAGCCGCGCCGCTTCTCGCGCCATTGCACGTACCAACCCCAGATCGACGGGAACACCAGCAGGCCAAAGGTCGGGTGTTGGAGTGGTACCCCATAGCCGCGCACGGGGCCGTGCGGAGAGGCGGCCAGCGCGCCGAACATCAAGCCGAAATGTTCGACCTTCTGTGATGCTGTCTCTTCGCCCCAAACGCCGTTGCGCTGAAGACCGAAGGTTGTGAGGGTAGCAGTCTTGAAGCGGATCAGTTCTGCCATCTCCATAGCGAGAACTCGCGGAGCGTCGATGGCGCCGGACATCGGATCGGAAGCATCTTCGGCCTCATGGCGCCCATTTTTATTGCCGTCATGCGGAGGTTCGGATTGACCGCATGGGATACCGGGAAAGCGGATGGCGTAACGCTGTTTCATGGCGGCGGCCTGGAAGCGCCGATAGTCGGTCGAGCCGCGGATAATGACGTGACGGACTCACTCCAGAATCTCTTCCTGTTCCTCGCGCGGGCGTGCGTTGAAATCGTCAGGCAAATGCCAGGCAAGCCTGCGTCGCTCGGCCGGGCCAATATCATCAAGGATGTACCCGGAAGCGGATCGTGTTTGATGCGGGAGCTTCGCCTTGAAATATCCGGCCGGCAGTCGATACCTGCGCTCGATTCGAGCGAGCACCTCCATGCTGGCTACGCTGCGCGGCGCCTTTGATCCCTGCAGCCAGTGACGGATGGTGGAACGGTCGAGATTTTCGTCACTGTACACGATAGCCCGATGAAGATGCCAGTAGCTGTCGCCATGACGGCGCATGTGCAGTTCGAGCGCTTCCTGAAAGGTTGGTGGATCAACCCATTCATCAAACAGGCACGTCGGAAATTCCTCGATGGCGCGAGGTTTGGTACCGGACTTTATATGGCTTGCAACGGGCAGTCGCTCTGACCGAGCAGGCGTCCCGCCACGGCTCGACGTAGAAACCTTTTCTATTGCTTGCCGCGCGATACGACCTTGCCTGGATTTAAGTTCTGGATCGGAACTATGGGGGAGGGTTCGAGAAGAACGCTTCGGCAAGTTTTTCGTATTGCGGACGATCGCATCCAACGCAGGTTCGATCGCTGCACTCGCGATCCGCATGGCCTCCTTGTCGAGGTCGCACTGAAGAGAGATTTCGTCCCAATCGTATCCCCGCAGCTTGCGCGGCGGTGTTTGGGACCCGGCGATCAGATCGAGCAGATAGTCCCTAATCCGCGGGCTCTCTTGCGGCGGCAGCACGGGATCGACACGGAGGCGGCAGAAGTCGGAGATCTTACGGGCCAGCAATTTAGTTTGGAAAGTTTCAGACATGAATCTGGAGGGAGTCCGCGATTGTTGAGAGGTCGCGGTCCTTATCCGATTCTTGTCTGAGTGAACTACGGCTTGCTTATAGCCGTCGTCTTTTTGCGCGTGTTTGCCTACCTTTGTTATTATTTCTTTTTGCTTTCCCGACTTTGTCGTCGATCTGTGTCTGCGTCCGTTGGCTTCTCAACCGGTCGAAGCTCAACTCGGAATCAACATGCGTGGCCTTCAGGCCGTACAGGTCGCTGAAACGCTGGACCACAAAATCCGCATAGTGCGGGTCCAATTCGATGCCATAGCCGCGGCGTCCGGTCTTTTCAGCCGCGAGCAAGGTGGTCCCGCTGCCGGCAAAGGCATCAAGCACGATGCCGCCGCGCTTCGAGCAGTCAAGGATGGCGTCGCTGACCAGCGCCAAAGGCTTCGTGGTCGGATGTCCGGCAAGCGCGGTATCCCGTTCCTTTCCGAAACTGCTCATGCTCGGATAGGGCCAGATGTTCGTCCTGTTTCGGCCAAACCGGCCAAGCTCGACATTATTGATGTGCTTTGCGCGTCCATGTTTATAGACGAAGATCAATTCATGGGCCGATCGATATAACGACCCCATGCCGGCATTGCTTTTGGACCAAACGCAGAGATTCTTGAATTCGTCGTAGACCTCGTCGGCGGCATCGGCCAATTCGCGCATGTGCCGCCAATCCATGCAGACGAAATGGATCGAACCGTCAACACTGAAATCTGCCAAGTTGGAGAGGGCGCGTTTCAGGAAGTTCGTGAATTCGCGCTGGCTCATCTCGCCGGACGCCATTGCGAACTCTCGGTGCTTGACTTTGCCGAGGCCCGAAACGTTGCCGGCAATCCGGACATTGTAGGGCGGGTCGGTGAAAACCATCTGCGCCCGCTTGCCGCGCAGGAGGCGTTCGTAACTAGCGGGCTTCAGAGCGTCCCCACACAGCAGGAAATGCTCGCCGATTCGCCAAAGGTCCCCTAGCTGAGATACCGCCGGTTCGGAACGGTCGATTTCCGGGACGATATCGGCTTCGTCCGGCTCGGTATCGCTTGCCTCGCTGATGAGAATATCGATCTCGGCTGTGTCGAATCCCGTTACCGTGACGTCGAAGTTCGGTTCGACGGAGAGTTCTTGCAGCTCCAAGGCAAGCAACTCCCGATCCCAGCCGGCTTTTTCGGCGAGCCTGTTGTCTGCGATCACGTATGCGCGGATCTGGGCAGGGGAGAGGTGATCGACCCGGACTGTGGGGACATCTGTCATACCCACAGAGATTGCCGCTTTGACCCGGGCGTGGCCGGCAACGATCCCGTCAGACCCATCGACTAATACCGGATTGATGAATCCGAATTCCTGGATGCTGGCGGCGATCTGTTTGATTTGGTGAGGGGTGTGCGTCCGAGGATTCTTGGCCCGCGGCTTGAGCTTTCGGGGGTCTTTATATTTGATGGCCAGCGTGCCCACGGTGACCTCCACGGCCAAGGTCCTGAAGCACGCGGACCGACAAAATCCCGAATCAAATACAGGGAAGACTTCCCTGTTATTCTCGCGAAAGTTGCCTGATCCGCAAAATCCATCCCTGTTCTTTTTCACAGGGAAAAAGCTCAGAAATGCCCGTCAAATCGGAGCTTCTTCGCTTTCTAGCCGTCTCCATCGGAATTTTTGGCGTTTTACCCTGTATTTTTCCCTGTTTTCGCGACACGCAGAGTCCAGAGACAGGTTCGAAGCGCACTGCTTGGCGCGCCATTCACTCCACCGTGCAAGATGAATTGCGGCACGCGGGCGCGCGGTTGCCGAGGTAACGTGCGGCTGCTCTGTCAGCGAAGTAGACGACGGCGCCTCGCGCGCGCTCGTCGTGGTCTCC